>FUFK010073986.1_pt1 | contig 17265 bp, 15 predicted proteins | sample 1021851 | NCBI WGS metagenome assembly FUFK01 (sample SAMEA51879418, study PRJEB19060) | metagenome | reverse complement strand
TCATAGTCGATATTGGCGGGCAAGTCCTCGATACGGTCTTTTAACGACGGCAAAAAGAACGTCCACGTGTTCAGGCGCGCAAACAAATCCGCACGAAATGTGCCATCCGCGACCGCTTGGCGCAAGTCCTTGTTTGTCCCCGCCATCAGCTGAAACGACACATCCATCGGGGTATCACTCCCAAGCGGATAAAAGCGCTGCGCCTCAAGCGCGGTCAAGAGCATCGCCTGCTCATCGAGTCCCAGCTCACCGATTTCATCCAAAAACAGCAAACCGCCATCCGCCGATTTAAGCAGACCCTCACGGCTGGACGCGGCACCCGTAAACGCGCCTTTGACATGACCGAACAGCACGCTCATGGCAGTATCACCGCGCAAGGTGGCGCAGTTGACTTCCACAAATGCTCCCAGTGCGTATTTGCTTTGTGCGGCATTGTTGGCTTTGGCTTTTTTGAGCGCATAGATTTGCTGTGCCAGCTGCGACTTGCCTACCCCTGTCGCGCCCAATAGCAAAATCGGGGCGGTCGAGCGCGTGGCGACCTTTTCTACATCGGCAATCAGCTGCTCATAAGCGGCATTTTGGGTGACCAAATTGGCTTGTAGAGTTGTTCGACAACCCAATATTCACCTTTTTCAGGATGCAGCTGTCTATTATTCGCATCGATACTAGTCGCAGTCACTGTACTCGATGTATCTAATCCAGCAGCAGCACCTGTACCTATAGTCAATCAATATTAAAAGTGGTACAAGGCAGACGAGTGCAAGTACTACAGTAGTAGGCTAAACGAGTCTAACGCTGTAACACTTTAATAGTGGTTCGACTATAATAGTGTCAAACTGATGACACCACTTGCCGTGCCATTAGCAATATCTGCATTCATGCCTTTATCAGTCAGCGCTTTAGCTAGCTTAGCTTGCACGTCATTTAGTGTAGGCGCAGCCGCAGCAACGCCACCCGCTGTCAACGTACCTTCCACACTGCCTGTACCTAATGCGCCAAGTGCCGTATGAGCCGCTACTCGATAGATTCCGCCTTCATCCCATTTTGCAATCGCTGTAAGCTTTTTATCTATACTCAAATCAGGATTGGCTTTTATAGCATTAATACGGTTTTGTGAGAACTCAGCCACCGCCTTCGGCGCTTCTTTCCCAAACTCCTGCGTAATCTGCGTCTGCGCACCTAACTCCTCATTCACTCGACCAGCATTAAAGCTGTTCTTAAGGATGCCTGCATACTCGGCACGGTTGTCTGTCGTGATGTCTTGACTACCTGCAATACCTGTAATACCAGCGCGCGTGACACTGCTGTCACTGTCGCTATCTGTGCCGTAGCCCAGACCGTTTAGATTGGCTTGGGGTTTGCCTGTTGTATCGCCGAGACTGAGTCCTGCTTGAATAGCATTACCGTCATAGCTTGTGGTGTTATTAATGTCTTGAGTCTCTATGCCACCTTTGCTGACATAATTATTGAGTCCTGCTTGTAGCGCAGCATCAGTCGTGGTAATCGCCCCGCCTATAAGTGTAGTTTTGCCGCCAGCAGTAAGATCAATACCACCATCGCCTGTGAAGATTCCTGACTGCTCACCGACTGCTTGATAGTCGGCATTTAGGTNNGTCTTGCCGCCATTGACCGATAGACTAGAGCCTGCGCCACCACCTGCGATGTCAATATCAGCACTAAAGCCCATGTTCTTTTGTTTGCTGTCGTAGGTGGCGGTGTCTTGTAGCGACTCGATGTTGACGTCGCCACCGATTTGTCCTTGGGCGCGATTGGTGTTGATTATGCCGCCTTTAATGTTGACATCATTACCGATATCAAATGTGGTGGTGCTGCCAACGTTGATTTGGCTGTTGGCATAGGTAGTGCTGTCACTGTTGGCATGGCCTTTGCCACGACTGGCACTGGCAGTGATACCTGCACTAGTGTTTTGACCAAAGCTGGCATAACCCCCTATGGCGGTACTTGAGCTTTTATTATTGCTACGGGTATTACTATTTTGCGCGACACCATTGACGTTTAAGTCATTGTCTGCTTGGAATAAGGCATCATTGCTGACGGTTAGACTACTGCCATTGATGTTGATATTGCTGTCTGACCCTGCCCCTGTAGCGATCAAGGCAAGATTGTTAGTATCAATACTTGAACCTTGACTCTTCTCCGTATAGCTGCTGCTGTTCGATTGGCTCTTTTGACTAGCCGATGGTGGCTTGGATGCGGGTATTGCCCACTCCATTTTGAATACTACCAAGTGTTTCCTGTGCTTGCTCTGCAAGTGCTTGTGCTTTTAAAAGGCCACTGATCGCTGCTATACCTTTCATACGTGTACTGCCTGTGTTACCAGCAGCCTCTTCTAGATCTCTAATAGCGTTGACATTATCCACTAAACTATTAGAAACAGAAACAGTCAGACCCGTCTGCTTAAACTTTTGCTCGCTTTGGTTGGTGTAGACGTCCATGACGTTGTCAATGTCGATGTTTTGGGCACGAATGACGATGTTACCGCGATCGGGGTCTGTTATATCTTTATTGCTGTCAGCACCCATACCCGCGACAATACCACTGCCTGTCTATTGGTAAGTACCACCAGCATTGATGATGACGTTACCGTCAATCGCACCGATGTTGCTAGCAGTATGCGTCAGTGCCGTTTGAGCACTACTATCATCAGTTTGCTGCTTGCCGATAGTGAAGCCCATGCCGCCACTAGCGCCAAACAGTCCTGATTTTTTGGTTTGACTAAACGAGTTTTCACTAGAGGTATTCTCAGCGGCTAGAATGTTGACGTCACCACCAGCGCTCAGCTGGGTGTCACGATCACTGATAGCGTTGACGGCTGTAAAGTTGATATCTTGTCCTGCTTGGACGATGACTTTATCGCCTTCGATATTACTGCTGATGGCACTATCGCTTTGCATGTCATAGCGATCTTGGGTGGTGGTTTTACTTAAGAAACCCTTATCAGTGGTTTTCACCGCAGTGAACTGAACCCCATAAGTTGNNNACAACTTATGGGGTTCAGTTCACGCTNGCGGTTTTAGCTAACATCACTATCCGTATTTGTAATCACCGTGCCGCCGCTTTACCATCGCAGCCGTTCACTATTTCAGCCATTTNACTANCGTAGCCGAGTCATCCAAGCGCTCTAAGTAAATGATTCTGCCAATATGACATCGCCATCTTCGCGAGTAATCATCACGGTGGCCGAGCGCGGCGTACTACCTCCAGCCACCGCGCCCCATGTGTTGCCAGGATGCTGAATGTTGATAAATAACGTTTTAAAATCTGGCGTCATAGTGATGCCTGTCACTTCACAGCCCTCAGGACCGACAAAAAAACGTTTGATATTGTCGTTACTAGCCGGCATGCCAATGCGTGTTTGCTGTCCTGCTGACGTCGTGATGGTAGTACCATCGCTGACTTTGCCCGGTAATGCCGCAAGCAGCATACAGCTGGTAGTGTCGGTATACGCACCATCATCGGTCTGAATCCATAATACCCCGCGCGGATCAAAGTACAGGCCATCAGGCGATGACAAGTCATTGTTTTTGTTTAATTGCGATAAGTTCTCTGCCGTAAGCTCACTGGGCGCGGCAAACAAGTATATATCCCACTCAAAGCGAGTCGCCGCATGGTCACCGCCTGCTTCGGCCCAGCGAATGATATGACCATTATCATTTCCGCGGGATTTGCCGCGCGCTTCGTAGCTGCGCGGGTTGGCTGCTGAGAGAGGCTGATCCTCACGCTCGCCGCGATATTTGTTGTTGGTCAAGGTCACATACACCTCGCCTGTCATGGGGCTCACCGACACCCACTCTGGTCGATCCATCTTGGTCGCACCCAAGGCATCGGCAGCAGCGCGCGCAAAGACCAACACCTCATCTTGCCCAGCAAAGGGCAGCTCAGCATTGCTCGCATCAAGTCCATTTTGTCCATGGACCAGTGGCCGCCACTCGCCGCGACCATCTTCGTGAAACACCGCCACATACAGCGTGCCTTCATTTAGGTATTTGTCGCCAGCTTTTAGGCCGCCGCCGATATCTGCATTGGACCATCGCGCCTTTGAGACAAACTTATAAATATACTCGCCGCGCGCATCATCCCCCATATAAAACACCACAGGTTTACCTGACTCGACGGGCGCATACGCACAGTTTTCGTGTGCAAAACGACCGAGTGCCGTGCGTTTTTGCGGTGCTGAGTGCCGATCAAAAGGATCGATTTCGGTGATGTAACCAAAGGTATTAAAGCCATTGCGATAATCCTCAGTAGCATCAGTGCCTGTCGCGGTCATATCCCAGCGGGCAAACTCATCAGCTATGATTTCATCTTTGGCATAAGGCGTATGCCACAGATACTCCCAGCCAGAGAAGTTTTCGCTGGCCCCATAGCGCTCACGCCCGTAGTTATGAGCTGCGCTTAGCTGCTCGGCGTCTTGACCACGCGCAAATACGCCCAAGAAATTTTCTTCTGTCGTCAGATAGGTACCCCACGGCGACAGTCCTGCGCCGCANTTGTTGTTGATGCCGCGCGTCTGCAACCCTGTTGNATCAAACTTTGTCTTGACCAAATCAGAGCCTGCCACAGGACCCGTCAGCTGGGCGGGCGTACTGCTGGTGATACGGCGATTGTATTTTGAATCCTTGACCATCTCATAACCCATCCCATCGGCACGGCGCGTCATCTCAACGACAGCGACCCCGTGGCAGTTAACCTCGCGGCGCACATCACTGGCCAGACGACGGTTTTGATAAATGGGTGCCGCATTGTTATCCGAGATGACATGATAACCAAATGGGCTAAGCTCGCTGCTATTGACATACTCATGGTTCATGACCAGCAGGCCGTTTTTAGAGGCTTTGGCATCGTAGGTATTGCCTTTTTTGCCAAAAAACCACATGCCATCATGGTTGTCGCCCATACGCCACTCAAACGACTCAGCGGACTGCTCACGGTTGTCCTTCCAGTCGGCGATACCAGACATCAGCGGTGTCCCTAGTGGCAATATCATCTCTGCCTGATAGCCTTCCGCCACACTCATGGTATCGGCTGTCGAATGCGCCACTGCAGTGAATTTTAGGGTGTCGGGACGTTTGAGATTTCCTTGTGCTGGGATGGCGGCTTGGTCATCGTCGCTGGGCAGGCGAGATGGGCTGTCGTCATCATCGTCACTACAGCCAACCAAAGGCAGCGCCCCAAAAAACGCTGCCGCCGCCAGCCCTGTACCGCCTTTTAAGATATGGCGACGATGCATACGGCGATTGATGATGGTTTGAAATTCGATATTATTGCTCGTGTTTGAGTCTTCTACGGCTTCATGAGCGAGCGGTTTGTTCAATAACGTCATGTTCAGTCACCTTGCTATTTGGCTAGAGTGGCGTAAAGGGTGGGTTGCGGCTTTATCAAATCCACCACAACGATATAAGTTACGCTCAAGTCTACCGAGCATTTATGACAGTACGTTGACAATAGCCACATAATAACTCTAAAATCATAGTCATTATTTCAGGGAGTCATCATGACGTATAAGAATGTAACTGTCGCAGGAAGCGGCGTCCTAGGCTATCAAATCGCCTTTCAAGCTGCATATCATGGTTTTAATGTCATCGTTTATGACATCAGTGANGAGGTGCTAGAGCAAGCTAAGTCAAAGTTTAATTGGATGTGTAAGGCCTTCAGAAAGGATTTAAGAGCGACGCAAGAGCAGTTAGATACGGCGTTTGATAATCTTAGCTACACCTCAGATCTTGCAGAAGCGGTCAAAGACGCTGACTTAATGATTGAAGCCATTCCTGAGATTCCAGAGATTAAAGTCGAATTTTATGAAAAACTGGCCAATCTGGCTCCAGAAAAAACAGTATTTGCGACCAATACCTCAACCTTACTGCCGAGCCAATTTGCTGAATCAACAGGACGGCCTGCTCAGTTCCTAGCGCTACATTTTGCCAATAAGATCTGGATGCATAACGTCGCTGAAATCATGGGGCATCCTAGAACCGATCCTAAAGTATTTGATGAGGTAGTCGCGTTTGCGACAAATATCGGTATGGTGCCAATGCCGCTGTATAAAGAGCAACCCGGCTATATTATGAATAGCTTATTAGCGCCGTTTATAGACGCAGGTTTGCAACTACTAGCCAAAGAAGTGGCTGATCCGCATACCATCGATAAGACTTGGATGATAGTGACCGGTGCGCCTGTCGGACCGTTTGGTATCTTAGATACTATAGGGATCAACACCGCTTACAACATCACTAAGATGTCTGCTGAGCGGACTCAAAGCCCTGTGAGGTTTAAGGCGGTTAAGTACCTAAAAGAGCAACTGATTGATCAAAATAAACTAGGCGCGGCAACTGGCGAAGGATTTTATAGCTATCCAAATCCTGCTTATATGAATCCTGACTTTTTAAAATAGTAGACCGCTTCTTACGCTGAATGTTTGCCCAGTTGAGCGCTGACTAGGCAAACACTTCCTAAAAGATATTGTAGAGNTATTAAATACAATCAAAATGAGACTTAGTGTTGTGGTTGAGGACTGAAGTCAGAATCAAGACAGCTCTAAGCTCATTTTAGGGCCAAACGGCTCATAGTGAACACTATCTACGCTGTGATCAAGCATCATAAGACCATCGACCATACTCTCCATAAATTGCGTATTCATGAATGACAAACGAGTATCTTTATAAGATTTATTTAAAATGAATTTTATAGCGTCATTCGTAAAACGCCAATGCCAATGACTATTGCAATCACTATAAAAAAGAAAACCCTACTAGCTATGTCACTAGTAGGGTGTGGAGTAAAGTACTTGCCAGCTTTATTGTTATTATTATTTTTTATTATACTCTAAAATGAGCTACTCATTAACGAACGCAATCTTCGTTAGGCCCGCGGTACTGGCAGCGGCTAGTACTTGCGCGACATTGTCATAGCGGCTGTCCTTATCGGCGCGTAGCTGAATAGAAGGGTTATCGCCGCTTACTCCTTGCTGCTGTAAGCGCGACTCAAGCTCTTCCATACTAATCGCCTTATCATCCCAAAACAGGCCTGCATCTTTATCAATACTGATTTGAATGGGATCGACTGGCGGCTCATTGATCTCAGCACTGGTTTGCGGCAGATTCAGCGGTACGGTTGGATTAAGTACCGTCGCCGTCAGTAAGAAGATAATCATCAATACCAGCATGACATCGATGAGCGGAATGAGGTTCATCTCATTCATACCTTGTGTGTCGTCATCACCTAATTGAAAAGCCATAGTTGTCTCTTATTCTCAGTTGTCTTCTTCTCAGATCTACTATCCTCAGTGCTTGTACTAATGCTGATATTGAGGCTGTGTTTGTTTGTTAGAAGTCGTTGCATCAACTCGTTCACTAGTCACAGCTCTTGGAGTAGACTCTGTCTTTGGTAGTGCATCGCGCGTAGACTGCGCTAGGAGGTCATGGGCGCGATCATTAGCATAATGCATAACTTTGCGGTTGATACGGATAGCTAGGTTATAAAACACCACTGCAGGTATCGCTACGGCAATACCAAGACCGGTCATAATCAAAGCCTCCCCTACTGGCCCTGCAACTTGCGCAAGTCCCGCCTGCCCGGTAGTACCAATGTTATGCAAGGCATGAAAGATCCCCCACACCGTACCAAACAGCCCAATAAACGGGGCAACGGCCGCCGTCGTGCCCAAGATTGGCAATCCGCGCTCACTGGCAAAGCGATAACGACCAATATGTTTGAGCAGCGTCTGCTCAGTGACGAGGCGCTGATCTTTACTATCGGATGCCGCTAGTTCAGCACGGCTTGCCTGAATCTGCTGCGTTAAGTCGTCAGCAACCGTCGCTGCTAATTTGCGGCTTTGAATAACACGGATGATACCTGTCACCCAAGAGAGTATCGACAATGCTAACAGCAAGAAAAACAGAGTTCTTGTCACCATATCGCTGTATTGCCAGTAGATTGCAAAGTCCATTGTAGACTCCTTATTTTTGGTTGCCCAAACTAAATAGTGGTTAGTATTTATCAGCTCTTAACTGTGATGAAAGCGCTTTTTTAGGGAATACGACGATAGCCCCTAAGATATAACAGCAATAGACAAATTCACAATACCAGTAACCGGTACGCCATTTTGTATAAATGGGTTTAATTTACTACGTCCAAGTCGACGTTTGGCTTCTCGAATTATCCGGCGGTCATTTGAACCCGTAACTGTGATATTGCTGATATTACCTTGCTTATCGACTCTAAACCTTAGGTTTAAGGTGAGTGCCTCATGAGTTAAACCCTCAAAATTAGGCTCTCTCGCCCATGATGCATCACTACCGCTAAAACTTACGGGCTCACTATTTGCCGCTGCAGCTTCAGCTTTTGCTTGAGCCGCTTCCTGCGCTGCACGTGCACGTTCTGCAGCGGCTTCCCTAGTCTTTTCCGCTTGTGCTAAACGCTCATTTTCAGCTTGCTGTCTAGCCAATGCTTGTTGTCTGGCTATTTCTTGCTGTTTTGCCAATTCTTGTGCGTTTATTCGTTCTTGTTCTTGCTTTTTGGCGTTTTCTTGGGCTTGTCGCTCTGCTTGTTTTTGCGCGTTTATTATCGCCTGCTGCTGTTTTTCTGCTAGCGCTTGCTCTGCTGCTTTTTTGGCTTGTACTTCTTGCTGGGTTTGCTGCGTCTTAACTGGTGGTTTAGGTTCAGGNTTAGGCTTTATGTCGGGTTTGGTTTTAGGCTCAGGCTTAGCTTTAGGTTTTGGTTCAACTTTAGGCTCAGGTTTAACCTGCGGTTCAGGTTCAGGTTTAGGTTGCGGCGCTACAGTAGCTACCGGCTTAGGCTTTGACTCAATGACTGGTTCCGGTGTTGGCTGAACTTCTACAACTTCAGGCTTTTTGATAATCGGTGTAATCATTTCGATTTCTAAGGGCGACACCTCGTTAGGCTCAGCGATAGTCACATCTGGTGTTTTGACATTCGCAAGTGCCCAACCTGTGATAGCGTGCAGCGCGATGACAGCGATAAATGTCCCGGTATAAAGGGTTGGAAAACTTTTTTTATTCGTTCTTTCAGTCATAACGATCTATCAAATAGTATTTGAGTGATTCATCTTATACGTTATAAGTCATTTGAGACTTATAGATATTGATGACATTAAGATGAGAGTTTTGCGAGCAATCAGTGCAACACAGGCCATCGGGCTGCTACGTCAGCAGCGCCTTTTAATATCATATTTATATGTTCAGTTATAAATGCAACGTCACTAAAGCTGTATTATAAATGATAATAATTATTATTACCATAATTAATTCGGTGTTAATTTGGTGTTATGGCAAATTCACTAAAAAATAAATCTAGTGCTACTAATAGTCCTACTAAGGTGACTAATATAGCAAGCCATGACTCTCAATATAAATCGACGACACTTAACAATAGCTAATGAGCGAGCTTACTTATCTTTACACGGTGAAATAGCGTTTTCAAAACTGACGGCTCTTAGATACACTGACGGTTGGACAATTAAAAATTAGAGTGGTCATGAAAGCAATAATAATAACCGTAAGCTGTCTGGCAGTTACGCTGACAGCGTGCGCTAAAGACAGTGTTACAGAGAATACTGAATCGTCTCAAACGCTACGTATCGCTGCTGCTGCCAACTTATCGGACGTCTTGCCGAAAGTTGTCGAAGGCTATAAAACCGATAATAATCAACCGAACCAAGAAATTGAGATCACTTACGCCTCATCAGGTAAGCTNTATGCGCAAATCACCTCAGGCGCGCCATACGATTTATTTTTATCTGCGAATCAGGCGTTTCCGGCCAAGCTTGCGACAGAAACACTAGCGACTGATCAGGCGAACAGTCAAAAAGACGCTCAGCCCTTCACTTATACTCAAGGTCAACTGGCGCTGTATAGCGTTATTCATCCGCTAAGCGAGATTAAACCAGCGGCTTTAAATGCATTATTGATGGCGAAATCTACTAAAGTGACTATTGCCAACCCGCAGCTCGCGCCTTATGGTAATTCTGCCAAAGCTTATCTACAAGCCCAAAATAGTTATGAGACTATGAAGACTCAAAAACGTCTTATACAAGCTGAAAACATCGGCCAAGCTTTTCAATATACGCATACCGGTAGTGTCGATTATGGCTTTGTTGCGCTGGCACAGCTGCTAGCTATCAAAGCAAAGCCTACGCAGTTTCATACCTTAGCACCGAATTCTTATCCGTCGATATTACAAGACGGTATAGTGCTCAGTGAGCGACCTAGCGCTGCTGGATTTTCAGAGTATCTACGCTCTGAGGCTGGGCAACAGTACTTTGCTGATGCCGGCTATCTACCGGTTCAGTAATTAATCTTGCTATCGACTAAGCCAGCAATATTTTTAACGATTTTCATCTGCTCTTTTGACATTATCAGGACTGGCGGCATAAATCGTATCTAACTCTGCTGTTGTCAGGTAGCGCTCGGCAATAGGAAACAAGTCACGCTCTTCAAAACGAATATGATCGTATAACAAAGTGGCGAGCGCTTTGACTTGGGCGGCGCTGATAGGATGGCTTCGAGAGTTTGCAGAGTCTTGGGCTTGGCTCACGAGAGCCTGCAGAGACTTATGTTGCTCATTGAGCGTGGTAAGCGCGGAAGCGACTTCGGGTTTACTAATACTATAAGGCAATAGCGCCGTCGCGATCAGATGATCTTCAATCGCAAAGTGACTTTGCAAATCATCAATATATGAAGTGAGCTTGTGCCAGTGCTTACTGATATCTTCAGGATTATCAGAGCACTCTTTGGCATGGCGAGAGATGTTGAGACCTAAATGATGTTGGCGAGATAAAGGCTGTAGTTGCGCGGCGCGTTTCATAGTGAGTCCTTGTCGTGACGTCTTTTTAATAGCCAACCCTCATTGATTGATATTATCTCTGAGTGCTACTATCTCTTAGTGCTACTATCTCTTAGTGCTACTAACTCTGATTGAGACTATCTCTAAACTGCAGATAAGCTGTCGTCACCGCCTCAGCATCTTCAAGCTGCGGATAATGACCCAACTCTGCCAGCTCAGTGACATCGGCATTAGCATTATTGGCATTAGATATTAATTGCCGATAGCGCTGAGCCATGTGCTGGCCTGAGATAGGGTCTTTGCTACCGTTAATAAGCTTGACCGGAACATTACTTTCGATAATGGCTTCAACCCACCTCTCACGGTGCTGCTGACGCTGCGGTATATAGTCAATGAGCTTATGCATCACCGCAAGACCGTTATTATGATTGAGCAGCTGCCATAAGCTATCGACAACCTCAGGAGTCGGCGGCGTATTGGGTCCAAAGATGCGCCGTAGATTGTCTGCAAATTTGCGTTTAGTGATAAGCTTGGACACTAATGGCCCTAAAGGCGAGAGTAGTANTTTTTGGATTAACACCGGCTTATGGGTTTCTGGGAACAGACCACCATTTAATAAACACACACTAGCGATACGCTGTTTTGCGCTACCCTCACGCTGTCTGGCGAGCAGCTCTTGCGCTACTGTATCGCCATAGTCGTGAGCTAATATGTGATAGTCCGTGATATTAAGTTTATGCAAATAATGCTCAAAAATATCCGCTTGCTCCGTTATCAAGTAGCGCGCGTCTTTAGGCTTGGCCGAAAACCCAAACCCTAGCATATCAAGCGTAATCACATAGTAGCGCTGGGTCAGCGCCTGCCACATGCCCTCCCAGTCCCAGCTGGCGCTCGGATAGCCATGGATGAGCACAAGCGCTGGCGCACTTTTATTACCGCCCGTGCGAGTAAAAATTTGCTGCCCATTGATCGACTCAAGCTCTCCTTGTTGTCGCCACTGCGCCAAAGTAATCATAGCTACTCCGCAAATGAGGGATCGGTACGGCGTAGTTTGCGGAGTAGTGCTGGCCAAGCGATATCACCACCTGCGCCTCTCGTCACCTCTTTTGAAGCCGCTTGAATACCGGCTAATATCTGCGGCGGTATATGAGTCAGATTGCCACCGCCGCTTTGCGCCTTGATTTGTACCTCGCAAGCTCTTTGCATGATATACATAAATAAAAAGGCATCCGCGACCGTGCTGGCGCAAGTAAGCAAGCCATGATTACGTAGAATCATGAAATTTGCATCGCCTAAGTCTGCGACCAGACGTACTTTTTCATCAGGGTTTAGCGCCACCCCTTCATAGTCATGATAGGCCAGGTTCGATAGCGGAAAGAGCGACTGCTGTGATAAAGGCAGCAAGCCCTCGGTTTGAGCTGACACCGCCACGCCGTCGCTAGTGTGTAAGTGCAGCACACAATGTGCATCGTCACGGGCGTTGTGTACGGCGCTATGAATAGTAAAACCGGCGGGATTAATATCATACTTCGATGGCGCAACTTTTTCGCCGGCCTGATTGACTTTTACCAAGTTTGAAGCGGTAATCTCTTCAAAAAATAAGCCATAAGGATTAATCAGAAACTCATCTTCTGTATCGGGCACGCGCGCTGAGATATGGGTAAAGACCAAATCATCCCAGCCATACATGGCGATTAATCGGTAGCAAGCGGCCAAATCAACGCGCATCTGCCACTCTGCGGCGCTGACGTTGTCTTTTACAGTCGCAGCTGAGTTATTTAGATCGTTTGTCATGTCATTTTGCATGGTGTCATCCTTTACTGTGTTCGCTCTTTAGAAATAAGCGCTGTTGTCCGTTACTTCATTCTAAACACTTTTATTGGCTTAAAGCTATTCCTAAAAATGAGCAGTCATCATCCTTTGCTGCCTGACATAATATTGCGCTTGGTCAGTTTTAGCGTACTGCCGCCCTTTGTAACCGCCAGTCACGCTAGCCTAACTACGCTCGGCCGAATTTCTGCTAAAATTGTGTCATAATGTTACCGCCGTAAATAACAGCTACCATAATAGCCAAATCAAAAAATAACGGAATAAAAGCAGTTCAATTAAGATAGCTCAATAAGCAGCAANAACAATAGGAAAGGTTTGCTATGCGACTACACTCACTTTTTCAAAAAATGCATGANCGTACGCCAAAGCTTGGTAAAGCGGTATCATTAGCGACAGCGACAGGGGTTATCGTTGGTAATAGTTTCGCCGGTAGTATTCCTATCTGGCTAATGGGCGCCACCAAAATCATTACCGGAGCTGACATCGCTGACAAAACCGTGATAAAAATCGCCAACTACTGGATTAATAGTAACAATACCTTGATCGATACCATCTTACCCAAAAAGGACTGGCGCATTAGCCTACCTGATGATATCGATGTCCAAGGCAAATATTTACTGGTGAGCAACCATCAATCATGGGTCGATACCAGCATTGTGCAATACATTAGTCGCGATCGTCTGCCTTTGACGCGGTTTTTTACTAAGTTTGAGCTGATATATATCCCTATCGTCGGTCAGACCTTCTACTTTTTAGATTTCCCGATGATGCGTCGCCACTCTAAGCAAGCAGTGACCAAAAACCCAGCACTGGCAGGTAAAGATATCATTGAGGCTAAACGTGCTTGCGCGCTATTAAAAGATAAGCCGTTTACTTTGCTCAACTATTTAGAAGGTACGCGCTTCACCCCAAAAAAGCGTGATACTCAGCAATCACCTTACACGCATTTGCTTAAACCAAGAGCCGGAGGTCTGGCGCTAGCGATCAATGCTTTGGGCGATGAGATCGATGGTATCTTAGATATGACCATCGTCTACCCTGATGGCGTGCCTACTTATGGTGAGCTTTGGCAAGGGAAAATCAAGCGCTTGGGAGTCGATGTCCGGCATATCGAAATCCCTGACGAGCTATTTGCAAGTCTACAAGATGGCGGTTATGAGAACGACTCTGCTACTAAAGAGCAGATGTTTGCGTGGGTTGAGCATCTGTGGCGTCAAAAGGACGAGCGCATCACGTCGATGTTGGCTGAGTTTGAAGAGTAAATAAGCTACATATAATAAAGAACTGCCAATTATCATAAAATATTTTTATAATGGTGAGAGTGACGTATACTAAGTAAGACGTCATAGCAACGGTACTGACGGATATGTACTACTAACGATGATAAGGATATGCAAATGTTAGGAAAAATGATGCATCAACCGCTACTGATCAGTAGCTTAATTGAGCATGCTGCTCGCTATCATGGCGATACTGCCGTCTACTCAAAAGAAGTCGATGGCACGATGACCCAAAGCGATTGGGCGAGCATCTCAGACAACTCAAAGCGGCTGGCTAATGCACTACAAACGCTAGGTCTTAAGTCCTCAGATCGCATCGCGACTCTGGCCTGGAACAACCGCCGCCACTTAGAGGCTTGGTACGCCATCTCCGGCAGCGGTATGATCTGCCACACTATCAACCCGCGTCTCTTCCCCGAGCAGCTCGCTTACATCGTTAACGACGCTGACGATCAGGTGCTATTCTTTGATATCACTTTTTTGCCGCTCATNGCCGCTATCAAAGATCATATCAAAGGCATCAAGCATTTTATCTTGTTGGGCGAGCGCAACGAGGCAGTGCTAGAGCACTTCCCAGATGCGCTATTCTTCGATGAACTCATCAATGAGCAAGAGTCTGAATTCGACTGGCCAGAGCTTGATGAAACCACTGCTAGCTCGCTATGCTACACTTCAGGCACTACGGGTAATCCTAAAGGCATACTCTACTCCCATCGCTCCTCAGTGCTACACGCTATCGCACTGTGTATGCCGGATGTCTCATCGCTATCCGCGCAAGATGTGCTACTGCCCGTTGTACCGATGTTCCATGTCAACGCNTGGGGCACGCCATACGCCGCGGCGATCGTCGGCTGCTCTTTGATCTTGCCAGGACCCAACCTCGATGGTGACAGCNTGGTCTCAGTGATTGATGATTATAAGGTGACCATTGCGCTAGGCGTGCCGACCATTTGGCAGGGCTTATTGAACGCGGCGAAAAAGAATGGTAGCAAACTTGANAGCATGACGCGGACTATCGTTGGCGGCGCTGCTTGTCCGCCCTCCGTGATCAAGACTTTCCGTGAAGACTTCAACTGTGATGCGATACATGGTTGGGGCATGACCGAGACCAGCCCGCTTGGTACTATGAATCANATCAAAGCCAAGCACAAATCTTTGAGTAAAGAGGAGATCAACGAGCTGCGCAAATCACAAGGGCGTCCGCCTTATGGGGTTGAGCTGCGCTTGATGGATACTGAAAACCCAGAGCAAAGAGTTGCTGAGGATGGCGAGTCGCAAGGTCGCTTGCAGATTCGCGGACACTGGATCATCGATGACTACTTCACTCATAGACCAGACGCTATCACTGACGATGGCTGGTTTGATACGGGTGATATCGCTACCATCGACGCTGATGGCTATATGAATATTCGTGACCGATCCAAGGATCTGATCAAGTCAGGCGGTGAGTGGATATCCTCAGTGGAGCTTGAAAACATCGCCGCCGGTCATCCTGAGGTAAAAATGGCCGCCGCTATTGCCGCAAAGCATGAACAGTGGAGCGAGCGTCCGGTATTGATAGTGGTAAAAGAGGATGGCTCAGAGGTAACCGAGGCACAGATATTGGAATTTTATCAAGACAAAGTTGCCAGTTGGCAAATTCCTGACAAAGTCGTTTTTGTCGATAACATCGTGTTAAATGGCGCAGGCAAGATGGTAAAAACTGACTTGCGCGATGAGCATGGTGATGTGCTGCTAAATTCGTAGGTTAGACTATAGAGTCCGCGTCACAAAAAAGCCTGCTACTACGCAGGCTTTTTTATATGAATATCAAATGACTATTACTATACCATCTAATCAGGACAACTCGCGTAAGTGCAGCCACAGCCGCGTATCTAGCTCAACTTGATGATAGTCTGGCTGCATATGATGGCACAGCTGATAAAACNCTTTACTATGATCTTTTTCTTTAAAGTGTGCCAGCTCATGAACCACTATCATCCGCAGAAATTCGAGCGGCGCGTCTTTAAAGACACTCGCTACGGTGATGCTGTTGTGCGACTTGAGCTTACTGCCCTGCACTCGCGACTGATAAGTATGCATGCCTAGCGCTTGTTTTAGCGTGCTAAGCTTACTGTCGTACTTCACTTGCGATAACGGAGCGCTTTTACGCATGTAGTCGTTTTTTATCTCATTGATATATTGATACAGCGCTTTGTCGCTTTGAATTTGGTGCACGTTTGGATATTTATTATTCAGGTACTCGCCAAGCTGACCACGACTGATAAGCTTGGCCACTTGTGTTTGAATAGACTCAGGATAATGGGCGATGTATTTAAGGGTAGTCATACATAATGCTCATAAGGTTTATTTTATACTGTATCAAATATTCTAAGATAGAGCCTGACATGCTTTGACAAAGTCCTCAGGCGTATTAAAATTCGTTAAATACTGCCACTGCGGATCAAAAGCGACTTTTTGGCAAATCGGCTCTATAAAACGCATGACACGGCGTTGACCGCTATCGAGATAAGCGCGCAGTTCAGGCTCGATAGCGAGTTGATACAAGCCTAATAACGGATATAAATGGCTATCATCGCTTAGGCAAACGACTGCTCTAGCGTGTAGGCTGCGGTTGGTAGCAGCGCTTAGATGTTGCCAAAGCTCGGTGGCTTTAATTAAGCTATCACAGCTGATAACCAGTAAGTAATCAGTCAGGCTATTTTTAGAACTAGTATCCTTTACGAATGAAATGGACGTTTGCAGCGCTGATTCAATGGCGGCTAAAGCCCCGCCTGTGTTTTTGTACTTATCATCAGTCTTGCTATTATCTGCTTTTTTATCATTTTGACCATAGTCCTTGATATGAAAAATAGGCGCTTCGGAGCGAGCCGCTAACGCTTCATCTACCTTAAACCCATGCTCATTATCAGCAATCATAATCGGCACGTTTAATCTCATCGCGTGTCTGACATGATAGTTCAGTAACGTCTCACCGCCGGGCAGCTTGAGCTTGGCTTTGGGCGCGCCCATACGCTTAGAGTTGCCGCCTGCTAAGATGACCACTCCGGCTAATCTCATATGTTTTATGACCACGGGAATGGCTGCACTTCTACTTGCTCGCCTGCCAATAGATTACCGCTATCTTTTGCCAAAACGATCAAACAATTGGCTTGGCTTAACTGCTTGATACGGTGCGATTGCTGTTTGCTAAAGGCTTTTACGGTAAAACTGCCATCACTGTTTCGCGCTAATACGCCGCGCTGAAAGTCTTTGCGTCCAGCTGACTTACGCACGTCATTGTCTAGTGTCGCCTGTACTGTCCTTACCATCGGCATATCATCGGCACTGACGC
>FUFK010041873.1_pt1 | contig 17272 bp, 24 predicted proteins | sample 1021851 | NCBI WGS metagenome assembly FUFK01 (sample SAMEA51879418, study PRJEB19060) | metagenome | reverse complement strand
AGTAGTAAAAGAAGTTTCTGCTAAAGCAATAGATTTAGGCGATGGCACAACAATTAGTAGTGCTGATAGCGACTAAAGGAGTTTGGGAGAGGTCAATCCGAAGCACCTCTCCCATACCATCATATGCCAACAGTAGCTAATTCAGAAATTGATATTGCATCAAGAGCATTGGTTCTAATTGGTGCAGAACCTATAACGTCTTTTACTGCCCAAACGACTGAAGCAACTGTCGCAAATGCAATATATGAAGATATGGTAAGAACAACTCTTTGTTCGAGCCGCTGGCGTTTTGCTACCAATCAAGCAGAATTGAATTTACTTACTGCTGTCCCTACAGGGCGGTATGATCGCGCACATCAACTGCCAGCTGATCTGCTTATGTTACATGCTATTACAGTCAATGATGCTGTTGTTCAATATAATGTGTATGGCGATAAAGTATTTAGCGATTCAGCATCAAGTGATACATTAGTTGCTGATTATACATTTAGGGCATTAGAGCAGGACTTTCCTTCATACTTTACTGTTGCTTTACAGTTTTCTTTAGCGGCTGCATTTGCTTTAGGCATAGCAAGGGATGAGCAACTATCAAGCGTTCTCGAAGGTAAAGGCGCACAGTTATTGCAACAAGCTAAAACACTAGACAGTCAGCAACAAACAACACGCAAGCTACTGACATCGAGGTTTATTACTGAAAGGCGAAGTTAATGGCGAGAGTTCGTATACCGCTTAACAACTTTGTTTTTGGTGAAATAAGTCCATCTTTAACCTCAAGGGTGGATTCAGCAATCTATAATCAATCAGGACAATCTGTTAAGAATGTGTTTATTCGTGCAGAAGGTGGNGTCATAAATCGTCCNGGNTCTAAAAGAGTTCACAACTTTTCACAAAGTTATTCACAACCAAGNGCAACAATAACTGTTTCTGATTATGCAAANATAGCTGTNGGCACACAGCTNACCTTTGTNTTGAGTGATGGCACAAAAATTACACTTGAGTTTGAAACTGCTGGTAGTGCNTCCCCAAGTGCAGCTGTTGGTAANAAACATTTTGTTCGAGCAAATACATCAAATNATGTAACAGCTGATAATATATTTACTGCTCTTAATGCTGTAACTGGATTGACATCAACAAACCCGGGAGCAGCTGTTGTAACAGTTACAAGAGATGGCTTTGGTACAGGTGATCGTAAAGTAACCACTACAGATTCAACAAGGCTTGCTGTTACAGATTTTACTATTGTTGATCAAAAGATTCGCCTTGAGCCTTTTATATTTTCAAGCGATGAAAAATATGTTGCTGCATTTAGTTCAGGCAAGATTGAGATGTTTCGTGTAAATGCCGACGGATCTTTTAATTCATTAGTATCCACTATAACACAAGACACCTCAAGTGCGTCTCTGCCATTTACAGATAGTAATTTACAAGAGTTTACCTATGCACAATCAGGTGACTTTATGTTTATTGCTCATAATGATTTTATGATTCGTGAGTTGGTAAGAACAAGCTTAACAGCCTTNGAAGTAAGAACATTTACATTTGATACAGATGCTGATGGCAATAAAAAATTACAGCCATATTATAATTTTCAAGCCAGTGGTGTCACAATCACACCATCTGCAACATCAGGTAATGGAATTACACTTACAGCAAGTTCATCATATTTTGTATCAGGACATGTTGGTGTAAGTCTTTTGATTAATGATACACAGGTTGATATTACAGCTGTTGCAAGTGGAACAAGTGCAACCGCCAATGTTCAAGGCACTATTGAAAGAAAATTAGATTTTGATTCTCTTAACACAACTGAAGGCTCAGATAAAGTTCGTGTAATACATTTGAATCATGGCCTTGCATCTGGTGTTACAATTACTATTGCTGGTGCTGGATCTCTTGGTGGTATAAGTAATAGTAATATAAATGGCAGTAGAACTGTTAGTTCTGTTATAGATAAAAATACTTTTGAATATACGGCTGGTGGCTCTGCTACTTCTACAGCAACTGGTGGTGGCACACCAACTATTTCAAGTACGGCAGCAACAACTGAATGGTTTGAGCAATCGTATAGTGATCTTAGAGGTTTTCCAGCTGCTGTCACATTTCATGAAAATAGACTTTGGTTTGGTGGCACACCTTCACAACCAAGTGGTATTTGGTCATCCGTCAGTGATGAGTATTTTAACTTCGATGTTGGTGATGGTGGTACAGCTGATGCAATTGATATTGAAGTTGCAGTGGGTGTGACTAATTTTATCAGACATCTTGTATCCAATCGTGATNTGCAAGTGTTTTGTAATCAGGGCGAGTTCTTTTTACCAGCCTTTCAAGATCAACCTATTACAGCATCTATAGCAAAAGTATCTGAACAAACGCCATTTGGCTGTAGTTTTGTGCGTCCTTCATCTCTTGATGGTGCAACATTATTTGTGCAAGCAACTGGCACTGCTGTGAGAGAGTTTATTTTTAATGATTCTGAAGGTGCGTATACAACAAATATGGTATCAATACTTTCATCTCATTTAATATCCAATCCTTTGCAACTAACAAATGTGAAAGGCTCTTTGGATAGGCCTGGTGCATATGCTTTCTTTTTGATGGATAATGGAGAGATTGCTGCCTTTTATAGTATAAGATCTGAGAAACGTGCTGGCTGGATGCGTTGGACAACCACAGGTAGATATCATTCAGTATGTGCTGTGGATGAAAGTTTGTTTGCTGTTACTGTTAGAGATGATGGATCAGGGACAAATAAATTCTTTCTCGAACAATTTGATAAAGATTTAAACATGGATTTTTCAGATGAATTCAATGGATCAGCTGGTGTATTTGCTGTATCTAGTCATTTTTCAAATGGTGCGGTTGTAGATGTTATTGATGATACAGAGTATTTAGGTTCATTTACTGTATCAGGTGGCAATGTAGATGTGAGTGCCGTTAAGGCATCAGTAAAAGCAGAGATAGGTTATAAGTTTATTCCTGAGTTAACAACTAATGCTATTGANCTTGCAAANGCACCNGGCGGTCCAATAACAGGAAGGCCAAGAAAGATTACAAATGTAATTTTAGATTTGGAAGAAACACTTAGCATATCTGTGAATAATACGAATATGATTATACGAAATGTTACATTTGATCCATCAACACCACGTGAAGCATTTACAGGTAAAAAAGAGTTTCGTGTTCTTGGATACAGTAGAGATCCCGCAGTGACTATCTCACAGATAGCACCGCTTAATATGCAACTTAATGGTATGGTAGTAGAGGTGGCGTTCTCATGAGTTTAGAAGCATTGGCATTTGCTGCTATTGGTGGTGGCACTTTGTTAGAAGTTGTTGGTTATGACCAAGCAGCAAGAGCAGAGCAAATTAAACAACAAGAGATTGCAAGACAAGCAAGAGATAATGCACTCGCAATCAAAGCGCAAGCAGAGCGTGATTCTACTATTAGATCGCAAAGGTATTCTGAATTTTTAAGAGATTCATCTGCAATACGTGGTTATAACAGGCGCGGCGCTGATAGATCATTTAAGGCGATACAAGAAAAAGCAAGAGAGCAAACAGCTGAAGAGTTGAGACAAGTTTCCATTCAAAGCCTGTTTGCACGTGGCAGACAAGAGCAACGCGCCAGATTTGCTATTATGGAAGGTGAACTTGCAAGAGATCTTGCAGTTTTACAATCATTCTCTGCAATATCTGACGCTGGCTACAAAGCATATCAGGTGTAAATAATGGCAGAAATAAAAGTATTAAGACCAGCTGAAACACGCATTGGAGCAATAGGTATTGTTCCTATGGGTGACAATGCTGCTCGTATAGGGCAGCAACTTGCTACATCTGGTCGCCGTTTAAGGGAAGCGGCATTTCAGTTTGCCTATGATAATGAAAAGAAAAAAGGACAAGAAGCTGCCTCTCTTGCTGCAATAAGTGTCAAAAATGATAAGACTGGAAAAATTGAATTTCCAGAGATTCCAAAAGATTTATCTCCAACAGCAGAAAAATATTACGAACCTATTGCGCGTAAAAGATTTTTAGAAGCTGTATCTCTTGAGATTGATGCAGAGGCTTTAAAGATTGCTGCAGATCATGAAAGAGACCCAACAGGCTTTGAGGTTGCTTTTAATGAATATTTACAAAAAACCATTGATACCTCTGGTCAATTCAGCAATCTTGTTTCAAACATTGGTGCTGTAACGAGTAAGCAATACGCAGGAAAACTTTACACTGATCAAGTAGATCATAATAGAAAGATAGCTGCAACAAATGCAGTAGCTGCTATTGAAGCCGAGCAATCAATTATTGAAGAACTTGCAAAGCAAGAAGGTGGACAGGGGCCAGCTGAGCAAAAGCGTAAAGATATAATAGGAAGAGCTAGAGATGCTGTTGCAGAGTTTTCAGAATTAAGTACAACGTATTTAGCAAATGTTACAGCTGAGGCAAATTTTCTTTTTGCAACAGGATTGATAAGCAATATAAGTAATCGTGCAGCTTCTCAATTTGCAGATGAAGATCCATCTCGTAAAACATCATTTTTATCTGATGTTTTAAATAATATGGCTATTGTGTTAAGTCCGGGTGGAGGTTTTGAAAAAATTGATCCAAAGATGAGATCAATATTAGCACGTGCTGGTTTTAATGAAGCAACTTTAAAATTGCCTGGATTCAAAGAGCAGGGTGAGAAACTTGCTGGTGATTTAACAAAGCTACAAGGTACTATTAGTGAAGAATATAACAATCATAAAAGTGAGCGTGCATCTGAAATAGCGTTACGTAATTTGAATAGTGGCAGATCTGTTTCAAAAACCGATAGTGATAATATTATGTCGGGATATAATATTAAATCTGCCACTGACTTTGGTAATACAGCAGCTGCTGCACTTCAGCCGCCAACAAATGACATACAACGTCGCGCACATGATAAGCATTATGGTGCATTTAAGGCTGTAATGTTTAATCAAAGCGGCCCATTACCTGAAGTTGCAATAGATTATCTTGAAACTGTATCATCAATGCCATCTACAGAGATTGTTGGTGCTTTAAATATCTATGAGCAAGCTACACGTTTTATGCGTGGCAGCGAGGGTGGGGCTGTGTTTTCAGAGGTTCTTACTCGTGGCTTAGACAAAGATACGATTGTTTTATATGAAACGCTTTTGAATGTTCGAGATACCCTAGGCAATGATGCTGTTCCTGAATTTTTAAATAATTATAGACAAAATGCAAATGCTCCCGGTGGTGCTGAGGCACGTAATCAACGTATAAAGACAGCATTGGGATCTGATAAGTCTGCACCAGATGCTGTGCGTGACTTTATATCAGGTATTAATGATGATGCATCTCCACAAGAATTAGCTTTTTATGCATCATTTACAGATGATCTTTTGCTTACAATGGATAAAAAGCAAGTTAAAAAGATTCTTAAAACAGCTGCTGATTCTGTATTTAAGGAAAGCAACTTTCTGCATGATACTATTGGCAGATCGCAATATGCNCCTGAAGCTGCATATCCAGATACAGCTACTATGAAAATCTTTGAAGAAGGTGTTGCTAGAAGATTAGAGCTTCTTCCCAATATGCCTGATGGCAAACGCCCTACACTTGGTAAAGATGTNTTTCTTGTGCCTGATATAAGAGANGGNACAGCAATGCCTGTATATTATCTTGTTGATGGTGATAAGCGTTTGCTTCGTGTTAATGGCAAACCGTTATCTGTTGGCAATCAGTATGTTGCTAATAAGATAAATGAGTTGCGTCAGCAACAAACAGCACAGTTGCGTGTTGAGGCTGCGGCTGCACAAAAGAGAACCAGAGAACTTCAAGAGCAATGGGATAATGGTGAGTATCTTGCAGCATCACCATTTGGAACAATGAGATGACTACAGATCTAGGTCGTAGAGATTTTTTCATTGCAATACCAAATGAGATCACAGAAGAAACACCTGTTTCTTGGTATGAGGGCTGGAAGGCTAATGCTCAATATATAAACATGCCATTTATTGAGCGTATTGAAGAAGAGCAAATCTTTGGCGGTGTTCCTGTTGATACTACATACGATGTAGCAGCTAATATATCTGAGGAACTTCTTCCATATTATGATGATCTTATTCGTGCAAAAAATGAAAAGCATCTTAGATTCTTAGAGGGCCGCGCTAGAACCGCCATAGAACGCCGTAGGAGGGCCGCTGAAGCCCCTTTCACAGCGCAACTGGCTGGTGGGCTAACAGATCCATTGGCGCTGACAGCGTTTATTCCCGGCTTGAATTACATAAGATTGGGTAAAACCTTTACACAAGCCATAACTAGGGCTGGTGGCGTAGGTGCTGGTTATGGCATTGCATCTGAGTTACGTCGCGCACCATTTGCTGTGGCTGACGAACCGGGTGAAACCTATGCNAATGTAGCGGCTGCTACTGTGTTTTCTGCGGCATTTGGTGGTGTTATGAAAGGTGCGCCATACGCAAAACCATTTTTTCAAAGTGGCGCTGCAAAAGTTAATAAATTGTTTAAAGGTGAAAAGTTTGACCATATGACGCCAACAGATAATGTTGGTCCATTATCTTTAGACGATGGCTACACCCCAGCTAAAGGTGGTGACTATGATCCTGTAGTTAGTAATCCACTGGGCAGCCCATCACAACGTGCGATGCAAAGAACAGATATACCTGATGATGTAAAAAAATTATTCATGCTGCTTAGTTATAATGGTGCTGTGTCTACGCAAGGCGCAAGGCGTGGTATTGGCATACAATCTGTTGCTCAAGAATCTGTTACTTATCAAGGGCAGTTTCAAAATCTTGTGAGACGTATGCGTGATTTACATTCACAAGAAACAAGAGGCATCAATAAAGCATTTCAATTTTTACAAGTATATAATCCTCGAAGTGGTTTTGATGATTGGGCAAATGACACAATAAGACGTTATATATTTAGTAAGTCACGTGATCCGCAGCTTCGTAGGCTTGCGGCTGATGGCATATCAGATCAACAAAAAGAAGTTGGTGTATTGATTGCAGATGCTTTTAAGGCATTTTCTGATGATATGAGATATTATGGNGTTGTNAAAGATGATGAAAAGATACGCGCGTTAATTACAAAGAATCAGGCAGATCTTGATTCTGTAACTTCAAAATTAACAAAGTTAGAATCTGACATAGCTAAGATGCCCAATAAAGCTGGCACTAAAAAACAATTTGCTTTGCAAGATGCATTAGATAAACGACAAGCAACATTAAAAGCACGTATAGAATTTTACGAAGGGCAGATTGGTAAGGCTCTTCGTGAGGATTTTACATTTCCTATTTTTTACAACAAAGATTTATTGTCTAGAGATGAAACCGCTAGATCTGCTTTAACACAAAAATTTGCTGATGAATTTGCTGCACAAAGAACTTTAGCTGGTGAAGATCCTGCTGGAGCGTTTGCTGATGCAGAAAGAACATTATCTCGCATCTTAGAAGAAGATGGTGAGGAAATGACTAATATTCTCAGAAGCAAAACAACAGAGGGTCGTGCAAAACATCTGAAAAGTCGTAAGACTAATGTAGATGTTGCTGAAGTTTATGATTATATTCTTACAGATCCAGAGGTTATGTACACGTATTTTGATCGTATGGGTCGCCGCATTTCATTTGCCAATAAATTTGGTGGCAGAAATATTGATGAAGTGCTTGAGGATATGGAAGATTCTCTTCGCAAAGCTGGTAAATCAAATGAAGAAATATCTCGCCTAAAAGCAGATTTTTATGGTGACTATGAGCGTGTCATGGGTACGTTGCAACGTAGTCCAGACCGTTTTGATAATGCAGCTGTAAAGGCTGCTAAATCTTGGACAGGTTGGACATACTTACCACAAGCAGGGATTTCTGCATTAACAGATCCCGGCTCGATTGTTATGGCTCATGGATTCAGAGATGTGTTTGAGGCTGGTTATGCAGGATTAAGTGGTGCGTTTCGGGGTAAGGTTATTAAAGAAGCCCAAGCAGCTGGTGAGTTGCTTGATATTACTAAGAATGTTTATGCAAGAGAATTGCTAAGTGATACCGTGAGGCGTGTGAAGCCTAATATGATGGAGCGTTTTATACAACGCGGCAATCAAGTGTTTTATACACTCAATGGTTTGGCACCAATTACATTTGCTGGCAAAACATTAGATCAAATAATAGTTCAAGATAAATTTATTAAATTATCTCGTCAGTGGTCTGAAGGNAAAATATCTCTGTTTGATCGGGAGTATCTTGCTAGATACGGTATTGATGAGGATATGGCAAAGTTTATATCTACTGCGCCAACTGAAAAAAGTGATATTGCATTATCAAAACGTGGCGGTGCATTTGAAGTTTCTAATACAGATGATTGGGATATCTCTACACCGCAAGCAAGAGAAACGCTTCGTAAATTTCAAGCAGCAATACAATCACATGCAAACAATACAATTGTTATGGGGCAAACTTTTGACAAGCCATTGATTGTTGATGGTATTGTATACATGAAAGATAATCCATTTTTTCAAGCAATTCGTAAAAAGTTTCCAACACAATTTAAAGTAGAAAAACAGTTACGTACTGGTGCTGTAAATATGGTGCGTGTAGAATCTGGTTTACTTACTACGCCATTTACATTTATGAATTTTGCTTTTGGTGCTAATAATAAGATACTTGGTGTAATAAGAGATCCAAATAGACAACACAGATTGCAAGGTATTGTTGCTTTGCTTGGTCTTAGTTATTTGTCTTTATCTTATAAAAAACCTGATTATTGGTTTGAAAAGCGCACATCACCTGATGTTATTGCACGTGTGGTAGATCATTCTGGTGTGTTTGGTATTTATTCTGATCTTGCCTATACTGCATTAGCCATGGCTGGCAATGCTGGTGTTGTAAGTAAAGATGCATTTATACCACCAAAATATATAAACCCTAATGAAGATGAAGCATTGTTTGATGCTTTTATAGAACCGTTAGGTGCGCCAGCTGGGCTAACAGTTGATTATGTTCGTGCAGTTGATGATTATTTTTCTGGTCGTGAATCTGATGCATCAGAACAAATGAAATATTCTTTGCCATTTATAGGTTTGCCTATATTTGGTAACGATGTGAAAGATTTTGTTGGTGAACTTGGAAGAAATTGATTGTGCGTTGTAATTAAAAAGAGAGCATGGTAGGGGATTATTATGACTATTAGTTTAAGCGATAACTCGCCTCGAGTGAATTACACTGTGAATCAAGGTGCTACACAAGCTACCTTTACAGTACCTTTTGAGTTTTTTGAAGATGCTGATCTAAATGTTTTTGTTGATGGCACAAAGAAAACGCTAACAACTCATTATACAACTTCCGATGATTCTGGCAATAGTCAAGCTCATACATCTGGTACAACTGGTTTTGTACAGATGACAACTGGTAATTCTGTTACAGGGGCATCTGGTGGATCAAGTGTAGTTATTACACGCGATATTGATATTGACCGTACAACTGATTTTCCAACATCCGGCCCTTTTGATGTTGCAACACTTAATACAGAACTTGATCGGATGATTGCCATTGCGGCTGATATTGATGATGCCGCTAATCGTGCTTTGATTCTTGCTGACTCTGATACTACAGCATCTTTGATTTTGCCTGATGTGTCTACAAGAGCGAATAAACAGTTAGGTTTTGATGGTAGTGGAGATCTTATAGTAGAAGAAGGAAAAGTTTCCTCAGTTACTATTTCTGCATCTGGTTTGTCAGCTGGTGCTACACCTACGGCGTCAGCAACGTTCACAGGTAGTACTGGTGTATTAGCAATTGCATTGGGTATTCCAGCTGGTGCAACAGGCGCTACTGGGCCAGGTGGTGGTGATGTTGCAAGTGATACTACACCGCAGCTTGGTGGTGATTTAGACTTGGTAACATTTGATATTGTAACTACAAGCAATAGAGATATTGAGCTTAATCCAAATGGCACTGGTAAAACAGTTCTTAAAGGTAATACTAATCCTGGCACTATTGTTTTTAACTGTGAAGCAAATACTCACGGTCAGACAGTTAAAGCGCAAGCGCATACTGCTGGTGTTACAAATACATTGACTTTACCCGCAGGTGGTGATGGTGAACTGGTTAGTACAGTTGCCACACAAACGCTTACTAATAAAAGTATAGCAGCATCACAGCTTACAGGTGCGTTGCCAGCCATTGATGGGTCTAGTCTTACAGGCATATCTGCTGGTGCAACTGGCGGTGGTTCAGATCAAATTTTCTATGAGAATGGTCAGACTGTTACACAGGACTACACAATTACAAATGGTAAAAATGCTATGTCTGCTGGCCCAATTACTATAAACTCAGGCGTCACTGTGACAGTCGGCTCTGGCGAAACATATACGGTGGTTTAGATGAGTACATTAAAAGCAGATAACGTACAAAGCACAAGCGGTGGTGCAATTACGCTAACCAATCAAGCGGCGGCAAAAGTTTTTTCAGCGTTTGATATGGCTTCTAGTTTTACACTACAAAAAAGTCTCAATGTGAGTTCGCTTGGAGACAATGGACCAGGTGCTGCATTGATAAATTTAACAAACGCACTTGCCGACACTCACCCATCGATAGTCAGCGGCGTTGGTGACAACTCAACGCATAACGCAGCTTCAGACACAAATGAGGTTTTATCTACGTCACAGTATAGACACAACCATTTTGAAAACAATGGTAATCAGGACGTTACAGATTGTAGCAACGCAGCATTTGGAGACTTGGCATGAGTGAGGTAAAAACAAACAAGCTCACTGGCACTACCACCGCTAAAACTGTCACCGTGACTGTTGGTGCTACTGCTACACAGTCACTTGAACAAGGATTGTGCAAGGCTTGGACAACTTATACTGATGCTAGTTGGACTATTGGTGATTCATTTAATTGCAGCGCCGCTACCGACAATGGATCAGCAGATTTTACAACTAATTTTACGAATAATTTCGCGAGTGATAATATTGTAAGTGCAGGATTGTCAACCTATGGCACTTATTTTTCCTACCACAATTCTAGTGGAAATTCTCACACAACATCTTCAGTGGAATATTACACTTTGACTGGTGGAGGGGCAGCACAAGACCCAAATTTTTCATATGCTGATAGTGTTGGATTTAACTATCAAGGAGACTTAGCGTAATGGCTGGTAAAATTGTAGCAGATACGCTGGAACACAGCACCTCCGGCTCTGTAGATACGAAGTTCGTTGTTGAGGGTAGTGCGAAAGCGTGGGCTTCCTTTAACCAAGACTCCTCTGGTCATCCTGTGTATGACTCACTGAACATTGCCTCCACAACAGATGTCACTACAGGCATAACTAAAATAGCATTTACAAACGCTATGAACAATGCGTTGTTTTCTATTACAGGTGCTTGTCAAACTCAGAATGAAGATGGAGCCATATTTGGCACACATGGAGTTGACACCTCTAGCTCTAGGCAGATGACGACAAACGATTTTCATACTGATAATAGAACTCAATCAGGGTCGGGTAGGGACGTAGAGTATTCTGGCTCATCAGTATTTGGAGACTTAGCATAATGCAAACACCAGAATTTCAAGGCACACACTTATTTGACAGACTATGCTGGGCAAAGGAAAACCTAGAGGGTCATCAGTCAGACTACCGTGTTGTCTATGAGGACAGTGTAGATGAGTGCGCTAAGATACTTGTGCCTGACCCTAACTGGATGGCGTGTGCCTTGCAGGGCGGTATCCTGCCGCCTGTGTGGGTGTACTGGGAACTGGCAAAGGACGAAGCGCAACCAGACTTTAAGAAGCATACTCGTGGCTATCTGTTGCATGAGACAGAGCCAATGCTAGCGATGACCGAAGAAGAAGCAATAGAGTATTTGATTCAGAAGGATATACCTCAGCACGTCTGGCGTGAGTGGAATCAAGGCAACAAACCCAAGCTAGTTATCTGTCGCAAAGAACAGTTACCAAGCACACGCGAGTGGCGTAACGCTTGGAAAATATCAGACGATTTACAAACCGAAGACAAGGCCGCATAGGAGAATATCATGGCTGTAACAACGTACATTGTAGATAAAGACGGCAAGCAGATTGACGCTGCTGATTTAACAAGCAAGCCCAGTGACCGACATTTTCGTGGTGCTTGGGTGCTGTCTGGCAAGGTCATCAGTGAAGACATGACTGCCGCAAAAGTTATCTTTAAGGACAAAATCCGTGAAGTGCGTCAGCCACTGCTTGAGGCAGAGGATGTCGTGTACATGAAAGCGCTGGAAGCAGATGATGCATCTGCAAAAACTGCATCTGTCGCAAAGAAAAAAGCGTTACGTGATGCGCCAGCTGCGTCGGCTATTGATAATGCAGATACAATTACAAAATTGAAGGCTGCATGGGATACAAGCGTGCTTGGCGCTAGTCCATACGCTTAATAGATAAATATGGAGCCAGTAACTACAGCGATAGCTGCTGTTACGGCAGCATCTAATGCAATAGCGTTTATTAAGGCTCGTATTAATGATGCACAATCTGTTGCTGATATTTCACAACAAATCGGCACACTCTTTGAGTGTCAAAAAAAACTCAATGAGGAACGCAACAAACAAGCTGGTGTTGGTGACATCAAGTTTCAAAGCAGTATTGATGCAGTTCTTGAGGCTAAAAAATTACAAGAGCAAATGCAGCAAATCAAAACTATGATTAACTTGCGTTTTGGCCCTGACACATGGAACGAGATTGTCAACCATCATAATCAGAAACTTAGGCAACAAAAAGAAGCGCAAAAGGCGGCGCGTAGAGAGGCTGCAAGAAGGGCCAAGGAGATTGAAGAAACGATTAAAACAACGCTACTTGTCACCTGTATNATNGCGGTAGCAGTGGCATTGTTTATATTNTTGTTTGCNACNNTNGCTCAAAGNAGTNCAGAAGAGATTGTNTTATGATTGATTGGTGGAAACGATATATACAGTTTAATCTTACAGCCAAGCTTACGATGCTTGCATCTGTTGCTATGTCATGGCGTTGTGCAGAATGGTTTATGAATCTTGAAGAGCCAACAACACAGCAGTCTGCATTTGTATCTGTTATCATGGGTGTGATGACAGGCGTGTATGGCATCTATTTGGGTAAAGAGGCAAGGACACCAAAAGAATGAAAGAAACATTATATATTTTAGTTATTAGTATGTGGGGTAGTGATGGTGTTGCAAATTATCCGATAGGTCAGATGGCGCTTCAACAGCCAATGACTATTGAGCAATGTAACTGGCTCCGATCTGATGGTATGTGGCATAAATCTACAAACAACAAATTTTATTTTATGATTCCTCAATGTTTTCCAGAGGATTGTGCTGGCAAGGAGAGGTGTGAATGATACAGGCGTTAATCGGCCCTATAGCTTCGCTGGCAGCGTCTTGGATGGAAAGTAAGGTAGAGGCTACCAAGGCTAAGGGAAAGGTGGCTCAGGCGAAGGCTGAGGCCGAAGCAGAGTTGATGAAGCATGAGGCTGGTTGGGAAAAGGTTATGGCCCAAGCCAGTGACAACAGTTGGAAAGATGAAGCCTGGACGATTTTGTTTATAATTATTATAGGTATGTGTTTCGTGCCGCCACTTCAGCCTTATGTCAGGGAAGGCTTCGCGGCTCTGGAGGATACACCTGAGTGGTTTCAGTATGCCGTTTATGCCAGCATAGCTGCATCTTTTGGTTTAAGATCATTGAAGGGTATTAAGAAATGAAGCTGTCACAGAACTTTTCATTAGCTGAAATGTTGAAAAGCCAGACAGCTGAACGTAAGGGCATACCTAATGAGCCTACTGATGAACATATCAAATGCATGAAGATGTTGGCTAAGAATATATTGCAGCCAATACGTAATGAGTTTGGTTCTTTTATTGTATCGTCAGGATATCGCAGTCCGGAGTTGTGCATTGCTATTGGATCGAATATCCACAGCCAGCATGCGAAGGGTGAGGCCGCCGACTTCGAGGTTGCTGGTGTGGATAACTATGATCTTGCATTGTGGATACAAGAGAATCTAGATTTTGATCAGTTGATATTAGAATGTTATACAGGTGGCAACAGTGGCTGGATACATTGTAGTCACACTTGGGAAGATAATCGCGGCCAGACCCTTACGTATGACAGAACTAATGGCTATAGAGACGGTCTCTTACGCGCTTAACATCTGCATTAGATACCTGTTTGTAAATAATTTTTGATCCCTTTCCATAATTTGTATTTTTCTTTTGAACTTTGCGTCCAAGACTATCTACTTTTGTTTCCACTTCTAGTATGCGTAGATCATCTATCAGTTGTTCCCATGTTGGCACAGTCATTGTAATTCAACCTCTTTTGTAAGTGTCCAGCTATGTCGGCAGTTGGTGGTCCAGTTATCACCTTGCCAATCACATTCATAAACATCAACCCATACTTTGCCATCCACAAAGTGCATACACAAATCAAACATTCTATCACTGTTCTCAAACTGGATGCCATCGTAGTGCATTTCTTCGTATTCTTCTCCAGCGTACTTAGATTCATCAGTGTATAATCCTGTGTTTGGGTCTACGTCTTTTGGTAGCCAGTTAGCTATCCAGTCAGGATATGCTTGTGTTTTATAGTAATCTATCAACTGATCTTTCTCTTCGTCAGATAACACAAGAGGAAAACCGCTATCGTAGTTGTCACTCATTATCAATTTCCTCTTTGACTAAAAAATGCACAACAAAAAGACCTTCTGCATCTTTACCATACTCAGCATATATCTTGTTTTTGTCTATAAAACTTGTAACAAGTTCTTCAACTTTAGAACGTGGTAAAATTTTATATTTATTCATTACAGCCTCCTATCAGAATGGTATGTCATCAACAATAGGCATAGGGTTTGTATCTACTGTTTCACGTGAAACATTATCTACAGCCTGTGGCGTGTATTTTTCTGATCGTCTTAGTGACAAATATTTTTTACCACTTTTGTCAGTCTCACGCCATCCAGCAATGCGATGGTTCTCATCGATAGGGCCGGAATAGTGTGGTTGTTTTTTGGCATCATCAGCATCCTTGTTACCATACATGACACCAACACGTTCATATATGACAAGCACATCACGCCCTTCTTTATCAGTATCCTGTATGATAGCAATCTGTTTGTTGTCGCCATCTTTGTCTAGCTTGCCAGTAAGCAATAGGTTTTGTGATTCGAAGGGTGCGTGAGCCGCACCCCTGTTTGTATTATCGTAATCCATTACCATGTCCCTTTATCGTCTGGGTTGATGTGTTGTACTTTACCCTTTGGTGCTTTGCTTGCTTCATTGCCATCATCGTCTTCTGATGGTAGGCCAAGTAGTGATTGCAAGCCGTAGCGTTTGGCATATGTGATGCCGCTGCCCATCTTTTGTGGGTCAGTTGGGTCTTTGGATCTGATGGGTGTGCGTGATGTACGTTGCTCACCAGATGGTGCATGTATCAATACAGTACGNACAAATGTCATACCAGAATCGCCATTGAACTCAAAGTCAATCTCTTGCGTGAAGCAAATGCCAAACTCTGTGGCTTCGTTAGCCGCACTGATGACAGCTTCGAGCGAAGCGTAGCTGCTTTTGAAGTGTGGGTTCTTTGAATCCTTGCTGGCTGATACTGCCAGCTTCTGGAACTCAAGCAATGCTTCAGCCATATTCTTGGCTTGTGGTTTGGTTTCTTTTTTCGTTGTCATGTTATGCCTCCTTGTTTACAACGATGCGGCATGCGCCGCGCTTGTCACGCCGCACTGCCAGCAGATCACAAAACACTTCGCGTTCATCATCCCTGATTAGTGAGCGTAATTCTTTCTTTGCAGATTCATTAGCCTTGGCTGAATCTACAGTGTTGATATATTCATGTGCCATTGCGACAAAGTGATTGTCACTACTGGCATCACGTGCTTTGAGGTTGTTGATAGCAACAGACGACCAATCAATCTTCCATGTATCAATGTCATGGCTTGGCTCTGTATCTGTAGTTACACACTTCCAAAACTTTTGACAGCGTTTGATTACTGGTTTGAACCACTTCTCGCTGTAGTCCACAGAACAGTAGCCAATGTCATTGCCAAAGATTACTGACAGATATGCTTTGTCAATATGAGATAGTGTCATGTACAGCTGTATCTGCGGCATGTAAGCATCCAGCATATCAGTTAGTGATTTCATACTACCTGTATGCTTGCACTCAAGAATAGTTTGCTTGCCCTCTTCTGAATGGGCAATAGCATCAATAGTGCCTTTGAATGGTATGCCACTGATCACACGTTGCACCTCAACCTGTGTCTGTTCAATGGTGTGACCTGTATCTTGGCAGAACCAATCGATGTTGAACTGCTCGGTAAATGCTCCCAGCTGTACACGAAAGACCTGGCTTAGATCTTCTGGCTCTTTACGTCCAGTCTTGACCAGCCAAAGATCGTGCCAGTTGCCTTGCATTATATTGTATAGATCAGATCCACCAATGAATCCTTGTCTGTTCATATTCGCCTCCTGTTATGAACTGCATTATTGCACATGATTGTAAGAAATACAAACGGTTATTGTTTGCTTTCTAATTCTTTTATTCTGTCTTGCAGTCGTTTTAATTCTTGCAAGTGGGTTTCTTCTTTGCGTTTTCTAGCAGCTGATGCTTTGTGAGATGAGCAACAATATCTACTATGTCTTTTTGCATGAAACAATCGCCCACACCAATCACAGTTTTGTGTGTAGAAGTTTTTGTTTATTGTTGCGTTGTGTGTCAGGTGATTGATTTGATCTGTAAGAATTGGCATATGCTTGATGTTTTTTTCTAGCGGTATAAATATATACCAGCCTAATACATGTTTCTTGGGCATAATTATCTCATCCTCAATGATGCAATGGTTTTGTTGACTATGCCTTGTACATCTATGGGCTGACCCATCTTTTCCTTTCTAGTTACAAAATACTTCAAGGAAAAGATTGGGTCTTTGTTTTGTGACATTCGATAGTCAAGTAGTTGATCGGCATCTTGCTTGAATGATTCGAGCGTGTAGCCGAGGTCGAGCAGCTGCTGTGCCAATGTCTCTTGCCGCATGTCCCATTTGAATGAGGATTGGACTTTGCGGCCTCGCCATTTGTCATCAACTAACTGTCTATAGATATAACAAAGCTGCCTAGCTTCTGGTGTTGTCAAAGAAGTTTGCCTTGTTTTTCAGCTGGAACCATTACACGTTGGTTTCTGCCGCTTTCACCTTTGCGCTTTTCACCTGTGTAATCAATCAACCCTTTGCGATAGAGGGCGGCGTATCTGGCTGTGACTGTA
>FUFK010039642.1_pt1 | contig 17274 bp, 27 predicted proteins | sample 1021851 | NCBI WGS metagenome assembly FUFK01 (sample SAMEA51879418, study PRJEB19060) | metagenome | reverse complement strand
ATACTAAATAAAGTACAAAATCATGCAAGCTAAAAACTACGATGTTCAATATTTTAGGAATCTAGTGCAAAAATGTAAAATGTGACATTTCAGATAATATTCAGGCATAAACATGCATACCTTGATCGTGGAGCAGGAGATAGTGGAGGATCTTCCTGCTGAGGTTGTCAATAGCAGTATATACATGGATCAGGTTGGACAAATGTTTCAAAAGAAACATAATCAAGGGTCTTTAAATTAGTTGCTTCAAGTATAACTTTAGGTGCACATCCTGCTTTATGTGCTTCAATCCATCTTGATACACATAAACACCATTTGTCTCCTTCTTTTAAACCCTTAAAATTATATTGAGGATAATCTATTGTTAAATCATTCCCCATCTTTTTAGAAAATTCTAAGAATTCATCAGTCACAATTGCACAAACAGTGTGTGTGCCAATATCGTTTGGCCCAGTTTCACAACATCCATTTCTGTAAGCACCAGTTAAAGGATTGGTGCTACAAGTTTCTAATTTTTTATTGTATAAATTTAACTTACTCACCTTTCATTATTACGGCAGTATGAATTAAAGTAGCTGCTAATTTACCATCCATTGAAAATACTTCACCCTTCATTGTAGCAATGGTTTTTCCTTTTTTAATTATTTCAGCAGTAGCAACAACTTCACCCTCATAAAGTGGTCTGTGGTGAATACTATGAAGGTTTGTAGAGTTAGGGTAAATTGTTCCTTTTGATTCATATATTAAAAGAAGACTCGTAACATCGTCTAACATAGAATTGATTTGTCCTCCTTGTACGGTCCCAACTGGATTTAGAGTATTTGAGTTAAAGAAGGCTTTTAGTTTTAAAAATCCTGTTTTGTATTCAATCAGCTCAAACTTATAAAGCTTTCCAGTTCCACCCTTACTTTTATGATAGTCGATATATTTTTGAAATTCCTCTTTCATCATATAAAAATTAATACTTCCACTTTACAATTAAAAAGATATTAATTAATAACGTAACAAGTGTCAAGATCATACTTGTTGCATGTAAAAAAATAAATAAAGTATCATTAGCCGAATCTTTTGCTGAATTCATATAAGGAATTAAAACATAACAAATAACCATTAAAGTAAAACTTATTATTGAAATAATTTTCGCTGTATTTTGATCAGGTGAAAAATTCTGGATTAGGATCCAACTAATTAAAGAAATGGCACCTATAATAATAAAGAATTTTGGCCACACATACCTTAAATATATACTTGCATCTTGTGCGCTTAATAACTTATTTATTGATGGGGCAATTAGCAAAGATTGATATAGAATTATTCCGATGATAACACCTGACAGAATAATAGGGATAAGTTTTAAAAATTGAAACATTATGAATTGTGAAAGTAAAATTAAATTAAAAATAGTTACTTAATTATAATCTTACCAACCATATTTTTATGTTTGATGCATTGATAATAGTAAGTCCCCTTTTGTTTAGGCTCCCATTCAATTATTCCCTTGGACAAACCATTCTTTTCGATTTCTTTAACAGAATTTTTTTTACCAGTTCCAGCTTGATCTTTTATTAAAAAAGGATGTCCAGGAGCATTAACTTCAAAAATTAATTTTGAACCAAGATTATATACCAAGTCTGGATCAAAGCTATTTACATCACCAGCTGAATCACTTCCAATAATTTTATAATCATTTCTGCTTTCAGCGGTTACACTTATTTTAAATTCTTGACCAACTAATTCATTTACTTGAAGTAGTAATAAGGATAATATAAAAATTTTTTTCATGTTCAATACTTTACAAAAAGCATGCCTCTAAATAAAGTATGGGGAATGATTTAAATTGCAAATTCTAAATTATTAGAGCCTAAATTCATGTGGATATAAATCAAATAGATCAAATAAATAAAGATTGATACTGAAATAAAAAACATTAAATTTTTTAAAATAATATTCAAACTTTTATTTGTAATTAAAATGATTGAATTGAAATATAATACCACAATAATTAAATTTATATGACTAAAAATTCCAATTGAAAAAAAACTCAAGAAAGCAATTATTGAGAAAAAGAGAAAAAAGTAATTTATATATTTCAACTTAACTTCTATTAAAAATGGAACAATTTATTTTACAAACAAATCTTCTTTCAAATATATATTTAATTGCCATTTCAATCATGGTTCAATTTATAATATATCCATCATTCAAAAACTATTCCGATTCTTCGTTTAAATCATTTCACAATGGTTACACAAAAAAAATGTTTTTTATTGTTGGTCCATTTATGATAATTGAATTAATATCTAGCTTATATCTTTTAAATATTAGCTCATTTTTAGCTCCAACTATTTTAGTTGTTTTAATATGGGCAAGCACTTTTTTCTTAATAGTCCCCATACATAACTCATTAAATATTAGCTTTGATTTAATCAGGCACAAAAAATTAATAAGGTTAAATTTGATTAGGACTATCTTTTGGGTATTAAAGTTTATTATAATTATATGGACTTTAATCTAAATAGGATTTAAAATATTATCCTCCTCTTCCAACTTTTCTAACACCACCGGCTTTGGCCTTGTTGCTTTTGTTGTTGAATTTCTGTTTAGTACCCTTTTTTTTTATGGACTGCTTTTCAGTTCTATTTCCGAAAAATTTACTTGACATACAAAGTGCTTTAGTTACTAAATTTAAAAATTTACAATAAAAGCAACAAGCTATCTTAGTTTATATTGTTCTAAACCTTCTATGATTAGACCAATAAACCCTAGTTGAATTACCTAAGAAAAACTTCTTTTTAGTTCTATCATTAAATTCATTTCTAATTGAATTAAGCTGATTATTTCCGTTTTTTTGATTATCAATATTCATAGCAATTTTAAATTTGCGCAAACTTAATTTTTTTTAAATTAACTACCATATTATAATGTTAAAAAATCATTAATTTTCTTTATTAATATGAAAAAATATAAAGTACTTGTTGTAGGTGTTGGAAACATGGGAAGTGCTCATGCAAAAGCTTATAATGATATTTCAGAATTTGAACTTGTTGGATTGGTTTCAAATACAGCTAAAAGAAGATCACCTTTATCCAAAGAATTAGGTGGTATTGCAGAATTTGACAATTTTGAAAAAGCTTTATTAGAAACTAATCCGGATGTTGTATCAATTAATACCTATACAGAAAGTCATAAAGATTATGCGATTAAAAGTCTTAATCATGGAGCTCATATTTTTATAGAAAAACCTTTAGCTGAGACAATTGATGATGCATTGGAAATAATAGAACTGGCAAAGAAAAAAAACAAAAAAGTAGTAGTTGGTTACATACTAAGGTATCACCCAGCATGGAAAAAATTTATTGAGATTTCACATTCCTTGGGAACTCCACTTGTCATGAGAATGAATTTAAATCAACAAAGTTCAGGAGAGCAGTGGATTATCCACAAAAATTTGATGAATTCTACAAGTCCAATCGTAGATTGTGGTGTTCATTATGTAGATATTATGTGCCAAATGACAAAATCAAAACCTGTTTATGTCAATGCTGTAGGTGCAAGATTGACTGAGGAAATTGATAAAGAAATGTACAATTATGGACACTTACAAGTTGTATTTGAGGATGGCTCCGTGGGATGGTATGAATCTGGTTGGGGACCAATGATAAGTGAAACAGCTTTCTTTATTAAAGATGTTATTGGACCAAAAGGNTCTGTTAGTATTGTTGAACCAAAAAATGATGATGATATTTCAAGTTCAAATATTGACAGTCATACTAAAACAAATCAGTTATTGATTCATTATCAAGATCGTGGCGATGATGGTAAATTTAAATTTGAAGATAAATATGTCAACACTTCAAATGAGCCAAATCATGATGAATTGTGTAAGCTTGAACAAGAATTTTTATTACAAGCAATAATTAAAGATCTAGATTTAACTACTCAATTGGAAGCTGTTATAAATAGCATGAAAATTGTTTTAGCAGCCGATAAATCAGTTAAGTTAGGTAAGCAAGTTTTAATTGATAACTAAAGAAAAAAGTGAGTATAAAAAAGAAGATGGTTATTGGATTTATAGTCATTATCATACTATATCTTTGGGCAGAGCTTGGAGTGGGAATTTTTTTTCAAGATAGTTGGGGAGGAGATTAATCTTTATATTTATAATATGAGAATATTAAAATGGATTTTATTTTCATTATTTACACTTGCTACAATCTTCTGTTTTTTTATAGTTTATGAATTTTACACAAACTTATCGTTTATAGATTACCCATATGTAATTGGAGGATTCGTNAGNTTATTTTTAGCCTTTGTTACTTTTAAGTTTAAAGTAAAATAAAAGAATTTTATTAAATACTATCTTATGAAAAAAATATTTTTACTATTGTGTTTTTTAGGAATTGCACTTCCATATTATAATCTTTACAAATACTTAGAACAAAAGAATTGGGAGTGGTCTTTAACTGAATTTTTTGCTGAAGCTAACTCAAATTATGCATCATCAATGTTATCTGCTGATTTAGGTGTTGCAGCACTTAGCTTCTTTATTTTTATTATTTACAGCTTTTATAAAAACCCTTTCAAAATTTTTAAGTATATGCTTTGCATGTTTACTGTTGGTTTTTCTTTAGCATTACCATTTTATTTTTATGACAATTTCGAAGCATTAAAAAATAAATTTAAATAACATAAAAAAGNATTAGGAAATAGTGGCTAATACTACCAAAAAGAACAAATACATGCCATATAGCATGATTATTCTTTATATTTTCTGATAGATAAAAAATTACTCCAACCGTGTAGAAGACCCCACCTAAGATTACTAGAGTTTTTGCATTTGTGCCAATTAAATTAAATAGTGTTTGAATGTCAAAAACTATAAGCCACCCTAAAAAAAGATAAAGTAAAAGAGATAATTTTTCATATCGATTCTTGTTAAAAATCTTAAATAAAGTTCCAATAATCGATAAAGTCAAAACAGTAAAAAAAATTGTTAAACCAGAATAATCGTATAATGTAATTAGGCATACTGGAGCATAAGATCCAGTGATTAAGTAATAGATGCTTACATGATCAAAGATCCTAAGTTTTTCTTTAAGATTAGTTTCAGTAATATAATGGTATAGTGTGGATGAACAATATACAAGTAGCAGCCCAAAAGAGAAAAAAATAATGCTAATAGTACTTAGTGGAGTTGTATTATTATTAAGAAAAATTAAAAAGGGGATTCCAATTATAGTTAATATAATTCCTGCAAAATGAGTTGTCCAATTCCAAAATTCCTCATCATCTGACTTTTTCATCAATTTCGAAAATAGAAAAATCAAATCATCAACACAAATACTTTTATGTGATTTTATTCGGCATTTCAGGATCATTTTCAAGTTCTTCATCCTGAATTTTATTTTGCGTGTAAATTACAGTGAGAAATGCAACTAAATAAATTACAAAAATTAGAAATCCGACTATAAAAATTATTAAATCCATGTAAGTTTATTTTCCTCCTCGTCTTTGTCTTATAGATGATTGAAAGTGCAAGAATTGAAGGAACCCATATTCCCACGAAAATTCCACCTAGTTTATCCCCACTAAACCAAAGGAAAACTGAAAATAAAAATGAGATGAATGCTAAAATTATAGGGTAGTATTTTAAGAAAAATTTTGCCATAGTTATTTTTGTTTCTTTTTATTAAATTTATTTATAATTGAGCTAATAACAGCATATATAATTAACATAATCCATATATAAACTATTATATCACTCTTATATCCTACAACACTTATCATATTAATTTAACTTTTAAATATGTTCTACCAATAACTAAAGCAGCTGTTATGATTATGATATTTTTAATTATGTATTGCCCTTCCAAAGTTGGAAAAAATGGGTTGGAATCTTGAAATGTAACTTCAGGCAAAATAATTAGTGGTAAAAATGTCCCACTCATCTGAATAAACAGTAATATCATTGCAATGATTGTTGTTTTCTTGAATAAGAAAAATAAACCAATTAACATTTCCCAAATACCGATAACATATGTCCAATTTTCTGCGCTTAAAAATGGCATCCAGTATACAGTGTCTTGAACAAATTGCTGTGCAGGTGACATATCCAATATTTTTAGTAAACCAAACCAAAAAAATATTATAAATATTGGTATTCTTACCAGATAGTCATTTGTATTGAAATTATACATTATNCTCATTACTTGAAATAATATTTTAAACTGAAAGGATTTCCTTTTGTTGTTTAATTGACGGCCCTAAATCTCTTTTTATATCTCTCTTAACTGTTTTTAGGTATTTAGCTCTTTTTTTATCAGAAACAAAAGGAACAGACCAAAATTGTCTTGTTTTTGTAAAAAGGGATAATTTCCAACCAAATACAAATGAGTAAACACCCATAACAAGTCTTAATTTNACAGAATTGACATATAAAGTAAGAACAGGAAGTGCAGGGGCNCCATGAGTGACATAGGTTCTAAGTTTTTTATCCTTTAAAAATGGTTTTGGGTAAGCATAAGTCTTTGTTATATTAACGAATTTATATGCAAACCCTGGGGTAAAAACCTCATCAAAAAAGATTTCCATTCTTGGTGTCAATCTGAACCACCAAACAGGTGAAATGATATATATTCTATCTGTCCAAGTAACAAGTTCCTGATATTTTTTAATTACTTTATCTCTCGGCCTTGTAAAACTGTCCCTGTATAAGTCAATGATCTCTAAATCTTCATTTCTTATTTCAATTTCACTCTTAATTGTTTTAAAAATTCCGTTATAACAAAAGGAATTTTTATCTGGGTGACCAATAACTATAAGATTTTTCATAAATCTTTTATAACATGTGCATTACAAAATATGTGCCATAAGATAAAGAATCGACGTTATCTTTATGTTAATAAGACTTTATAAATTCGAGTTTACTAGCAAAAGCAACCCAGTTTTTTGGAAACTTTCTGTAGAGTTTTTGTAAAAGAATTTGATGTCCAATTTCTTTTACCCAGTTTATCATATCATTGTCTTTGCAGTAAAATTGTAAAGAAAATGTTGTGCCTTTAACATTATTTACACCATCCTCAAAAGTAACTTTAAGTAAATCAACTTGATGAACATTTTTTCCAAGCTCAGGAAGAATTTCACTGTCAATATATGCCACCCAATCTTTCTCAATTTCATTTTCAACTATGAATGTTACGTTATAAATATTCATCTTTTCAAAAATACAAATTGCTTATTAAAATTATATTTTATACATTCTGATTATGAAAAATTATTTAATCCTACTTTTAATTTTATTTTGTTCATGCGATGTTGCGGAGTATAATCCAGAAAATATAAATTTTGATGAGAAAGAATATTCAGAAGCTTTTCAGCTTATAGATTATTGGCTTGAGGCCCAAAAAGATTATGAGAAACTTCCTGGTTTAACAGCTGTAGTAACAGATAAAAAAGAAACTAAGTGGACTGGTTCTTTTGGTTTGTCTAACGGAGTCGAACCAATGAAAGTTGAAAACACCTTTAGTATATGCTCAATTTCAAAATTATTTACAGCTGTAGCAATAATGCAATTGGTTGAGGATGGAAAAATTAATCTAGATGATCCAATTCAAAAAGTTTTACCTTGGTTTGACATAAATAATGAATTTAAAGATGTTCCCGAATTAACAATTAAATCTATTCTTTCACATTCATCGGGATTACCAAGAGAATCTAATCATCCATATTGGTCATGGCCAGATTTCCCATTTCCAACAAAACAAGATGTTATTGATGAGTTAAAAAATCAAGAAATGTTATATCCTCCTTCAAAATATTATCAGTATAGCAATCTTGGACTCAGTTTATTAGGCTTTATAGTAGAAGAGGTTACGCAAACTAATTTTGATGATTATGTTAATCAAAATATACTTATTCCCTTATCTATGAATAATACTAAGACATATATGTCAACTGAGGATTATGGAAAAAATTTGACATTAGGATATTCTTCACTAAATAGAAATAATGAGAGGGAAAAAGTAAACTTTTTTAATGCTGATGGTATAGCTGCAGCAGCAGGATTTACATCTAATGTTGAAGATCTAGCAAAATTTGCTAGATGGCAAATTGATCTTGTAAAGTCACTGGAAAAAAATATTCTATCCCCTGAGACTTTAAAACTCATGCATGAAATTCATTGGGATGATAAATTAACTTCTGTAACTAGAGGATTAGGATTTGGAGTTTACAATTTTGATGGTGAAAACTGGGTTGGTCATGGAGGATCTTGTCCTGGCTACAGATCTCAATTATATATAAACACTAATAAAGAACTTGCTTACTCTGTAATGATTAATTCTAGTGGAACATCCCCCACGAAGTATATAGATGGAATTCATGAAATTTTAAGTAATGTTACTCTAAAAAAAGGGGAAGAAATAAATAGGTTTGAAGAATTTGAGGGCAAATATATTTCACAACCTTGGGTTAGTGAGACATATGTACAATCTTGGGGAGATAATTTGGCCCTTGTCTCATTGCCTAGTGACGACCCATATATTAGCTTGTATAAACATATTGAAGGTGATGTATTCAAAAAAATTCTAAACAACAATGATTTAGGACAAGAATTGAAAATTATTAGAGATGATAATAATAAAGTTGTAGCCTATAAAACACATCAAAATATTTATAAAAAGGATTTAAACTAATATGAAAAAAGTTATTAACCATAAGGGCTGGCTTACAGCTATTTTAAGCATTATTCCATTTTTTATTTTTGTATCCTTTTTTCAAGGCTTTGGAGTGGGATTATCAAATGTGTTAGGTAAAAGAGGAATTATTGACTTTGATTTTGATAAGTATTTAGAAATTGAAGATATGCGAGATTTCTTGGTTGCTGATACAATTATTCAATACTTTGATTTAATTGGTGTGTTATTGCTTTTATGGATCTTGATGAGGTTTGTGGATAAGGAACCTTTTATAAATTTAGGTTTTAGTCTAAAAGGAAAAGTTAATGATATTATATTAGGCATGACTCTAGGTCTCCTTCTCATGGCAGTTGGTTATACCATTTTAATATTGTTAGGTGAAATTAAATTTATTGGGTTTAATTACGATTTAAAAAATATTATTTTATTATTTCTATTGTTTATAGCAGTTTCTATTGCAGAAGAAACTTATGTCAGGGGTTATGTTTTAAAGAATCTTNTNNAATCATTTAACCCAATTATTTCTTTAATTATTTCATCNGCTATTTTTTCACTTTTNCATTTTTTTAATCCCAATGTAAATTACATTGCTCTTACTGAGCTTTTTATTGCAGGCATTCTATTAGGAATTTCGTATGTATACACTAAAAATTTATGGTTTCCAATTGCACTGCATTTGAGTTGGAATTTCTTTCAAGTAATGTTTGGCTTTAATGTTAGCGGAATGGATACCTACTCATTAATTGAATTTGAAATNATNGAAAATAATAATATAAATGGAGGNGATTTTGGTTTNGANGGNTCATATTTGTCCATTTTGTTTTCACTNATTATGATGTATTTNTTGTGGAAATATTATAAAAAATTTGCAGAATAAATAGATCATNATTTTTTAAATTGCACACTTGTTTCAGTTAATTAAATTAGAATATAAATCTTTTTTCAGATCAGCTACACTTGGAGGGAAAATAGCTGCTAAAATATTTATGTGGCTTAGTTACATATATATATTTTTTATGACAATTGGTTTAGCATTTGTTCACGGATCTGGTGGTGCAGCATTTATAATACAAGAAGCTGATGTGGAAAATCCATTTCTACTATTAAATTCTAATATGCTTTTTTACATTTTTGCGTTTTGGGTTGTAGGTAGATATTTTGGTCAAGCCACTCCAATAATAAATATGAAACCCTTACTGTTATTAAAAATTAAGAGAGATAAAATAATTAGATTTTCATTAAATAAAACTATTTTCTCTTTTTTCAATTTAATATCAATCCTATACCTACTCGTTTTTTCACTGACAATTTATTCACCAGAAAAATTTGATTTAACTCAGCTTATACTTTGGAATTTATCCATGTATTTGATTTTATATATTACCAACTTTCTTAATATATATCTAAATAAAAAAGATCGACTTGTAATTGTATTAGGGGTTATTTTGGCCATTGTTTATGCTTTAGATTATTTTCAGATTTTTAGTTTTGGCCCTATTTCTGAGTGGATATTTTACATGTTTTATGAGGATAAAATATTAGTAATTATTCCGCTAATAATTTTGGCCTTTACCTATTACAGGGTAATTCAATTCTTTAAAAATAATTTCTTCATAGATACTGGTCTTAGAAAAAAAGTCATGGAAGCAAAGCAAGATAATCTGGATTTTTTAAATCGATTTGGAGATATGTCTACTTTTTTAAGAAATGATTTTAGACTTATTAAACGTTCTAAAAGAGCCAGAACAACAGCCCTTATGTCCTTATTGTTTATTCTATATGGACTCATTTTTTTAGGCACCCAAGACTTGCTAGGTGATACGATGCTATTTTTTGGATATTTATTTTCAACAGGTGGCTTCATTTTTACCTTTTGCGCTTTGGTCCCAAGCTGGGATAGCCAACACTATCCATTTATGATGTGTCAAAATATTAAATACGTTGATTATATAAAATCAAAGTGGTACCTAGGTAGCTTTGGTGTAATTATAGCTACTATTATCGCTCTCCCAATCTATGGTTTTTTTGGATCATATCATCTTATTGCAGTTTTATCCTGTGGTTTATTTAATCTTGGGGTTAATTCTTATTTAACGTTATGGGCAGGAGCATTTACAAAAGTCAAAATTGATTTGAATTCATTTAAAAATGCCATGGGAAATTCAAAGGCTTTTAATTCAAAAACATTACTGCTAACATTACCTCAAATGGTTCTCCCTTTGGTTTTATACTGGGCTGTATCAACATTTTTTGGTCATACAATTGGATGTATCTCAGTTGGATCAATAGGTATTTTAGGTATTCTTTTTAAAGACTTAGTATTAAACATTATAATAAAAACTTATAAAATTGAAAAGTACTCAACCCTTTCAGCATATAAGGAAACAAATTAGTTATGATAAAAATTAGAAATATTACAAAAACGTATAGTAAAGAAACCGTTTTAAAAATAGATTATTTAGACATTAATTCAGGTCAAACGTTTGGACTTGTTGGAAATAATGGAGCAGGTAAAACAACACTATTTAGCGCATTATTAGATCTTATTAAACCAACAACTGGCGAAGTTTTAAACAACGGAATAAATGTAAGAACTAGTGAAGACTGGAAAAGTTTTACTTCTGCATTTCTTGATGAATCATTTCTAATTAGCTATTTAATGCCTGAGGAATATTTTTATTTTGTTGGAGAATTGAGAAACTTTTCAAAAAAGCAGGTTGATGAATTTTTAAAGCAATTTGAGGATTTATTTAATGGAGAAATTTTAGGTGGTAAAAAATTTATTAGAGATTTATCTAAGGGTAATCAAAAAAAGGTTGGAATCGTAGCAGCGCTAATTGGAGACCCNGAGGTTATTATTCTGGATGAGCCATTTGCAAATCTTGACCCAACTACTCAAATTAGATTAAAAAAAATAATAAAGACCCTATCTCAAAAAGTAGGTGTAACTGTACTTGTTTCCAGTCATGATTTACAAGATGTGACTGAGGTTTCAGATAGAATTGTTTTATTAGAAAAAGGACTAGTAATTAAGGATATTAAGAAAACAAAAAAGACTCTACAAGATCTTGAAACCTATTTCAACAAAGAATAATACTTTACCAGATAAAATTTATCTTACCGTAGAGAAAGAACTAAAGCTATTNTACTTTAGTGCTTTCAGAAGAAGACCAAAAAATCTTCTTACACTAGAGCTTATAAAAGAATGTTATACAGATCAAATTAATTTTTTTTTAAATCAAATATTTCGAATAATTAAATCCTATAAAAAGAGCAATAATAAAAAAGAACTTTATAGTAATCTTATTGAATTTAAAAAAAATGAAGGCTGTAATAAAAAGATTATGGAATCAATAATTTTGCATTTCAGTGATAGTTATGAAAACTTAGCTTTTACTTCTTCAGAATTGAAAATCTTATTTTTGTTTGAAGAGAAATAAGTCATATTGGCATATTTTTTGAAAATTTTTAAATCTAAAATATAATTTTAGTTAATGAAAAAGATTGTTGCATTTGGAGCTAGCTCCTCAAAAAAATCTATTAATAAGCAATTTGCATCTTATGCTGCTTCCCTAATAAGTGATGCTGATTCTATTATTATTGATTTAAATGATTTTGAAATGCCTATCTATAGCATTGACTATGAAAATGATAAAGGAATTCCTGAAAAAGCTTTCAAGTTTAAAGAAATTATAAAAAGTGCGGATGGTATTATAATATCCTTTGCTGAGCACAATAGTGTTTATACAGCAGCCTTTAAAAATATTTTTGATTGGATTTCAAGAATAGAAAAAATAGTTTGGTATAATAAACCGATGCTATTACTTTCAACATCTGATGGTAGTAGAGGAGCTAAAACAGTCCTTGAAATTGCATATAAAAGAATTTCAAGAGGAAACCCACATAGTATTCCTACATTTTCATTACCAAACTTTGATGATAATTTTGAAATTAANAAAGGGATAACAAATTCAAAACTAAATAAGGAGTTTATAAAATCTCTAGAATTATTCACTTTAAATTTAAGTTAATGCCAGTAGAAATTTTTAAAAAAAATCAACAAGCAAGTGGGAGTTTTAATAATGGTGAAATTTTAGAAAATAAACCAATTGGTTTTCCACAGGACGGGGGGCAGTTAAAACCCTACTCAAATCTTTTTTATTGGGCACATGCTTGGACCCCAAGTAAAAAAAGTACAATTGGACTTCATCCTCATCAAGGTTTTGAAATTTGCAGTTTTGTTTTAAAAGGGAATATTAATCATTTTGATACGAAACAAAATAAATGGATTCCTCTAAAGGAAGGAGATGTCCAAATAATTAGAGCTGGAAATGGAATTTCACATGCTGAGGAGATTGATGATAATTCTGAAATTTTCCAAATTTGGTTTGACCCAAATTTATCCAAAACTCTTAAAATTAGCCCATCATATGATGATTATAAATCAAATCAGTTTGAAACTTATGTTTACGAAAAAAAAATAAAAAAGATAATTAAAGGTTCGAGTTCACCAATGAAAATGGATACAGAGAATATTTTAATCAATGAATATAAATTTGATAGTGGAGATCATAATATTAAAATAAATCCTGATTCTATTCATTCATTATTTGTTATCTGTGGAAGCTTAACTTGTAATGAATCAACAATTGAAAAAGGAACATTTATCAAAGTNGATGACATTTCTGAAATTAATTTTAAAGTACTTGAATCAGCAAAAATATTTGAAATCATATCTCCAAAAGAACCCTCATATAAGACTTATTCTAGTATGAGATATTAAAATAATATATAATTTAAATGATAATGAAAATAAAAATTTTAGTAATGTTTTTAATTTTTTCTTGCAGTGTAAACACTGAGATGGAAAATAGTAATAGTGATATTGAACTACCTGCTTTGAGAATCAATCAATCTTTTTCTAAAGGATATAGAGTTTTGAAAACTACTATTTCAGATCCTTTTGTTTTTGATGCTAAATTTCCTGCAACAGACTTAAGTATTGGATATGTATTGAGATATTATTTTTACACTGCTATTGACCTTTCATCTACTAACAATGTTTTGTTAAGCATGAATAACAACTCTTTTTCAATGCCTGAAACAAGGGATCCAATTGAATTAGTTAGGGCTGTTATTTATGAGATAAGAGATATGGCTTATGGATCAAAGGAATATGAGGATTTTGTAGAAAAGTATTTTTCTGGCTGTATTGATATCTCAAAAATTTCATCAAATTGTGTAATTCCTACAATATATGAGCCAGTTTGTGGTTGTGATGGCTTTAATTACACTAACAGTTCAGCTGCAGATTGTAATGGTGTNCTAAATTACTATGAGGGACCTTGCAAATAACTTTANTTGTGTTCTTTCTCCCAATTATTGTAAATAAGTAGAATAATTAAACCAAAAATAATTCCTGATACTAGTAGTAGTAAGCTAGTTAAACCTACTGCACTAAATGAAAGTCTTAATAATATCGTTGAAATGATAAATCCTGTATTTCTAATCAGTTGAGAGTATCTCTCGGTATACTGAAAAGAAATCAATAGAATGAATACGTCAACTAGGATTAATATTGTAAAAAAGTCAACAAAAAACAGAAAATCAATATTAGAGCTTGTTCCAATACCTAAAAATGCAAAATTATACCAGTCTATAAAGCTAAATACACAAAGTAATGTCAAGGTTGGAAGTAAGAATAAACTTATAAGCTTTTTATATCCAATAAATCTATCAAGATTTTGATGAACTGGTAATTTAGGCAAGCTCCTCTTTTAGTTTTTTAAATAAATAAATTAGGAAAAAAACAATTAGTACACCTGATAGGTCATATATTAACTGTAGATTATTTTCATTATTTAACCAGTTGTCCTCAAGGTTTACATTTGGGATATCTTTAAAAATTTTTCTAATTAGAATTAATGACATTATCTCAAACTGTTTTGCAATTGAAGTTGTAAATGATCTTGGGAGAAAATAAATTAGTAAGTAAGCTTCATAAACAAGTATGAAGGAAAAAGGAGTATAAATTGCTGATATTGGATTTACAAATAATCTATCCTGAAAAAAAGAAAGGTCAATGTATCCGACATTATTTAATAGAATTAAAATCAAGTGAACTATAAACCCTAGTGTGGCGGATACAAGAATTATTTTTTCAAAAGTTTTAAGATTTTTTTCTGAAAAAACTTTGGTAAATATGTTTTCAATAACTCCAATCATAGTTTAGAAAAATATTTATTTTTATAGCAAATATATAAGTTAATTATATTATCAATACTTTTGAGTTATGTTTAGTAAGTATAAAAAATCAGATTATCTGCTATTGCTAGCTGTTTTTATTTCATTTACCATCTCTGTTGCGTTATGGTTTTCTGGATATAAAGATGAGGGTCTATATGTTGGGATATGGGTGCCATCAATTTTAGCATTAGGTGTATACTTAAAACAAATTAAATAGAGATGGAGATATATTTATTTGCATTAGGACTTATTGTAATAGCATTAGTTGTTGCTAGTGTTCTATTTGTAAATAATGAGGAGAAGAAAAAATATAACGATCTCTAAAATGGAAATATATATTTTTGGATTAGGAGTATTTGTTGTTGGATTGGTTGTTGCTAGTGTTTTTTTTGTTAATGACGAAGAAACAAAAAAATATAACGATATAGACCAGGCAAATGAAGCTGACTATGACGGAATGGGAAACTATGGAAGGTTTCCTGAAAAAAAATAAATTATTTTCTTCTAGCCTCAATAAAGCTTTTCACAAAATATATCATTGCAAATACTGATGTCGCACACATTGCTAAAACTCGGTATAATCCAGCACCACCAGTTTCAATTGATTTTGGAAGCCTCATTCCAACTAAAGCTAAAAGTATTACTAGTGTCAATAATACTGCAACATGAGCAATGATTTTATTTTGATTTTTAACTCCGTTGTAGCACAATAATAATATTAATCCAAATCCTACAGGTATTAGAGCTGTAGGAGAAGTTACTTCAAAATAACCCCACAGTCCAAAGCCTATTAATGAAATGGAATTAATTAAGTTTGCTTTTGATGCATTCATAGTTTAAATTTTTTTCAAATTTAGTGTATTAAATAATAAATGGAATAACTGCTTTTCTATTTTTTGGATAATTTTTAAAATTTTCTTTATACCATTCGTGATGATTCAATGCTCTTGGAATCAAATTAAAACCGGTCCATAATACAAAGCTTAGTGCTGGTAAGCTAAATGCAATAATTAAATAACCAAACCATTCAATAATTTCACCAAAGTAATTTGGACATGAAACATATTTAAAAAAACCACCATGAGGAATTTTATAACCAACACTATCTTTTCTTAGGGATATTAATTTATTGTCTGAGCTAACATTAATAAACATACCAATTAAGAAAATAATAATACCAACAATTACATTAGGCTCTAAAGCTGATTGTGTATTCATAATATAACCAACATAGTAACCGTTAAAGAGGCCATTAAAAATATTAAAGAAAAATGCACTAATTGCAATTGAAATTGGCATTTTTTTATTTTTTGTTTTTATTCTAAGTGGGAAAATAATTACTCTATTAAAGTAATGGGCAAACCATATAAAAATTAAAATCATAGAGTATGAATTAAGCTCATTTGGACCAAGTAAACCTATAATAGGCATAACTATCAGGGCAGGAAATTCCATCCAAAACCAAGCCCACGAATTATTAATCATTAACCCCCAGCCATTTTCACTATGTCTGCCATAGGGAGTTCTTGTTTTTGAGATGACTAAGAACAAAAAAGTAAAAAGCCCTACGACAATCCAGCTAATAACGAGGATATTAAAATTATTTAAAAAAAAATGACTCATAAATGAGCCATTAATTTATAAAAAAACTTCTTAAGAAGTAATTTATCTGTCATAAACAACCAATGCTTTAATAATTTCAATTACAACAGAAACTGTTTCATCTGATAAACCTGCTTCAGCAAGCGTTTTTAATTTTTCTTCGGATGGTTTATATCCTGATTTATCTTCAAGTGATCTATATTCCTGACCAATTTCTCTAACAGTTGTCATTACGCTCCTCATATTATCTCTATTTACACCTTGTTCACGAATATATTGGATTAACTTTTCAAAAATTGGGCTTGTAGCTTCTGGCCTTGGTGGACCTTGTCTATTGTTTGACCCATATCTTTGACCTGATCTATTTCCACCTTGGCCTCTTAAATTACCACCTCTTTGACCTGAATTAAAATCTCCTCTTGCTCTATTCATTCTTTCTTGATTTTCGTTTCCAAAATCTGTTGTTTCTTTTTTAGATTCTTTTCCTTTTACTATATCCTTAGTTACCATTTTAGACATTTTTTGAGATAATGATTTTAGTACATCAACTTCTTTATCACTAAAAGACATTTTATTTAATTTTTTCTCTGTTTTTTTTGAAATTTTTTTGTTTTCAGAAATTTCTGAAGACATTTCTCTAACTAGTTCAATTGTATTTCTCAAGTTGTTTCTGTCAAAACCATTATCATATAAATATTTAGCAGCCTCTCTCCACATATTACCCTCTTTA
>FUFK010070571.1_pt1 | contig 17277 bp, 5 predicted proteins | sample 1021851 | NCBI WGS metagenome assembly FUFK01 (sample SAMEA51879418, study PRJEB19060) | metagenome | reverse complement strand
TGTCGTACTCCATGAAGTTCGTGAAGGGGAGGTTACCTACACCGTTCTGAACGACGACACCGGAAGGGGTGAACACACGGTCCTCCCACGTTCCTTGCGTTGCGGGAATGTCGAAACTCGTGCGGTCGTACCAACCATCATGGTCTCCGTCGTAATCAACATCCCATGGATTGAGCGGGTTGGCCGCCCAGTGATTTTGGGTCGTAACGTCATCCATTCCGTAGGTTGCGTAGCAATATTCCCAGCCGTCGGGGATGCCATCGCTGTCCGAGTCATGGTGAGTCGGGTCGGCAACGCCTCGGAGACTTCGGTTGAAATTTTCGCCGTCGAGAGAATTGATTTGCGCCATCCGCTCCACCGATTCGGGACCTTTCTTGACAAAGTCCTGATACAAGGCCTGTTGAGCCTGCAATGGGGTGAAGCCAAGTTCTTCTTGATAGGCCGCCATGGCGTCTTCACCGAAATCAATGATGCCTAAATTCGCAGGAACGGTGTTGCGTGTGAGGTACTTCCCCCATGTTCTGGATTCCCATTCACGAAGGTTACTAAATGTCTCATTTGCATCAATCTGGCCATCCCCGTTGCAGTCAAAACTGTCCTGGTCCGAATCGAGGTTCACATCGCCGTCAATAAGCGGGTTAATGGCCCAACGGTTCTGGTCAAGGTCCCACGAAGTGAACCAGTATTCGAAACCGTCGTACATACCGTCTCCGTCGGTATCGGCAATGGTGGGGTCGGTCATACCAAGAACCACCTCGATGAAGGCGTTGGGTGGCTCGCCTTGTTGCCAAGCATTGAAGTCGTTAAGCAAACGCTTGCCACGCGTGTCTTTGGTGATCAGGATGTTAAACACCCGCTGAGCCTTTTCGGTTGGTTGTTGGAAGTCACCATCAATGTGCATCAACGGTGCATCGCTGGGATGGTCGATGCCGTTGTCGGGTTGTTCCGAAGCAAGTGCAAACTCTTGCCGGTCGTTAAGGCCGTCTTCATCCCCGTCAAAATCACCATCGCCCGCCACCAACGGATTGAGGGTCCACATGCCGGCTGAATCGTTCCACGAAGTAAACAGAAGTTCAACACCGTCCAACATTCCATCACCGTCGGTATCAACGTTATTCGGGTCTGAAGTGAGGCCGGTCAAGTTGGTTTGATTTTCACTTAGGAAATCACCGAAAGAGAGCGTGGCGGTGATGCCCGGCCAATTTTGGAGTGCAAATGCAGTGCCGATGGTGGTCACAAACCACTGGGGTGAGGAGCGATTGACGTCGGTTTCGGAGAGCTGGGGTGAAATGACATTGTATTCTTCCCAGTTGGTCATTCCGTCATCGTCGGCATCTTGCCAACGGTCGGTAGAATCAAGCGGGTTCAGCGTCCAAGCATCGTCGAGAAGATTCCAACGGGCAAACCAAATTTCCCACCCGTCGGGCATACCGTCATCGTCGGTATCGGCGCTGAGCGGGTCTGCTGCACCAACGCTGTAAGCGGAGAGCCCAGCCGTAACCGAACCCGAGGCACGGTCTGCAAAGGTGTCGTCTGGAACACCCTGGTCGCTGATGTTGTCAAACAGGCGGGTCGTGAAACCCTCCGGTAGTTCTTCTCCGTCAAGTGTTTGATTGCCGTTAAACAAATCCGAGCGAATGTGGTATTCCAGATAATTCACGAAGGCTTCGTCCTCTGAAAGGACGCCATCTCGGTTGACGTCGTACCCGTCGCCATCGGGGTTCTGGAACGCATCAGAGCCGTTGAGTGGATTCACACCGACACGAGAGGGGTCCCAAGAACACAAGCCATTGGATTCCCAACCATCGGGTAAGGTATCACCGTCTGAGTCAACAAGATTCGGGTCAGCCACCGCCCATGCCTCTGCGGCCTCAGGTGTTTCGCCGTATTCTTCCAGTAAGTCACCGTTGATGCCCATCAACCGAACGACCGACCATTGGTATTCGCACAGGTTTGGTAGGCCATCACCGTCAGCATCCCAGTTCGCATCCTCTGGACGCATCGGGTCAAGACTCCAGTTATTTCCACCAGAGAAAGACTCGCCCACCCATCGGCGGTGTTGAATTTCCCAACCGTCGGGCATGCCATCACCGTCCGTGTCGTGATTGGTCGGGTCGGTGGCGGCGTCAACGTTGGCCATCGAGAGGTAGGTGGCGTTGGCTGCTGCGCCTTTGGCCTCATCACAGACATAGACCAGTTGAACCGTGTAGTGGCACCAAAGGTTGCTCTGCTCAAAGAAGAAGCCGTAATATTCCGCTCCATCACCAACGCCATCGCCGTCGGTATCGCCTTCTCGTGGATCGGTGGAATTGTAACCCTCCGGCGTGAGTTTAGTGTAGCGGAATTCGTCAAGGTTCGTCCACAATCGCTCAAGGCTCATGTCGCCCGACTGGTCGAGGTCAAGGCCGTCTGCATCGTTGTCGTAGAAGGCATCCCAGGGGTCGGTGGGGTCGAGGCCGTGAACCACTTCCCATCCGTCAGGCATCCCGTCAGCATCGGAATCGTTCGCACCGGGGTCCATGAGCAAGAGGTTAGCATATTGACCGGGGGAAGCAGCACCGTAGACGGTGACATTGCCCTCACCAACCGAGGTAGCGATAGCGACGATTTCGCCGGGAAGACGTGTTTGGTCCTGAAGGCCGTAAACGGCGGTATAATCACCTGCCAGGGCCCAAAGGCCCCACTGCGAACCGATAAGCAACTCATCACCTGTGGGGTGGATGGCGTGGATGTCGTTGGATTCGCTCGAAAGTTTTCCGTCAACCCCCGGATGCGTCATGAGGCCGCTGTGTTCAATGAAATCATCGTTCAAGTCCAGTTTGTGGAGACCGGAGGGTGTTCCGAACCAAAGCGCTTGGGCGTTGGAGGAGGTTGGGCCGTCGAGCACGAGGTCCCGAACCTCTGCAGGGTTGTCGTTTGAGCCGAGGGGCAAACTGCGAAGTTCATCGACATTGGTTGGAATAGGATTGGATTCTGGCGTATAGAAGAAACGCCACGAGCCGCTTGCTTCGTCCCGAGCTGAGGGGGTATCGACGATGAATAATCCTCGGTCAGTACCCACGAAAAGGTGGAAGGTGGTGCCGCTCACCAACCCGTGCTCAATGGCACTGACGCTCGCATTGGCTTCGGCCAAACCCGCTTGCAGTCCGGCACCGAGCGCATAGGTCGAGGCAATCGAAGCGGTGCTGTCAATCTCCACAATGACGCCTTCACCAGCGTGACCCAATCCAATGGCGTGAAGGTTAACATCCTCACCTGCGAGTGGTGCAACGGCATGAAGCGGTTTAGAAAGGCTCCAATCCCAGGTCGTGATGGTCCCCAAACTACCGTCAGCCAAAAGTGGTGCAACGGCAAACCCGATACTCGTTCCCATCACGAGTGCATAGGGTGCGCCGTTAGAGGAAGCGAGGAATCCGTCGTGAAGAAGGACGCCTTGAGGTAGCCAGTGATGGCTTTGCGTGTTGGCTTCATGGTCGACAACGCTGACACCGTATTTCGTCATCGCGTAAACTGACCCGTCGTGTTCCTCGAGAACCCGAACATCGTGATGCATGATAGCGAGGACATCCTCTGGCACATCGTAGACAAGGGGCATCGTCTCGAACCCGCTTTCGTCGCCCACGAGGGTTGTCTTGAGGCCAGGGTAAACCATGTTACCGTCGTCGTAGTGAACGAGGTATTCCTCAAGGGTTGACAAGGCTTCACCGAGGTCCAATGCGGTCTGTGTCCGGGCCAGATCCTGGCTGATGCCACCGTCACGATTGGTGTCCCAACCGTCCAAGTCTGGGTCTTCTAGGGCATTTGAGCGATTCAAGGGGTCAAGTCCAAAATGCACTTCCCACCCATCGGGGATTCCGTCGCCAAAGGAGGGATAGAGCGGGCGAATGGAGAATCCGTCCCAGAGGTAGCGGTCGGAATCATCCAAGACTGGGTCGGTACCCAACCAAAGGTCCTCGCCCACCGGGTTTTCAGCGCGAGAGGTGCAGGCATTCAGGAGGTTGTGGAAGGTGGCGTTGGCGCCAGATGGCAGGTAAGGCCAATTCTTCAGCACGGCCCCTTCGGGCAAGGTAGCATGACACCAAAGGCCATCGAGTTCAGCCGTGAAATTTGATGGCGTCCCGTAAGCGTATTCTTCGGGAGCCGTGTAGCGTTCTGAATCGCTAAGAACGCCGTCCCTGTCGACATCAAAACCATCGTTATCGCCATCCAGCGTTAGGTCGCTACCGTTCAGTGGGTCAAAGGATGGGCAGAGGTAGCGAAGCGAAATCGGGTCGAATCCACCCATGCGGTGACACATGTACGCTTCATACCCGTCCGGCATGCCGTCCCCGTCTGAGTCAGACACCCGTGGGTCGAGGTAAATACGGTCGCTGTTTTCATCCAGTTGACCTGTTAGACCTCTTGGAAAACCTGGTGCCGTACAGTTGGCAGGATACGGCCAACAGAATTCTTCTGTGGCGTTGAGGCCGTCGCGGTCGCGGTCGGTGGAAGCGTCCGAAGCGTTGTTTTTGTCAAGGCCGGGAATGATGACATCGCGTCCGTCAACAGCCGTCCAGTTCATCCATTCCTCGAAGAGCGTTTCGTGGACGTCGGGGATCAAATCGCCATCGGTATCGGTGTTGGGAGGAGGGGTTCCATCGGTGTCATCGGGATGGACGTTGGAGACATTTGAGATGGCTGGAAATTGCGACATGAACAGAAGGCTTGCAATCACGGCAAGCGTGGTTAAGATGGTAGTCTGACTTCGTCGCATGAACTCACCCTCGGCAAAGCCTCCGCCTCGCTCTCTTTTCACCTTGCCAAGATTGCTTATGAGGGTGATGGAACAATGTTCATACAAATCGCTGTTCCAATCAGTGGTTTTGTTCGGTAAATCATCACTTTTAGACCAACCCTTATCGGTGCATTCAAGTCCTTCCCGCGCTGGAGTGCCGTTGTTCACATGACCATGACCATCACCCACTTGGGCACCGGCAGTCGGGGCAACTCGACGTTGCTTGAGACCCCTCGCGTCAAGGTGTTGGTCGACCAAGGGTTCAGCGGAGCACAACTGGCGAAGCGGTTGGCTCGATTGGAACTCAAACCAGAAGACATCGATTGTGTGTTCATCTCGCACCATCATGGCGACCATGGTGGCGGGGCCAAGGTGCTCCAAACCCGTTGGAATATCCGTGTCTTGGCCAACGAACGAACAGCCTTGGAATTGGGCCTCCTCCCCGAACTTACCACCTACTTCGAGGCGCTTGACCTCGTTCGTGTTGGTGAGGATTTGGCGGTTCTGCCCGTGCCAGTGCCTCACGCAGGTTCGGATAACGTGGCGTTTGTCGCAAGCCATGGAGGCGAACGCGCCGCCATCATCACCGACCTCGGTTCGTGGACCGACGAATTGGTCACCCACGTTCGTGGTTGCGAGCACATTTCCATTGAGGCCAACTACGACCACAAAAAACTGATGTACGGACCCTACCCCTACTCGCTCAAGGACCGTATCTCCGGCCGAGGCGGCCATTTGTCCAACGAACAGACGGGGCAATTTTTGTCCGAAGTCTGCACGGAAAAAACGCGAAGCATCACGTTAACTCACTTGAGCGAGAAAAACAACATGCCTCACCTCGCCGAGTCAACGGTCCTGTATTTCATCGACGAGGTATTCTCTGGCGACCTCCGCATCTCAGCCCAAGACGGGCCGGATTTTTCCCACTACATCGGCAAGGTCGAAGAAACGGCCGAGGTCGAAAATAAGGCGACCAACTGAGTATTGACGGCCACTTTGAGGTGAATGGCTAAATGATACGGGGTTGTGTCAACCTTGTGAACCGACGCGCCGGCCAAGTTGCGTCTCATCGCCTACGCGATGAAGACCGTGGTGTCAGCGAGGTCCTCGGCGTGGTCATGCTCTTGGCCATGGTCATCACCATCATGGGTGGCGTGTGGGTTTTTCTCAACCCCTACTTATCGGATTTTGAAGACAACACCAACTGGAATTCAGCTACTGGATTGGCCGACCGCATCGAGGACCGTCTTGAGGTCGCAGGAAACGCACCAGAAGGAACCGGATTTCGCAACACGTTGGCCATTCAGTCCACATCCATTCGAACCGTGCAAAACGTAGAGCACTGGACCATCAGTGCCGATTTGACCGAACGTGAACACATCAAATTGCGCCATGTAAACGATACGACTGTGGCTGTGTGGGCGGCCAATGAAACCGCGCGCTCAATCTCGGTTGAATCGCCAGGCGTCTACTTCGAGGACGATGTGACTCGAAGCCACTTGGAGGTTTTCATCACGCACAACGCCAGCGCCTCCCACTGGATGATCATCACCGTTTACGGGGCCGATGAAGAACCCCTCCACCGGCAGGTGATGTGGACCCTATCTGGCTTGCAAATCACCACGTCCTTGGGCCAAGGCGACCATCAAATTGCATTGATGAACAACGCTCGTGCAGAACGGTTCCCGAACCAGGCATGGGAAGTTAGCGCCATGCCATCGGTTGAATTTGACCGTATGGCAAACGAGGAATTACGTCTCTCAATCCTGCTCACCGACATCACCGCCAACGGCAGNATCGGNTCCGGGTCAAACGTCGGCATGCAATTTGTCTCCCAAGGACCATTGACCCTTTTCACGGGCCGCGCCTACAACGTCAATTTCAACGTGTTCAACGCCCTTCACGATGTCATCACACCTCAATACCACAACAGTTGGCTTTCGGAATACACCGTTCAACGCTCAGCAGGCACCTTGGACACCTACATCGGCTTCGCACCTTTCGAGCGAGCCAGCGGTGCTGATGGATTCAGCGTGTCTGCACAAAGCCTTCCGTTATACTTTGAAGTCGACATCCAGCGCGTGGAGGTGAGTCGTTGAACGGATGCATGCGCAGGGATGAGGACGCTGTTTCAGCCGCCGTCGCAACGGTTCTCTTATTTGGTGGCGTTCTCTCCATCATCGGATTGATGATGGTCTCCATGATGCCAGTTATTGAGGAAATGGAAGGCTCTGTTGAGCGACACGACATGTCGTCGCAAATGACGCTCCTCGCACACGAAACTTCTGCGCTCAGTGAGCGTGGAATGCCTGGTGATGTGGCTCAAGCCACGCTAATTCCCGTTGACGGTGAGTTGGTTTGGGATAGCTTACGAGGGGGCATGTGGTACTCCGCCACATGGGCCGAAGACATGAGTCTACGAGCACAGGGAGCTTTGGATTTTGACGATACATTGGAGATCCGACACCCTGAGAGTTTCATTGAATCCGTGTGCATCACGGACCTTCGCTTGGGACCAGACAGGCCTTACTACTACACTCTGGAGGATGTACTCGACACGGTGATGGTGACCGTAACTCCGGGATTAGCGATGCCCCTAGGACCGATTGAGGTGACTCTGTTTGAGGATGGAGAGGAACGACAGGTCATCTCACTTCGGGTTGATGAAATGGCCACTTTTGAGTTGGAATCCATCGGTGAAGCCGTTTTGACCTCAAGCCATGCCCTGAATGTTCACGGGCTTGTTGGAAGCAGCGGCGCAACCTATGTCCTACCAAATTCACCCGAACCGGCGGATAAACGAGGACAAGCGTGGTCAATACCGGTCATGGCAGGCCAACACACCGTTCAACTCCTCAGCGAAACGGCCAATCAAATTCACATCACTGTTGACGGTGAAACCACCATTCACTACGCCACGCCCAGCGGTCTTGCACGAACCGGTGTTTATTTCACACACGAAGTCGACCTCGACGAGGACAGTGTGGTCCACATCACCACCAGCGCCCCTTCTCGGTTGATGTTGAAAGCAAACACAGATGCAACTGAGGGCTTAACCGCCTGGCCCTCCACCAACGGCGCCTATTTGGGCAACACCTTCCTTCCACCCCACCTCAACGGCACACTCCGCTTCACCAATCCAGGTGAGAGTGTGGTCACTATCACGTGGAGAGGCGGGGGCATCTCCGTAGCGGCAGGAGATGTTGAACACGTTTCCTGGCCACCTGCCTACGACGATGGAGCGGCCACGTTGGATGCAGACGGGGATGTATTCGTCACCTGGGGCGCATCAGCCTCCGCAAACAGCACCGATGGCATCAATGGCACCATGTTGCTTCCAGCCGATGACACAGGTGCCATTTCTGGTGGCCTCTTTTCCTATGTGAACAGCATGAACGAGACGGAAGAACAGGTCCTTATCCGGCTTGCAGGCTACACGTCCACATGGAATGTTAGCGGAGAACAGGTCCAAACTGGCGTGTTTTTGGAAAACGACAGGCACCGCACCATCACCCTCGATGAAGGCACGACAACGATTCGGGTTGATGCAGGCCATCCACTGCGAGTGATGCGCACCGCTGGCCAAGCCGGTCTGATGCATCTTCCTCATGACGGTGAGCGCCGATGCACCAGCATTGACACCCAGGCCAGTGGATGGATCACCACCGACCTTCCGTGGGAACGCATGGGTGGTCGTGGTGAAATCGACACTCGTGAAGCGTGGCGTGATGGACGACACCCCGCAAGTTTGACCGTTGACGTGCTCGGCGATGACGGCCTATCTTCACACAGTTCCATCGGCTCGGTCTGGGCCTTCCACCTCTCCCGCCTCTCCTACCAATTCGCTTCCTCCATCGACGGGATGGAAGTGGCTTTCAGTGGGGGTGCCGTAGTCACCAACCATCCCGAGTTCAATCCCTATGTTGTGGTGCCACCATCTGACCGAGGTGGCCCCGGCCCTCGGTTCGCTGCCACCATACCATCGATCCATCCTACCGCCTCAAGTGAGAGCGGAGCAGGTGAATTAGAACTGGACATCGAATTGGTCCATCGCACATCGCTTGCNTCAACACCCGCTTACGAAGTCCGTCGAGGATGGTCTGAGCCTTACGGCACGGCTATCGCCGATGACGCCGGCATCGGCCTCGAGGCGAGTGAAGATTGGACCGTTTATCCAGGTCGGTTGGATTTGCTCACCGATTACGTTGGTTGGGTGCCCGACCCGAGTTATGGCACAGCCGAAGCCGTTTGGCACACCAATGGCGAGATCATTGAATTCACCCTTCAACTGGCGTCCATTGACGTGACGGCTCGGGAGGTGTTGGTATGAATCGCGGAAGTCTATCTCGTGACACCCGAGCCGCCGCCACCGAATTGGGCTACATTTTCACATTCTTACTTGGTGTGTTGTTGATGAGCATGTTCAGCGTGTGGGCATGGGACATTGAAACCAACACTCGATTGCGTTGGAACGAGGAAGCCATCCAAGCCAACATGGACGACATTGCTGCAGCAGTGGAACGAGCGGATGAAGCCAGTCGGCTTGGTGGAAACATCTCCTATGCCGAGGAGATCAGTTGGCGGCCAACAGAGGCCGATGAGTCGCTCTTTTGGTTGGAATTGCACGATACCGCCCTTATCCTCATCGACGAAGGCGGCCCTCTTGACACAGAAGTCTCACTGTCAGGGACCGGGGCTGGCACGCACGAGGGACGAGTGCCGCTCGCTGGGGTAGAACGTTTGTGGGTGGTTCACGACGACGGCACGACATTCCTTTCACTCGACCGCCCACAGGCCGTCCAGTGAATCAACGACTCATGACCGCTCGGTGGACCATGGCTTGGACTTCACGCATTCGCGTTTTTGCACCAAGTTCTCTGAACACGGTTAGTGCACGCTGAAGGTATTCCATACGACCTTGGCGATCGGGGGCAACGCCACCAAGTCGTGTGAGGAGCTCTCCAATCTGCATCCGCAAATCATTGGCTTCGGCCAGTACCAAGGCTTGGCTATAATGCTCCATGGCTTCATCGGTGCGCCCAGCGTCGTGCAAAACCTCACCCAGAAGGATGGTGATTTCCACCAAGGACTGTACATCACCCGCTTCGGTCATCGCCTCAAGGGCCTCTGAGTAATGGAACAAGGCCAACTCGGATTGTTCCACTTTGGAATAATAACGGCCCAAAACACCTTGGGCACGAGCATGGAGCAAAACATCACCCATTTCGGCTGTTCGCTCATGCGAAGCCATGGCGTGTTCCCGAGCACGGTCAACCTCCCCAAGCGAAATGAGGGCTCGGGCAAGGGTGATTTGGCTGCTGATGAGTTCATCACCGCCGGACCCAGCGAGAATGGCTTCGACCTCGCCGTAGGCTTCCAAGGCTTTGGAGCGCTCGTTTTTTCGGCGAAGCAGGTAGCCGATGTTGTTGTAGGTCCGGGCAGCCCACCGGGCGTGGCCTTGTGCGATGTAATGCTTCAAAGCCTGCTTGTGGCGGCTGAGCGAGAGGTCGCTATCACCCTGCTTTCGGCTCACGTCAGCCATCGATGAGAGAATTTCGGCCTGTATCAGTTCATCTGCGCTCTTCTTGGCTCGCTCAAGGGTAGCGTCAAGGACTGCTTCGGCTTCGTCAAGGCGGCCAAGCAGAGCCAGAATATCTCCTTGCAATTGCGCCATACGCACCACCACATCAGATGCGAGTTCGTCCGTTTCAATTTGCTCAATGAGCCCGAGGAGTTCCATGTAGCCCTGCGAGATGAGTTGCCTACCTTGGGTGACCACGAGATTGGAAGCCTCTTCGTATTGTGCTGCTTGGATGGAGTGGTAAATCAGTTCTATCAGAATATCATGGCTTTGCGTCTGCTTGAGGTACCAGTCCACACACTTCGCGTGAAACTCCTGACGTAGAGCAGGAGAAAGGCTGCGCAGCAGGAACTCCCGAATCAAATCGTGAACATCGTATGTTTCGGAATCAGCTTGTCGGGCCAAGCCTGATTCAACCAATTCGTCCAATTCGTCCGTATCCAATTGTTGTTGAGCGAGGGCATCAAGTTCTACAGGCTCTCGGAAAATGGAGAGGGCTGAGAGAACACGCTTCTGTTCAGCACTCAATTTTGAGAAAATCTCAACGGTCACGTAATTCTCGAGCGTTTCGTGGAAGGCACCTGCTGAAGCACCACGATTGATGAGTTCCAAAACCAGCGGGTGACCTCGAGAAAGTCCGTGAATGTGCAACCACTGCTCGTCTTCCAAGGTCTCGAAACTCGTCAACAACTTCCGACCGGATTCAGAATCCAAACCATCCAGAGGGAGCACCAGACTCGCGATTCGACCCTCAGCGTCCTTGGTGGGCACAACCGGCTTGAACGAACGGGAGAANATGACCAAACCAATCTTCTCCTCACTCCCCAGCAAAGCCAGAGACATGGCTTGGAATGTTTGATGGAGCACCATGTCAGAGACCTTGTGGAAGTCGTCAATCACCAAAAGGGAAGGAGTGCCCTCAAGCGCCTCAACTAAAATTCGTGCAGCATCGGCAGGTTGTGGAACGGGCGTTGCTGCGAGGTAGGTTGAAAAATCTACGTTGCCCATGCTGGACAACCAATCGGCCACCGATTCAAAGAACGAACGGGATCCTTCCCAATCTTGACATCGGTGGTAAAGGAGATTCCTTCGGTGCATAAAGCGCTCAATCAGTTTCGATGCCATCGTGGTCTTTCCGATGCCCGCAATGCCCGGGACGAGCAAGGTGGTGGCCCTTGCCTCAAGCAAGTTGACCATGTTGTCAAGTTCTGTTGTTCGTCCGTAGAAATGGCGCAACCGGGGAAGGTCAGCCAGTGATGTCACCAATTGTTTCTCAACATGCTTCGACAAATCACGTTCAATCAGGTCGGCCGAGAGGTTCCGAACATCCAAACAATTCTGCTCATCGATGTACCGAATAATGTCTACTGGCCGCATCTCAAAGGGCAAAATGGACTTGGCTCCGTTCAGCGTCGTCGCCACGGCGGGTTGGTCATCAAGGATGCACCGAACAGGGAATTCAGAGAGCCTTTCCCAAGTTTCGTTGGCAAGAGCGACCCCTGAATCAGTCAAGAAGTAGGCTTTACGTTTTCGAGAAACACCTTTCACGTGTGCTTGTCGCTCAACGAGAATACCTTGGTCTTTCAGGCCCGCAATCGCCCGAGGAACGTTTGACCTTGCGATGGCTACGGCGTTCGCAATCCCCATTTGGGAGAGGGCAAAAGGAACCTCAATGCTGTCCTTATAGTCGGAGTAATCCAACAAGTGCAACAGGATACGTTCCTGAACACCGGGTTTTGCCTGTGCGGCCATGTCCTAACCCTCAGTTCTCTCTCACTGCTGTGGAGGTTGCTGGTAGTTAGGGTCAGGCACCCATTGGTTGGATGCTTGGTCCCAAAGCCAGCCGGGATGTTGAGAAGCAGCAGGAGCAGCTGCTTCCTGGACAGCCGGAGTGGCCGCTTCCTGTTGAGGAATGCTGGGCGTTTGCTTCGCCTTGGCCCATGCATAGGGGTCCTCTTCTTCAGGCGCATCGTCTCCCGTGAGTTCATCTTCGTCAATGATCTCTTCAAACTCGATGAAGAAGAAGGCACCTGCGCCCAATAACACCAAGATGGCTAAAACGATCAGAATGATACCCAACATGCCCGAACCACCGTCACCTCCGCTGGAAACGACAATGGCAAACTCAGCGTTATCCGTTTGGCCGGCAAACTTGAAGATTTGACCGTCCATCTCGAAAATCACATCGGACTGCCCTTCAACACCACTGAGTTGACCAGCCGTCAAATCCATGCTCCATGAGCCGTCGGAAAGAACACGCGTGGAGTTCAACTTGGCGTTTCCATCTGCAAATCGAGCGATGACCAAACTTCCTGGAAGGCCCTCGCCTTGGAAGTTGGCTGGATCGTTTACGGTGATGTCACCCGTGTCGGTTCGCTCAACGGTGAACGACACCGCTCGTACGAGGAAATTCACCTTCAGCGAGTAGGCCTTGGATTCCTGGTCGTCTTGGGCGTACAAGACGACGCCATTCAACGACCAGTCAGGAATGCTGCTGGTCGTTTGAGCCATGTAAGACATCGGGTCATAGGTCAGCACGCCGAATGGTGTAATGGTGATGAAATCGTCGTAGAAGTCGTCCTCGAGAGTTTCATCGTCATCATACACATAGAATTCAAGGTCATCACCGGGTGAACCGGTGCCATCAGGGTCGCTGAAGAACTCAGCAAGGTCAAACGAAACACCACCGCCACAGCGGTCGAAGGAGTTCGAGTTCTGGTCACAGAAAATCGTCCACGTTCCGACCCATCCGGTTTCATTGAACACGGGGTCGATGTTTTCTGCGTCAAGCGGGTTGTTGATCGTCATACGCCAGGTCACCCATTCGGAGTAGTCATCACCGTCGTAGGCACGAACAGCGACGGAATAGACGCTATCGTGAACGAGGTCGGAAGTGTCCCAGTTGGCCACCCATGACCCATCGTTGGCGAAATTTGTCACCGGCAACGGGCCGTCATTCAATACCAAACCGTTGGCCAAGTCGGTGATTTCAATCTCAACCCGAGTAACGAAGCCACCGATGTCTCGTGCAACACCGATGATTTTAGTTTCGGNNGANGCACGAACGGTATCGCCGTCAATGCCGCCTGAGGATTGATCGTCAGCACCGATCCAGGACAGTTGCATGTTCGGTGGAACGTTGTCGTTGTTGATGGTGACCGTTCGGGTCTCCACAACACACTCACTCGCATTGTCAATGCAGAAATCACTGTCTGCAGCCCAGACATCAACGGTGTATTCACCGGTGGGCAATTCGGCGACATTCCATTCGTAAGACCAACTTGTTGAGCCTTGGTTGAAGAACTGCTGCTGATTGCCGTCAGGATAGGTGATGCGGAACCAAATCTGCTTGATGTCGCTGCCGTAGGTGCCCTGGTAAGGGTCGGATGCGGTTCCTTGGAACAGGACCTTGCCGTTTCGGTGCTCGCTACCCTCGGTTGGGATGTCAACCAAGATGGTGGGCGGGACGAGATTGAGTTTGAACTGGCGAACCTCAACGGGGGAATAGTCCAGACCGTCGTAGGAACGGATGCGGAAGGTGATGTCGCCTTCACCCTCTGGGTGGGCAGCACCGTCCCATTCGTAGACCCAATCCTTGAACGGGTGNGTCTCCATCGNGATCTCGCCNTTNGCACCCGAGACGTCAGAGGCATAGAACCAATCAGAGGAGCCGGGAGGTTGAATCTCCACTCGCTTGATTTTTCCAAATTGAGCCTGCTGAGCCGTGTTGTCGTTAGCGTATGGCCACTTTGCACCGTCCCAAGCCTGACCGGTNATACGAACAGTGGTGGCGAATGAATAACCGTCGGGTTCGTTCACGCTCACGCTCGGACGAAGGTTATCGAGGTTGATGATATCATCAACTGGTCCAGAAAGGACGTAGGAAAAGTCATCTCGGCCGCTACCGAATTTGAAGGCCTCCACGGAATAGAAGGGACGCTCGCGACCGGTGATGCAGTCGTTGTCATCGCCGTCAACAAGGGTGTCACCATCGTTGTCAATGCCGTCTGCGCAGGAATCCTCGTCCACCACAATGGGCTGACCCGTACCGTCGTTTGAACCAGGAATAACAGCGTTCTTGTCCCCAACAACGTGGTTCCAGTTTCGGTCGAGCAAGAAGTCCGAGGGGAGGGAGACTTGCTGCGTGAAGCCGAAGGCATCGGTAGTCAATTCGTAGAGCGGAAGTCCAGTGGCGTCCTTGATAACCACGGTTGCGCCCTCGACGTTGGAGTTCTTGGCCTTCACTTGATAGCGCACCAATTCACCTTCGCGAACTTGGGAGCCCCACGCTGTGTTTTGGTTCTGAACGTGAATCATTGATGAGTCAAAGTTCTGAAGGTCGGCAAAGGAAAACACCGTGGCGTTCTCGACCAACTCGAGAGCGAGTGGCATCTGTGCAGGTGGCAAAGCAGAGGTCCCTGGGAGTTTGAGGCATTCGTCTTGGACAAAGGGACACTCAGCACCAAGCCAACGGATGTTGACTGGGTAAAGTTCGTTGCCACCGGGGGAGGGGATTTGTTCGGATTGAACGGTCACTCGAGATTCGGTTACGTTGTAGACTTGTGACACACCGGTCCAGGTGTTGCCTGAGAAGTAAGCAATAGAACCGTATTTGTTGCCGTAGTTGTCGTCATGAACGCTGACGTTTCCAGCGAATCCAAGTTGTGAATCTCCCGTGTTGCCTTGCACGTTGATGAGCGAACCCTTGGCCCGGATGATATCACCGGTGTTGCCCGAAATGGTGTTGTCCATGACGGTGGCAGATGAACGGAAAATGTGAACGGCAGGACAAGGGAAGTCGCCGCCGTACATTTGTGAATTACAGGTTCCTGAGTTGTTGGAAATGATGTTGTTGGCCAAATACAAGCGGGCTGCGGTCGGGGCAGGAACTTGCCAGCCTTGGTCTTGGTAGTGGTATTCACCAATCAACACAGGCTCTTTTCCGGTGTCTTCAATGGTGTTGTTTTCAGCGACGACATCGGAGGTTCCGTAAATCCAAATGCCGTTCCATCCGCCGATTGGGCCGATGGTGTTCTCATGGAGTTCAACAATGGAACTGCGGATACCCACACCCGAACCTTCGGCTGCACCGGATATCGTGTTGCGTTCTGCGTAGACTTTGGCCCCGTCGTAGGCGGTTAATCCAGCACCTTCGGCGGTGGTGATGATGTTGTTGTTGACCTCGAGCGTGTGTTCAATGAGACCCGTGGTCTTCAGTGAGTTCGTATCGACGGCGTTGCACTTGACGTTGATGTCAGAATTCGTTAGCGAGCCGGAACTTGATTTCATCAAAATTCCGTAGCTGTTCTGGGAGATATCAAGGTCATCCAAATCGATATACGAATCTTCGATGAAGATGGCACCAAGACCACCGCCTTGCTGGCCACAATCCGTCTCAACACCCGTAAAGTCGGAACTCTTCACCTGGAAGGTTGAGAGGATACCAGCACCTGCGCCGTAGGCACGAACCGCCGCTGCGTTGTAACCTTGGCCATCTATTCCCACCTCAAAAGTCGATTCGGTGATGAGAGGAGAGGCGAGGTCAATAGCGATGACGTTCGAGGTGTTGATGTCAGTGAACGAGAGACCACGAGCGGTTGTGGAAGAGCCGTCAAACACCAAGGCAGCGTACTGCATGGACTGCAGCGATGAGACATAGATGGGGAAACCGTAAGCGTTCTCGAAGTGAGCGAAATTGATGGAGGTGATGGCTTGGTCAATGGTGTTTCGAATGATCATACCCGAGCCGCAGGCCGCATCTCCGTTGGTGAAGAGGTTGCTTCCATTTTGGTAGCACCTGCCCACCTTGTTGTAGTCCGCAGGTTGCGCCCAGATGAAGCGAGCTTGGGACGAGGCTGAACCAGCGCTTGCTCCACAAGCGGTATCACCGATGCATATCGCGCCTTTGACATCAATGTACTTCCCGTAAGGGATGTTCACGGTGGTCCCGGCGTTGATGATGAGTTTCGCACCTTCGTTCACGGTAACATCGCCCTGAAGGTTCATTGTGCCAGTCCAAGTTTCCGTACCGGAGACCTCACCTTGGGTCGTCTCGTTGACAGCCATGACGGATGGAACTGAGACCACTGCCAACATGAGGGACATCATGTAGAGCATGACAAGCGATACGGATTTTGTTTGGTTTCTTCGAGACATCGGTGATTCACCTAGTCTGTCCATGAACGCCACGAATATAATACTGCGCCTCATTTGCCGAATTAAGAATATCAATATTTCAAAAGAGTATCAATATACTCGCCGAAAACCGGAAATGAACAGACCTTTTTCTGTAGAAAAATGGCCATAAAGCGTCATTTTGAGAATGAAAGTCTCCGAAGAAAAATCGGAAACTTGGCCTCAACACGCTGAAATGGTCCGTGTTTCCTGATACCAAGCATTGGCATCGAGTTGGCCGTAGCCCCCTCGTGGGTCATGCTGAGCCGGCACTTCGATGGTCATCGAATCAACCAAAGCTTGTTTGACTTGAACCAAACATGATGCGTTTCCTCCAGGTTGGGGTTTGAGCCACGGTTGGTCTTCTAGAATTAAGGCCAGCGCGCCAGCAACAAATACGGTAGCATCGGACGTGCCGCTGCTCGAGTACCACAAGTTGTCTTCCCCTGTGCTGATGATCCGCTCACCTGGGGCGACGACTTCTGGCTTCAAGTGGGGACTTTGTCGCTCTTGACCGTCTCGGTCCAGTGGCGACCCCGTGGAGGTGTTGGACCACAGCGTACCGTCCCTGGTTGTCGCCCCCACTGAGATGGCCAAATCCACACTACCGGGTGAAGCGACATCGCCGTCGTCGTCCAAACCGTCGTTTCCTGCAGCGGCAATCACGTAGATGCCGGCATCCGTCGCTTGTCGGGTTGCAGAAGACGAACCACCCTCGGTGTTTCCAGTATCATCTGAACCACCCAAA
>FUFK010061416.1_pt1 | contig 17286 bp, 20 predicted proteins | sample 1021851 | NCBI WGS metagenome assembly FUFK01 (sample SAMEA51879418, study PRJEB19060) | metagenome | reverse complement strand
GGGATCGCTGCCACCGGGGGTGATGGCTAGGTTTTTGAACGGACCGGCTGCGGGATCTGGCGCGAAGACCAGTTCGATATGATCGTCGTCCTCGTCGATGCCTGCCGGCACGATCCGCGCCTCGCGGATCGTGTGCCCGCGCTTCAGTTGATAATTATAGGCGTCGGTGCCGCCGATCAGATGCTCGCGCAGCCGTTCGCCATCGATCCGACCGGCCAGAAACTCGTGCAGCGCTCGCGCCGAAAAGGTCGTCGTCAGCTCATGTTTGGTTGTGTTTGTCGCCATCAAGCTTTCCAGATACCAGCCGCGCGCCTGCTCGGCAAACAGCCGCTGCTCATGCAGATGCTCAAGCTCGTATCCGTCGAACCGGGGCGCTGGCAGCTGGCTGGCAAGCGCGGTCAGCCCATCCATAGAGAGCGTAAGTCCCGAACGCACGAACGCGGTGACTTGCCACCAGTATTGCGTTTGCGACCACATTCTCGTCTCCGCGCGGGGCGAGAACACGCACACGAAATCCAGCCCGCCGTCCTCTCGATCGAGATGATGCTGTACGATCTGGCGCCCGGAAAAGCTGCGCCCCAGCGGGTCGATGCCGTCGATCCGCTTCAAGGTCGCGCTCCCGACATCGGCGAGCAGGACGCCGCGCAGCCCCTTAAAATTGGGTGCGCGAAGCTGGCGCGCTTTCTCTCGCAACGCGGCCGCGATGTAATTGTCCTCCACGTCGAATATCTCGTTCACCGTCGACGATCGGTAATTGAACAGCTGGGACGTGCCGGGCTTCCAGGTCACCCGCACGATCATCTCGCCGTCATGAATGTCGATATACGCGTCGGGGGCCGGGCCGGATCGGACGAATCGCGCCAGCACGTCCAGTGCTGCTTCGCCGATCTTGTGGTGCGGCGGCGCGTAAATGGTGCGGTGACGCGTCGGGTCCCGATAGTCTCGTCGCTCGTAGAAGAAAAAGCTTAGGTTTCGACCGGCACCCTTTGCGGCCTTATTTGCAGCCTCGACCAGCTTTCTGGAAATCTTGCGCATGCCAACGATACCGGGGATCGCCCGGTCCGATACAGCCTTGACGTCGAACACCGTTTCCTGGCCCGGAAAGAGTGTCGACGATATGCCTTCAGGCTTGCGCCCATCAGGAGAAAACCATTCTGGCTCGGACTCAAACCCGCCGAGTCGGCTTGCTGCCCAGACCAGCGCGAGCTCCGCTTCCGCGGGCAGTGCATTTTCGAACCGCTTGTCGTTGAGCCTGCCAATGAAATGCTTCGGATCGATGATCCCGGATAGATCGTCGAGCATTTGCTGGATGCGGCGTCTTGAATAAATCGGCATCGTGAACGACGTCTAGCCGTGGTTGGGCAGAAAGATAACCTTTCGTATTGGCTAGACTAGGCAACTGGTTCGCATCGTACTCTTGCGCGCCAAAATGAGCAGGTCTCGTACGTCAGATTGTCGGCCTTTCGCCCACAAAAGCTGAAGGTCGGATTCCGGTCCAAAAGTTGACGACAGAGGTCCTTCAACACGAGTGACTGAAATTGGGCCGTTTGCGGACTGCCCGCTTCTGGGTCACATATGGCGTAAGGCGGTCATAGCCGTGGCGTGAGAAATTGGGCCATGTAATCAGTTGGAAGCGACCATTTCGGCCAAAGCTTCTACTCCGCGCCAATGTCCATCGTTCGGAGCGCCTTCAGGATATACCTCAATCAATGTCGACGGCTTGATCCCGGTCCCCTCGTAACCGCTGCCGTCGGGCGCGGCGAGATACTAGAATCATNTATGCCATTTCCGCCATTATGTCTTGCCATCATAGCCCGTCTGAACGCCCAAACTGCGTGAAATGAGCACTAACAGCTAGGCGTCTGACTGTGGTCGCTTGGTTCTAGCGGCCAAGAGAATTGAAATAGCGAAGATAAGACACCAACCAAGTGCCAGAATGGTCAATGCGATCGGCAGCCGGGTCAAGAAGGACAGGTTGTCCACATTGCCCGTCTTCCAGAAGACCCACTCGCCAGCGAGTTCGGTTGCAAGCGTGGTGTGCCCGGTCGAAAGGACTACGATGCCGTCACCGGTCGACGGATCGATCCTGGCGGCGGTATTGATAGCAGGTCCGTTGCTCCCATCGTGGCCGAAGACATAGCCTCCGGCGTTGTTTGGCGCATAGAGCATCGCCCCCAGTCCCCAGATCTCGGCGCCCATCTGAGATGCGTGGGGCGTGACAATTTCCTTCATCGCATCGACGCCAAGCACCGGATTGGCTCGCCCGGCTGCTTGCACTTCGAGAAAGCGCGCAAGGTCGTTTGCGGTAGTGAACAACGACGTTGCCGCGAGGGCGGTATACCAGCGGAAGGGTTCCGAACCGCCATCGCTACGGAAATTCTGTGCGACGCCAAGTTCCAGTGCTTGTTTGTGATCGAAGGTGGTCCGTCTCATGCCGAGAGGATGAAACACGCGGTCGCGCATGAAATCCTCAAAGCTTTGGCCCGAGATTTCCTCGATGACCAGTTGCAGTACTGTGTAGCCACCGCCTGAATACTTCCATCCTGAACCGGGCCGACTTCCCACCGCGACCCGCCCGTCTTTGCCGGGCGAGGCGTCGGCGGCCCGGGTCAGCGATTGCTCGAGAGTTTGACGCTCCGCAGCCGTTGCGAATCCGTCATAACCCAGACCGTCGGATAATCCGGCTGTGTGGCTCAGCAGTCGCCTGACAGTCACTTCAGAAGTGTCGAACTCGGAAGCCGGCCACTGCCAGCGGGTGAGGTATCGAGACACCGGCGCGTCCAGATCGATGCTCCCATCCTCAACGAGGACCATCACTCCCCATGCGGTGAGCCATTTGCCCAGCGAAGCAACTTGAAAGAGCGCATCGCCATCCACGGGATTACCTTTAGAGAACTGAAAATCACCCACCCTTTCTCCGTCTTCGATTAGGACAAGTGCGAGATTGCCGGCTGACTTGGTGGCCGCAGTCTTTTCCGCCTCGGCCAGAAAGGCTTGCGTGTCGCCTTGCTCGGCAATGGGGCGCAACCCCCAGCCCCGATCGAGGGATGCATAAACGATCCCAGCCCATGCGGCGCAGACAATCAGAGTGGTGAGGCTTGTGATCGCAAATCGTTTCATCGGTTTCGGTTCTCTGGATGGCTGGTTGGGATGGATACGGAGTGGACCATTCCTGCGATGCCGGATCTTGGTCAGATGGTCATGGGCTGCTGTTCGTGATCGGACTCTTTCCTTTCGCGACTAGGGGAACGACAAGGCGGCAAGCGCATATGCGATGGAGGTCGCGAGGCATCCAACGGTTCGCCAATGGTTGAGGAGTGTCCAACGGCGGGCGTAGATCGCCCAGTATTTGCGTGCCTCCGCGCTGCCAGGAGCCAGCCCGTCGAGCCGCTTGTTCATGGGCATGTTGCCGAAGACCGTCACCAAAAAGACGCTCGGCCAGTATATGCCTGAAGCTAGTGCGGTCAGTACGCTGGCTGTTCCGCCCACGGCCAAGAAGCAATATGCAGCAAATAGCGGGCTCACGACTGATAGTGCGACGATCGCGGCAACGAATTCAGTCCGTAGGACGCTGCGGTTGATCTGTTGCATCGCTTCGATGCCACACTCTGTTGCGGCGCGATCAAGCGCGGACATAATGAATTCCGAGAAGGCTTTGAAGACGCCTCCCACTAGCGCGACCCAGATTGTCAGAACCATACAAGCGTAGACGATCCAGTGATGGGTCACGGATTGCCGACCCGCACGGACTTTGCAGGCGTCGGGTGGAGGTTCTTTTCCGAAAGGGTCATCTGCGGCCTCATGTGAAAATCTGCGAGCCGACCCTAACGCTTTGAATGGTCGGTTCTTGACCATGCGCGACAAGTTTTGTGCCGAGGGCGCCATCAGCACCAACTCGCTTTCGCCATGCCGCCCGGCTTCAGCTGACCACATGCATGCCCGGCGGATAGTAGGTGATCTCGAACCTGATGCCGTCGGGGTCCATCATGAAAATTGCCGACGCGCCGTTGAGGCGTTGGATATCCGGCACTTCGAAACCGAGTGCACCCATTCTGTCTCGGATAAGCACGACCGTTTTTGCGTCGGGCGCGCCGAAACCGATGTGGTTCATTCCCGCGCCGTTTCTTTCATAGGGCGAGGTGCCCTGATGGGCCTGCCGGAGCTGGATGAAGAAGCAGTCCGCGTTCTTCCAGATGTGGGGCCTGATCTTGTCGAAGCCCATCAATGGCAAAAGCGCGTCGTAAAACGGCATGCTCGTCTCGAATGAGGAGACGAGGATAGAGAGGTGATCAGGGTTCATCTAAGGTCGATCCGTCTCTGTCCCGACTGCGAGGGATCAAGCTCCGGGACCGCAGTCGATACAGCGCAGCGGAGGCTGTGGTCCAAAACCGAGCGCTGCGTTGAGGGCACGCAGGGCCGTGCGCAATCCTTCTTCGAAAACGGGGTGGTAGAATGGCATCTGAAGAGCGCGCTCGACCGTCAGGTCCATCTCGATCGCCCATGCGAGCAGATGGGCAAGGTGCTCCGCGCGCGGTCCGATCATCTCTGCACCGAGCAGGCGTCCGCTGCCGTGCTCGCCGTAAATTCGCAAAAGTCCCCGGTTCAGGCCCATGACCCGTGCCCGGCCCTGGTCGTCGAACGAGGCCTGTCCGATCGCAAACCCCTTCTCGCAATTTTCGACGAGCTGGCGATGGGATGCGCCGACAAGCGCGATCTGGGGATCGGAGAAGACCACCGCGATCGGCGTGCGCCGGGCTCGGCGGTAGCTGTCGGGAAATCGTCCGGCGTTCTCTCCCGCGATCCGGCCCTCGTCGGCGGCCTCGTGCAACAGCGGGAGCTCGAAGGCGGCATCGCCTGCGACGAAGATATTGCTCGACCCCACGCGGCCCGAGAGCGGATCATAGTCGAGCATGGCCCGGCTGTTGGTTGGCAGCGAGGTCCTCTCGATGCCGATCTGGTCGATGTTGGGAACCCTTCCGGTGGCGGCGAGGACATGGTCGAATTCTTCTTCGCGGTCCTCGCCTGCCTCGCTCCAGCGAACGACGACTTTCTCCCCCGACCGCGAAATATGCGTGTCGGCGTGCCATGTAGCAGGATACTCGCCTTGGAAGGCGGCAGCCGCATAGTCGCGCACTTCGGGGTCGGTAAGCGGACCGATGCGATTGTCGCGGCCGAACAGGTGCACGCGGACACCCAGCCGGTGCAGCGCCTGACCAAGCTCGAGACCGATCACACCCGCACCGAACACGGCGACCGAGGAAGGCAGGTCATCCCAGTCGAAAATGTCGTCATTGACGATCAATCGTTCGCCGGCGGCGAACAGGGCCTGCGGCACTGCCGGTCGCGATCCCGTCGCGATGACGATCGCGCGTGCCGTGATGATCCGTCCGCTGCTCAACCTCAGGGAATTGTCGTCCTCGAAGCGGGCATACTCGCTGAAAAGCGTCACGCCTTCGAAGCTCTCGACGGCCTCTCGAACGAAGCCGACAAAGCGGTCCCTTTCGCTGCGAACGCGCGCCATCACGCGTTTGCCGTCGATCTGNGGGGGAGGGCTGTCGATGCCGAAAAGACCCGAATTGCGCGGGCCATGGGCCGCCTCTGCGGCCGCGATCAGGAGCTTTGACGGCATGCATCCCACGCGCGCGCAGGTGGTACCGAGCGGGCCGCCGTCGATCAGCGCGATCCGGCCGGCATGGTTGGAAGCCTCGCGAAATGCGGACATCCCGGCGGTGCCCGCCCCGAGGATGGCGACATCGAAATCATAGTGCCCGGGCTTTCGGGTGGCGGGCGTGGTCTCGATATCGGATGGTTCAGAATTCATGGCGCTTTGTCCTCGCGACTGGGAAGGAGGAAGGGGCGGCACCGGACTGCTGCGGGCGCCGCCTAGACGGGTCAGAGCTGGTCGACCGGCGTATGATGGATCGGCGGCCACTTCTCGTCTGCGGTGCGCAGCGTGTTCTCCCTGTCCGTGAGGTAGCGGGCGTAGACCGCAGCGTTCACGAAGAGGTAGAGCTTGCCGTCGACGATGTCGGCGTAGCGCGGATCGCCGTCCAGTTTCTTGCCCAGCGCCACCGCATAGGCGCAGAAGCCGCCATATTGCGGCAGGTAGCGGTCGGGATCGGCCTGGAACCGCTCGGCCGAGAGCTTCGAGGCGAAGTAGTAGGCAACCCCGTCGTGCACCACGGCGTTGGCGGCATCGCCGGGGGCGACTGCATTGAGGGTGCTGAGCACCACGGGATCGACACCGTGGACTCCGAGGCCTGCCCCTTCGAGCGTGTAGCCGGTCGTGACATTGTACTCGTCCTCGGCAAATGCGGGGCTCGCGGCAAGGGCCGCAAGCGCGATGGCGAGGCTCGAAAATCCGTAGGAATTGCGCATTGTCATTCTCCTTGTTCGTAGGGGTTCAGGAAGAAGGGGACGGTGACCGGACCCGCGGGGGGTCGGGACGCTTTGGCGGATCGGGCCACCGTCCTGCCGACCGGGAAGGCGTGGGAGGGGGGAGAGGCCTCCGGCCGGCGAGCTGTCGGGCGTCAGCGGCCGCGATAGGCCTTCCGAATTGCCGCCACCGTGTTGGCCGTATTGTCGACGGCGCTGGCGATCATGCGAAAGTTGACCAGCGAGGCAGCATATCCGTCGTAATACGGCGTGATGGCGCCCGCCGTCGCATCGGTGACGACCATGACTTCGAAGCCCGCCTCGATCAGCGACCGCATGTGCGATTCGGTGCACAGGTTCGATGACATTCCGCCCAGGATCACCTTCGAAATGCCGGCCTTGCGAAGTTGCAGGGCGAGATCGTTGCTGTCGGGTCCGTAGACCTTGTGGGGGCTGGTCACGACGGTCCGGCCATTATTGATGAAAGGCTTGTACCGCTCGAGCCAGTCGGCGCCCGAACCTTCGAAGCCTTCCAACGTGAGCGCGTGCGGGCGGTCGAACATCCCGATGGCGTGCATCAGCGTCTCGAGCGTGCCTTCGAATTTCCAGCGATGGTCGTGCTCGAAATAGTAATGGGGAGAAACGAAGACAGGCATTCCGGTCTGGTCGGCCACTTCGAACAGGGCTCCGAGGTTCTCGACGGTGCGGTTCTTCGTAATGCTTTCACTGACCACGCCCCAGGTCACGCCCTGGGGGGACAGAAAATCGTTCTGCGGATCGGTGATGACGATGGCGGTCGATCCCGGATCGATGGCGAAGCCGGGCGTCGGCAGGCCGTCGTTCACGGGCGGCATGGTCGCAGTGGCGGCACGCGCCTGCTCCTGCGCGGTAGCGGTTGCGGCCAGGTTCCCGGCCAGGCAGGCAGCCGCGATCAGTGCTGCAGCCCTGTGGCGTAGTCTCTTGGGGCGAGTGCTCATTTTCCTTGTCCTCGATCTGGATTTCGACGGGACAGTTCGGAGATCACCGGCCGGACCCTGCGATGCGTTGGTGGGCAGCGTCGACGTGGTATCGAACTGACAAGGAGAAGGTCGCAGCAGGCGCGGTGTTGATCTTGACCGGCGGCGACAAAACTTTGACGTGGGGTGCCATTCGCGCAGCGAAGCGCCTATAGTGTTGCACCGGTCGCGTAGCTTGAGGTGGGGAGTGGGCGCAGGTCGTGGTGGAAGTATCTAGCCTGTTTGCCCGCAAGGCGGTCATGCAGACCGACAGCGCAGCCGCAAACCGCGCACTGGCGCAAGCCGGCCTGTCGCGCGAGACGCTTGCCGATCCCGAGGGGCGCCTTCCCGTCGAGAAACACCATCAGCTTTTCCTGGCGCTGGCCGAAGCCGAAAGGCCCGACGTGGCCTTTCACATGCGCACCTCTGCATCGATGCGGTGCAACGACTTCGGCCCTTTGGGGCTGACGATCAAATCGGCCCCGACCCTGCGACGCTCGTTCGAGAGGCTCGACCGCTTTGCCCGGCTGTACAATCCCTATTCGGTGTTCGGTTCGTGGGACAAGGGAGCGGAGTTCTGGTGGACCAATGGGCGCTCGGCTCCCGACAATGACGGCGCGCGGCTCTCCAACGAGGCGGCGCTCGGCACCTTCGTGGCGCTGTGGAGGGATGCCAACGGTCCCCAGTTCACGCCAAAGAGGGTGCAGTTCACCCACCCGCCCGTGGGATCGCCCGGACCGCTCGAGGCGCATTTCCGCTGCCCGGTCGTATTCGGGGCTGAGGTGGATGCGATCATAATGCACCAGCAGGATGTCGACCGCCCGAACCTGGTCGGCGACCAGCATATCTGGCGGTTCCTGCGCGAGCATCTCGAGGAGATCCTGAAGGCGACCGAGCCGGACCGTATCGACCGCGAAGTGGTTGTGCAGGTGGCGAGCGCCCTTAGCGATGGCGTGCCTCGCCTCGAGAGCGTCGCGAGCCAGCTGGGTGTCGGCAGCAGGACGTTGCAGCGCCGGCTGGCCGATCTGGGCCATAGCTATCAGTCGCTGGTCGACGAGGCGCGCCGCGAAGTTGCCCTCAAGCTCGTCGGCCTGGGCGACCATTCGCTTGCCGAGGTCGCGTTCCTGACGGGTTTCTCCGAACAGAGTTCCTTCACGAGGGCGTTCAAGCGCTGGTCCGGGACGACACCCAGGCACTATCGCAAATCGGACCACGAAAGCCGGGCGATGCAGGCCTGATCGGCACTTCCCCCTAGTCCTGCCTGCGGCACGGGGACGGGTAGCGAGCCGCCAACAGCGGCCAGACGGCCCAGGCGAAGAGCGCGGCGAAGAACAGGGCCTGCAAAGCCAGAACAAGCGGCGATGCCGTAAGCGAGAGAACTGCGCTGCCCGTCAGGACCAGCGCTGCGCCAAGCAGCCAGAAGCGCAAGGCCCAGTGGGGCTGCTCGTCGAGAAGCCGGTCGAAGCACAGGTGCTTGCGACCTGTATTCGCGGCAGCGGACCGCTTGCTCATGCTCACAGGCCTAGGTCCGAAAGACCGGGGTGGTCGTCGGGACGCCGGCCGAGCGGCCAGCGAAACTTGCGCTCCTCCTCGCTGATCGGGTGCTCGTTGATGCTGGCATGGCGGTTGCGCATTAGGCCATCGGGCGCGAACTCCCAGTTCTCATTGCCATAGGCCCGGTACCAGTTGCCGCTGTCGTCGTGATATTCATAGGCATATCGGACCGCGATCCTGTTGCCCGAAAACGCCCAGAGTTCCTTGATCAGGCGGTAATCGAGTTCCCTTGCCCATTTGCGTTCGAGGAACGCGCGGGCCTCGTCGCGCCCCCGGGGAAACTCGGCGCGGTTTCGCCATCGGGTGTCCTCGGTATAGGCGAGAGCGACCTTGGCCGGATCGCGACTGTTCCAGCCATCTTCGGCGAGCCGGACTTTCTCGCGGGCGGAGGCCTCGTCGAACGGTGGCAGCGGGGAACGGGACATGGGCTTATCCTTTCGGTTGCATTGGGTCGTGAGCGGGGAGGGTCGCCAGCGACGAGTGCGAGTGGCCGTTTTCCTGGGCGATCCAGCGCAGCGGCGATCCGTTCTTGCGGCGAACGATCCTGCGGGGACGGAACGTCCACAGGCGCTCCGCACCGATCCGCTGCGAAGCGGCAAGGGCATCGCTGTCGATCGCAGCCTCTCCGCTGAGCTGGAGCAGGTCGCCGGTCTCGAAATCGATGAAGAGCAGACCGGCCCTCGGGTTCGTCAGTATATTGCCGAGCGTGTTGAAATGCCGGTTGCCGCGATAGTCGGGGATGGTCAGGAGGCCGTCGGCGGAAATCTCGACAAAGCCTGGCATGCCGCCGCGGTGCGATACGTCCACCTGCCGTTCGCCTGCGACATCGGCGTAGGAAGCGACGAAGAAGGTGTCGGCCGAGCGGATCAGGGCGAATGCCTCTGCATCGAGCTCTGCAAGATGGATGGCATCGTCCGGCGAAGGCCGCGAGGGGGAGCGGTCGAAACGATGGTCGCGCAGGCGAATGAACTGGGGGCAGTTGCCATAGGCCTGGCGCACGCGCACTTCGTACTGGTCGCCGCGATCGCTCGCGAGAATGCCGTTGAGGCGATTGCGCCGCCGCGTTTGCAGTTCGATGCCGAGCAGGCCGACGGGATGGCCGGGAGCAAGCCCGCTAAATGCCGGGTCGCGCGGGTCGATACTCGCTGAAAAGACCAGCTTGTCCGCTTGCGGCGAGTGCATGAAGCCGGGTTCCCCCGCGATCAGCGTCGCCCAGGCGTCGTCTGCACGGTCTACCAAGCCGGCAATGATGAAGGGCAACTGGGGGTAGAAAGCGCGGTGCTGCTCGGGCAGCTCGCGCTGGATCATTCGCTTGCCGATTTCCTCGAGACGGTCGGCCAGGCCGAGCTCCCGCTGGAGTGCGATTTCGCCCGCGTGAAAAACGCGGCCGGTGTTGTCGTCGATAGCTGCGGACATGAGTGATCTCCTATGGCGAGACAGCCTGTTCGGGGTCGGGGGGAAGGAACAGCCTGCCTCGCCACCGGATCAGGCGGCGGCCAGCCCGATCGCGGATTTCTGGAACGGCACGAAGCCGGGCAGGGCCTCAACCCTTTCCAGCCACTGCCTGACGGCGGGATAGGACGAGAGGTCGACATTTCCTTCGGGCGCGTTGGCTATGTAGGAATAGAGTGCGACGTCAGCGATCGTGGGGCTGCCGGGCAGCGCAATCCACTCGCGGGCCGTCAGTTCGCCGTCGATTACACGCAGCACGGCATGGGCACGGGCGATGACGGTGTCGGCGTCGAAGCTTGCGCCGAACAGCGTGACCAGCCGCGCCGCAGCCGGTCCGAAGGCGATCTGCCCCGCTGCAACTGATAGCCAGCGCTGGACTTGCGCGGCCTGTGCGGGCGTCTCGGGAAGCCAGTCGGTCCGGTCAAATTTCTTTGCGAGGTAGACGAGGATAGCGTTCGAATCCGCGAGGGCTACTTCGTCATCGATCAGGACCGGCACCTGGCCGAAGCTGTTGAGCGCGAGGAATTCGGGTGTCTTGTGTTCGCCCGCGCCGAGATTGAGATCGACGACATCCGCGTCGATGCCGATCAGCGAAAGGAACAGCCGGACGCGGTGGGCATGTCCGGAAAGGGCAAAACTGTAGAGGCGCATCGTACTATCCTGCTTTGCTTTCGGGTGCGTTCCCGATTGCTTGCAAGATGGATCGATCCGGGTGAGGCAAGAAGCCGTATTCCGCTCAATTCACTATTCCGGTTTGCGGAATGCCGACTTAGAGTGTCGTTCCGAAAAACTAGGGAGCCACCTATGGATCGCCTTCAAGCCATGCGCGTCCTCGTGCGGATAGCGGACAGCGGAAGTTTCGCGGAAGCCGCGCGGCTGCTCAACATGAGCCCCCCTGCGGTGAGCCGTTCGGTCGCGGCCCTGGAAGATTCGGTGGGCGCGCGCCTGCTCACGCGCACCACGCGCTCGGTCAAGCCGACCGAGGTCGGGGCGAGGTACATCGAAGATTGCCGCGATATCCTCGCAGCAGTGGAGGAGGCCGAAGCGGCCGCCTCCGGCTCCTTCGCAAGGCCGAGCGGAAGCCTCACGGTGACCGCTTCGGTGATGTTCGGGCAGATCTACATCGTCCCGATCATGACCGAATTCCTCGACACACACTCGCAGGTGACCGGCAGGCTGCTGTTCCTCGACCGTGTGACGAACCTCGTCGACGAGGGCATCGATGTTGCGATCCGCATCGGCCACCTGCCCGATTCCAGCTACAGCGCGGTGAGGGTCGGCTCGGTTCGCCGTGTAATCTGCGGCTCGCCCGAATATTTCGAGACGGCCGGAGTGCCGTCCAGCCCGGCCGAGCTCGCAGAGCATCGCATCATCGCCGCCACGAGCGCATGGACCTCGCCCGACTGGAGGTTCGGCAAGCATGACAAGCAGGTCGTTCGCGTCACGCCTTCGCTCTACTGCAATTCGAACCCGGCGGCGATCGACGCGACCCGCTCGGGCTGGGGGCTGACCCGCGTGCTTTCTTATCAGGTCGCCCCCGACTTGGTCGGGGGGAGGCTGCAGACCGTGCTGGAGGAATATGAGGAAGAGGCGCTGCCCATCCACGTGGTCCATCCCGAGGGCCGCAACGCATCCGCCAAGGTGAGGGCCTTCGTCGACTTCGCGGCAGAGCGGCTGCGTTCGAACAGCTATCTCAACTGAGATAATTCCGAACATCGGCACAATCTCTTTCGAAATCCCTCAATTATCATGATTGATGGCATTGCCTAGCTCCGTGCCAACCCCGCCTTTGGGGCGAAACGGAGATAGATATGAAAGCCAAATTATTGATCGCGACCTTCGTCGCAACTGCAGGATCGTTCACGGTCCCTGCCCACGCCGAGAACTTCGACGGGCCCTACGTCGGGGTCCAAGGCGGCTTCAACCGTGCCGAGGTGGCCGACCGAATCGAAGATGGTGGAGTCATCGACGAGGACATTTCGCGCGAAGCCTTCGTGCTGGGCGCCTATGCCGGCTACAACCACAAGGTCGGCGAGCGTTTCGTCCTCGGAGCCGAAGCCGGTATCAGCGCGGCATTCGACGACGAACTGCGCGGCCTGTCCGGCGGCAACCCGCTGACGATCGATCCGCGCTACAGCTTCGACCTTACCGCCCGTGCAGGCTATTTGGTGAACGACAAGACCCTCGTTTACGTTCGGGGCGGCTACGCCAACACGCGCATCCGCACCACCCTCGCCAGCGATTCCGGCACTGTAACCATGTCGGACAATCTCGACGGCTGGCTCGTCGGAGGCGGTGTCGAGCGCGCGCTCACCGACGATATATCGGCGCGCCTCGAGTATCGCTACACCGACCTCGGCAGCGACGGTGGCGAATTCGACCAGCACCAGGCGCTCGTCGGCATCTCGTATAATTTCTGATCATGGCAGGAATGCCCTTGCCCACCCGGGGCGGGGGCATTCCCGTGCCTGGGACCTGACCATGGACTGGATCAAACTGAAACTTCGCTCGCCGCAAGTGGGTGCGCCTCTGCTGCGCATCCAGCTGATCGTGAACCCGGCCTTCGCCAATGGATCGATCGCCGGCGCCTTGCTCAACCTGGCTGCATATGGAGTGCTTGCGGCGCTTTGTCGCCTGCTTGAGGGCTCCGCGCGCCAGGGCGTGTGCGGGCTGTGCAATGCCTAGTCCCTTCTCGGAGCGCATGCTGCAGCAGGTCGAACTGGCGCTGCGCAGCGATTGCAGATGTGCGATTACCCTTGATGAATTGCGCCTCGAAGCAAGCGCGGCCGGACTGACGGGCGTGGAAATCGAAGCAGCGCTCGCACAGCGCAGCTTCGATGTCCGCACCTCGGCGCTGGTTTCGCTGGCATGTGCGATCAAATCTGCAAATGCTGCCGCACTCGAGAACGCCAAACAGCAAGCGCTCGCCCTGGGATGGTCCGGAGAAGAGATCGCTCTTTTCGCGCGCATTGCGGAGGGCATGATCGATGGCCCGACCCCTCGCCCGCTCTCATCCCCCTCGAACCGAAAGGACGGACATGTCGCAGCGAAGCAATAGGGACACTTTCCTGTCCGCCCTTCTCGGTTTCATCCTCGCAGGAGCGATAACCGCGCCGCCGATCATCATGGAACGGGCTGCCCGGGCAGAACGCATCGAGGCGCATGATGCGTCGCTGGGCGTCGATGCCTTCCGGCTGGACCGGGTCCAGGTGGCGAAATTCTCGGCGCTCCTGCGCCAGGAGGCGCGCGAAGAGGCTCCGCGCACCGACTGACACCCGCGCTTGGTGCGCGCGGGTGCCCCTGACAACGGATCGACTATCCCTTCCGGCAGCGCACGCCGCTCCCCTAGCTGTCTGTGTCCTCGCCCGCCCTCTCGGCGTCCTGCCGAAAATGCATTTGCGACCACAGCTTCTCAGTCCCCGCCTCAATGGCCTTGTTCACGAACTGGGAGGCCACCAGCCAGCCCTTGATCGGCCGCAGCGGCAAAAGGCAGCCTGCGGTCATCAGCGGTATGGCGATGGCCAGCAGCACGAACAGGGGTGGATCGATCGCCACCTGGATCCACACGACCAGGAAGAGCAGCGGAAAGGCTGCAAAGCACAGAGAGAAGAAAGCGGGTCCATCATCGGGTGAGGCAAAGCGATAGTCGAGGTCGCAGACTTCGCAGCGGTCGACGATCGCGAGCCAGGATTTGAACATCTTTCCCTTGCCACATCGCGGACAAAGGCCTTTCCAGCCGCAGATCAGGATCGAGCCGTGAGGGGGCTGCTCGGTATCATAGTGGGTCATCGGTATTTCCTCAGGCGCGACAGGCGAACGCCCCGAGAGCCTCGCGGCGCCCGGGGCGTTCCTGTCGGTTTAGTTCGGTCCCCGGTCGGCGCAGCTGCCGGTGGGGAGGGAAAGGCGCGAGATCACGCGGCTGCGCGCGTCTCGAGGCGCGGGAAGTCGATCTCGGTATCCAGCGCGCTGTTCACGTAATTGGTGAAGGTATTGTAGGCGACGTGGGCGATGATCTCGAGAATTTCGGCATCGCTGAACCCAGCCAGTTTCGCGGCGGCAATCTGGGCCTCGCCGACCTTGCCCCGCTGCTTCACCAGCTCGGTGGCGAGCACGAGAGCGGCCTCGGCCCTGGCGTCGGCCGACTTGCCCCGGCGCGCGGCATCGATCTCGCCCTCGTCGAGGAGCTTGAACGCCTTGCCGATATAGCTGTGGGCCGACAGGCAGTAGTTGCAGCCGTTGATCTCCGCCACCGCAAGGGCGATCCTTTCGCGGGTAGCCGCATCGAGCTTGCCGCCGTTGAGGGCTGCGGAAAATGCCAGCTGGCCGTTCAGGACCTCAGGGCTGTTCGCGACGAGGCGAAACATGTTGGGCACGGAACCGAGTTGCTTCTTGACCCCTTCGAGCAAGGCTTTGGACGCTTCGGGGGCGTTGTCGATTTCAGGGGTAGGGATATGGGACACAGATAATCTCCTTGGTGGCTGCACGCGGAATCGCGGCACACATGAGAGATTAGTTCGCTCTGCAGGTGGAATAAGGATCCCGTTTCGAAAAACATCGTTCCGCCAAGCGAAACAATTTGGATTTTTGCCGAGGCGAACGGCTGGGCTTGCGCGCCAAAATATCCGCGCTCTGGACGCGGCGGCACAGACATCTCCGTGTCCATGCCAGGGTGAAGATCATCCGCCTGCTTCGCGTTCCAGCCAAGCCAGAAACTGGCGCACCTTTCCGGTCCGGGAATGATCGCTTCGGGCGAGCGCCGTGTAGCGCAAGCCCTGCAGTCTTGCTTCCGGGCGATATTCCACCAGCCAGCCTCGATCGACCATGTCCTTCACCAGGAGATTGCTGGCAAGAACCACGCCCTGGCCTGCCAATGCAGCCTGGATAGAATGCTGTTCCTGGTCGAAGCATCTCCGGCTCGGGAATTGGCCCGGGTCGAGTTGTTGAGCCTCAAGCCAGTCATCCCAGCCGATGGGGCTGAGGATTGGCGACCTCCATCGCGTTTCGATGAGCGTCGTATTCTCGAGCGCGGTGCCCGCTTGCAAAAGCTCGGGGTTGGCAAATGCACCGAAGCTCTCTTCGAGAAGAGGTATGGTTGCCAAGCCCGGATGCTCGCCCGTTCCGTATCGAATGGCCACATCGATCCGCCTGTCGCGCTCCAGATTCACGGGCTCGGTGGAGGTTTCGACATGGACCGTGAAGCCGCGATGACGAGCCTCGAAGTCTGCCACGCGCGGCACCAGCCAGAGTGCGGCGAAGGCGGGAGTGGTAGCGATGGTGAGGCGCGAGGAGGAACTGCCCAAGGCGTCGAGGCCTTCGTGGATTTCCTGGAAGCCTTTCAGGGTCGATGCCGCGAGGCGCTTACCTTCCTCGGTCAGAACGACAGTGCGGGTCTTCCTGACAAACAGCGCGACGCTCAATTGCTCTTCGAGTGTGCGGACCTGGTGGGAGATGGCTGTCGGCGTCACGCCGAGTTCGCGCGCGGCTTCCTTAAAGCTGCCCACCCGTGCTGCCATGTCAAATGACCGAAGGGCTGGAAGAGAGATCGATAGCGGGTTCGGCACAGTGCACCCATGACTGAGATTTACTCAGCTATAGGTGAGATGGTTCCGTTTGTCGATTTCGTCGTGCGTAGCCATCCTCAAACCTACTCGAAGCGATATTTCGCGATTAGATATAAGGGGTTTCGAGTGCTCCGCTGGTCGAGCATCTCGGCCGTTGAAGGACGGCGTTGGCCCCTTGGAGGCCAAGAGACATTCATCTTCTCGATCCAATCCTTCCTGATCAAGGACGTCTAACAATGACCAAGATACTCCGTATCGACGCAAGCGCCCGAGCTTCTCGCTCACTCACTCGCGCTCTGGCTGACGCTTTCACCGAAAGCTGGTTGGCGAAGCATCCCGACGATCAATTCGCCTTGCGCGACATCGGCAGGAACCCGCCGCCCTTCATTTCGGAGGACTGGATCGCCGCGGCATTCGCCGAGGACCGGTCGCCGGCTCAGGCGCAGCTTCTCGCTTTCTCGGATGAACTGATTGGCGAAGTAGCCGAGGCGGAGATCATCGTCCTGGCAACGCCAATGTACAATTATGGCATGCCAGCTGCGCTCAAGGCGTGGTTCGATCAGGTGGTGCGGGTAGGGAAAACCTTCTCTTTCGACCTCTCACGGGGCAACCGGCCCCTTGAACCGATTTTTTCCGGCAAGACCCTCGTTCTGCTTACGTCCTGGGGCGAGTTCGGCTTCGGTCCAGGCGAGCTGAATGAGGGCCGTGACAGCCTTACCCCCCACGTTCGGACAGCTTCTCGGTATCTCGGCGTCGACGGATTCCACCATATCGGAATCGAGTACCAGGAATTTGGCGACCGAAGGTTTGAAACGTCCCGCGAAGCCGCCTTTGCTGCAATTGCACCCTTGGTCGAAAGCCTGTCCGGTGCGAATTCCTCGAACAATCTTCCAAATCCGGATCGGGCCATTCATGCAGAAGGTTCGGTTGGCCTTCCGCCGAGATAGCAACAAGGATTCATGACCCATAGCCGCCAGTCCGCTCCTGGGCGTTTCCCGAACGCCCAGAAAGACCGCAATCGGGGCGCGTAGCAGACATGGGAGCGCTCTGCTCGTCGGAAAGTTCGCAGCAGTCAGAAGTAGGGTAGCCCAAAATGGCGGTTTTCTGCGGTTCACGAAAAGTGGTGCCCCATAGACGACAAAAATGGGCACTCAAATCATTGGGAAATTTCTGTGCCGAGGCCCTGACCGCTTGACGGCGCGGATGTAATTGGCGGCTTTTGGGCCGGTAGCGGACTGTCGGCTTCAGACGCGATTGTAGCCAAAGCCGACCTTCACCTGGCTCACGGGTATGATCAGAGCGAATGCGGTTCACCGATTATGACCTACCTACATGGTCTCGGGACCCTA
>FUFK010050871.1_pt1 | contig 17290 bp, 17 predicted proteins | sample 1021851 | NCBI WGS metagenome assembly FUFK01 (sample SAMEA51879418, study PRJEB19060) | metagenome | reverse complement strand
TTCCTCTACTTTCTCCTCAACTACTTCCTCTACTTTCTCCTCAACTACTTCCTCTACTTTCTCCTCAATATTATCTTTTTGCTTTGCGACTTCACTCATCATTTTCTCTTCCATTTCCTTACCCTTTTTATATACAAATGTCTTTTCAAGATTTCTATTAAATAATTCAGAGTCAAACTCTCCATCTCCTTTTTTTAAACTAAGCCATTTGCCATTTTCATAAACCTCTATATCGAGATTATTAATACTCATTGGACTAAATGTAGCATACCATTGGCTTGGATCTGCACCTTTTGACCTACCTATTTCAGCCATCTTATCCCATAAAAGAGGGTTAACTTTTGATTTGTGTTTGTATTTAGCAAATGTTACGAATAGTGAGTTAAGATTTGTAATTAATCTGGCACAACCTATATACTTTTCAAAATCTTCAGGAGAATTAAGGTCAAACTCTTTTTTTCCATCATTAAATCTTTTGAAAGCAGAATATTCCCATTCAGAATTTGTAGAAAACCATAAACCTGGTTTTTTGACCTTTAGCATTTTTTCAGTTTGAGATGTAAGGACTTTGCCCACTTTGAATATTTCAATAAGATGTGAAAGAGATGTGTAATGATAAAGTAAAGTTTTTTCCATATTTCAAAGATATGAATTGATTTACTCATTTTACGTATTTTTACATTATGAAATCTATATTTGATAGCGTCTCAAAAGAAACAAGTAAATTGGTAATTAAGAAATACAGTACTTCTTTTTACTTTTCAAGTAATCTTTTATCAAAAAAAATTAGACAAGATATATTTAATATTTACGGCTTTGTTAGACTTGCAGATGAAATTGTAGATACATTTCATGATTATCCTAAAAAACAGCTATTAGATGATTTTGAGTCTGAACTTTGGAGAAGTATTGACAATAAAATAAGTTTAAATCCTATTTTGAACTCTTTTCAATTTACAGTAAACAAATACTCAATTCCAAAAAATTTAATTATTTCATTTCTTGATAGTATGAAAATGGACCNTGACAAAAAAGAATATAATTCAGTTGAAGAATATAAAAAATATATTTACGGTTCTGCTGATGTTGTTGGGTTGATGTGTTTAAAAGTTTTTGTCAACGGGTCAGATGATTTATACCGAGACCTTAGTGAATACGCTATATCGCTTGGCTCAGCGTTTCAAAAAGTTAATTTTTTAAGAGATTTGAAGGATGATTCCAATATTTTAAAAAGAGTTTACTTTCCAAATATTGATATGGACAGATTTGATGAAAATTCAAAATTGGAGATTATCAAGGAAATAGAATTGGATTTTAAAAATGCTATCGATGGAATTGCAAAACTTCCTAAAAACTCAAAATTTGCAGTTTACATTGCATATAGATACTATAATAAACTACTAAAAAAATTGAAGAGAACTTCATCCGAAAATATTGTTAAAAATAGAATAAGGATTCATAATTATCAAAAGTTTGCGGTTATTGCAAGGTCTTACATTAAATATCAACTAAATTTGATACAATGGATATAGTAATTTGGGTTTTTACTTTAATAGCAACCTTTTTAATCACAGAGTTTACTGCTTGGTTTAACCATAAGTACATTATGCATGGACCTTTGTGGGTTCTTCACAAAGATCATCACAAAAAAGATCATAACTCATGGTTTGAGAGAAATGACCTTTTCTTCTTCTTTTATGCATTTTTAAGTGTTTCATTTGTGATTTTATGGGGTCAAGGCTTTTGGCTTGGTCTGCCAATTGCAATTGGAATTGGCCTTTACGGTCTAGCATATTTTATCGTACATGACATTTTTATTCATCAAAGATTTAAAATTTTTAGAAATATCGATAATAAATATGCAAGGGGTATAAGAAGGGCGCATAAAATACATCATAAGAATATTAAAAAGGATGGTGGTGAATGTTTTGGAATGCTTATAGTCCCAATGAAATATTTTAAATAACTATTCTTTTTTCCAATTGTAGACAAAATCACAATAAGTTATATCAGAGTTAAGGTTTATGTAGGTATCCTTTATTTTATCTTGCATCCACCTTTTAACAGATCTAAGTTGTTTTTCAGTGAGAGCTAATTCCTTTATTTTTACATAATCTTTTGAAAAATCTGCAACATGCTCATCATATCGATTAGTTACTTTCAAAATTTTATACTTTTGTACTCTATTATCTGAATTATCTAATAAAGGCATGCTCATCTCATCATCCTTTAAATCTTTTACTTGTGAATATAAAAGAGGGTCCATTTTAGTTAATTCAAATCTCGTATCATTAGTGCTTGGATTAATTATAACACCACCATTTAATCTAGTTTCTCTCTCATCAGAGAACTGAAGAGCAGCATCTGAAAAAGTGATCTCTTCGTTAGCTATTCTCTCTCTTAGCTTTTCAATTTTTTCTTTAGCACTTTTTAATTCATCTTGAGAAATATTAGGTATTAGAAGAATGTGTCTGACATCAATTTCTTGTCCTCTAATTTTATCTACAGTTACAATATGCCAACCAAAGTCTGATTTAAATGGTTGTGATATTTCACCCTCTTGTAGACTAAAAGCAACATCTCTAAATTGTTTTACCATTCTTGGCTTTTTTCTGTTTAGAGTATATTTTCCTCCCTTACTTCTTGAACCAGGATCTTGGGAATATAAGAGTGCTTTAGAGGCAAAACTCATTCCACCTTCTAAAATATCCTCTCTAAATAACTTTAACTGATCGATGATTCTTTGGTTCTCTTCCTCTGAGACTTTTGGTTCGACAACAATTTGTGCAATTTCTAATTCTGTTCCGAATATTGGAAGATCTATTCTTGGAATTTCATTAAAAAATTGCCTAACCTCTTCGGGGGTAATTTCAACCTTTTCAACGATTTTTTGCTGCATCATCTCTGATAATCGTTGTGTCTTATTTATTTCAAACAGCTCATCTCTAAATGAAATCTCATCTCTTTTTTTATAGAACTCAAGAACCTTATCAATACCCCCTAGTTGTTCAGTAAAATATTCAATTTGTCTATCAACATAGTCGTATATCTCGTTATCAGATAATTCTAAACTATCTTGCACAGCATGGTGAGCATACAATTTGTCTTCCATTAGTTTACCAAGTAGTTGGCACTTTGAAATACCAGCTGTTGATAAACCTTGAGACTGCATATCGATTATTACTCTATCTATATCTGAATCAAGAATAATAAAGTCACCGACAACTGAAGAGATTCCATCAACTTTTATTTTNTCCTGTGAATAAGAAAATTGAAATAAAAGGACAAAAAATAAACTATTTATATATTTCATATTTACTTGATTTTAGAGCATCATTCAGAATTTCTTTATTAATATTTTCAATTAAATCAATTTTTCTTTGATTAATAATATTTAATTTAATTCTATCGTAAAGATAAGATAATGGTGGAATATTTCCTGATTTTAGCAAATCCTTGACAATGAAGTAATTAATATATTGATCATCTTTAATTTCATAAAGTCTATTGACTCTCATAAAATTAGATTTATTAGTTTGATTTATAAATTCAATAGATGAAATAACATCCCTCTCAGCAAACCATACTGAATCATTTACTTTTAACTCTGCAAATTGAAAATTAAGTGAATCAAGAAAATCTCTATCATCATTACTCAGCCTTTGTATATATCTTCTTATTCTATTTATATTAATATTATCACTTGGGACTTTTAAATATCTATATTTTAAAAGAGTTTCATTTAGAGTGAAGTTATCAATATTGGTATTATAATAAGATTCAATTTCTTCATTGGTTACAATTGAATCAATTCTGGAGTTAACAATTAAGTCTTTATAAGAATTTATATATAAATCAATTTTAAATTTTTCTATTAATAAATCAAGTTCATTTTTTTTTGATTGTGACAGATTTGTTATAGATAAGTCATATAAAAGCTTTTCTTTGGCCCATAATTCAATAAAATTTTTATATCTAAGAAGGCTATCTTGCCGAGATGAAAATGAAGGTAAATTGTTTTGATATAAAAAATTTTCACCTGCCCTTGCAATTAAATCATTAGAATTATCATTATTAATATTTGAACAACTAAATATTAATATAGATATAGATATAAATAAAGGGTGTTTTTTCAATTGTTATAGTTTAGGAGGACTATAATTAGGGGCCTCCTTAGTAATTGATACATTGTGAGGATGACTTTCCCTAATTCCAGATCCTGTAATTTTAACAAATTTAGATGATCCTTTGAGTGTTTCAATGTCTATAGACCCACAATAACCCATTCCAGATTTTAAACCTCCGACAAACTGATGAATACTTTCATTAAGCAGACCTTTGTAAGGGACTCTCCCTACAATTCCTTCAGGTACTAATTTTTTATTGTCAGACTGATCTGATTGGAAGTATCTATCCTTACTACCCTTTTGCATAGCCTCTACAGATCCCATCCCTCTATAAGTTTTAAACTTTCTACCCTCATAAATTAGAGTTTCACCAGGAGACTCTTCGGTACCAGCTAAAAGAGACCCTAACATTACAGTGTCTGCACCAGCAGCTATTGCTTTAACAATATCTCCTGTATACTTTACTCCGCCATCTGCAATCAAAGGAATTGTTGAGTTTTTTAATGCTTCTGAGACACTTATAATTGCTGATAACTGTGGATATCCAACTCCAGCTACAACTCTTGTAGTACATATTGAACCTGGTCCTATCCCAACTTTAATTGCATCAGCACCATTTTCTTTTAGATAGATAGCAGCCTCACCAGTGGCAATATTTCCAACAACAATATCAGTTTCAGTAAATAGATCCTTAAGATTTTTGAGAACATCCCCTACTCTACTTGAATGTGCATGAGCTGTATCAACTACAATAGCATCAACTCCGCTTTCAACTAGTTTTTTTGCTCTTTTTTTATAATCTTTATCAGTACCAATTGCAGCAGCAACCATTAATCTTCCAAGTTTATCTTTATTTGAAATTGGTTTTTCTGAATGTTTATTTATGTCTCTAAAAGTAATAAGACCCATTAATTTTCCTTTGGAATCAACAACAGGTAATTTTTCAATTTTATGAGTTTGTAAAATTTCTTCAGCTTGCGATAATGAAGTGCCAATGCTAGCAGTAATTAATTTTTTACTAGTCATTACTTCAGATAATTTCTTAGACTCATCTTTTTCAAATCTTAAATCACGATTAGTTACTATTCCTACTAAAACACCGGAATCAGATACAATTGGAATTCCTCCAATTTTATATTTTTTCATATTATTCTTTGCATCTATAACCAGAGAATCTTTCGTAAGAGTGACTGGATCAATAATCATACCTGATTCAGCTCTTTTTACTAGTCTGACTTCATTGCATTGATCATCGATAGAAAGATTTTTATGAATTACACCTATTCCGCCTTCACTAGCAATTGCAATAGCCATTTTACTTTCAGTAACTGTATCCATTGCAGCAGAAACTATCGGAATATTTATGTTAATATTTCTACTGAATTTTGTTTTTAAGGAAACTTCTGATGGAAGAATTTCTGAGTAAGCAGGGACAAGAAGTACATCATCGTATGTTAGACCTTCACCTACAAATTTTGATTTAGACATAAGCAATTAATTATAAACTAATTGCATGCAAATATACAAATTTAAATCAAGTGAGATTTATATAAGTATTAGAAGACCTATTATTATAAAAATCAAAGATTTAAAGTACTTAAGCGAAATATTTTTGACATCCATACTTATATACTTTATCAGTTTATTAGATATTAATGAGACAGAAATAAAAACAAGTAGTGCTTGAAATATAAAAACAAACCCTAACAATAGAAATTGATTTGAAATTTTTAATGTATCTGAGAATAAAAAATTTGGAAAATAAGCAATAAAAAAGATTAAAACTTTAGGATTTATAAGATTCATATAGAGACCTCTTAGAAACAGTTTACTATTCAAGTTCGTATTAACTTTATTTTCTGACTTTATCTCTAAATAAGCTAGATAGAAGAGATACATAGTTCCAAAATATTTTAAAAAAGTAATTATATCATTGTTACTCTCAATTAATGCCGAAAGCCCAAAAACTAGAAACATTGTATGAAATATTAATCCTGTACATAAGCCTAAAGAGGTTATTATTCCATTTTTCTTCTTATCTAGGCTTTGATTAACCACAAATAAGATATCTGGACCTGGCATCAGGGTCAGAGCTAATGATGATATAAGAAACAATAATATTTCCTGCATTTTATGAATTTAATTATTATTTATATTTGAGCCCAAAATATTTATATGAATAATATTGCTGAAAATCTTGAACCACTAAAAAATAAATTAAGAAACCATTCCCTATATGATTCTATTGAAAGTGTTGATGATCTTAAAATTTTTACAAATGCTCATGTGTATGCTGTATGGGACTTTATGTCATTATTGAAATTTTTACAAATTAATTTAACCACTATTTCCATTCCATGGTATCCAAGCAAAAATACTTCTACTGCTAAGCTTATTAACGAAATTGTTGCTGGCGAGGAAACAGATGAAAATGAAGATGGTAAACCTATGTCACATTTTGAAATGTATTTAGATTCAATTGAATCATTTGGTGTTAAAACTGATATTATATTGAAGAACATTAACTCATTGAACTCATTAGATACAATCCATAATGATATAGAAAAACTTGAAATAAAGGACTATGTAAAAGATTTTTTAAAATTTACATTTTCAGTAATTAATAAAGGTAAAATTCATGAAGTGGCCGCTGTATTTACTTTTGGGAGAGAAGATCTTATTCCTGATATGTTTATGCCTCTTTTGGAGGGAATAAATTCAGAAAACAACGAATTGAATAAATTAATTTACTACTTTAAACGTCATATTGAAGTTGATGGTGATATGCATGGACCTATGTCTATGGAAATGCTCAGATTTTTGTGTAATAATGATGAAGAAAAAATATCAGAAGCCAAATCAATTTCAGAGAAAGCCCTTCTTTCCAGAATATCCTTATGGGATGGCATAGAAAATGAAATAAAAACCAAAAAAAATTACTATGAAAAAGTTTAAGTTAATTGTTCTACTTATATCTATATCAAATGTATTCTCGCAAGATATCTCAAATAAATATGCTGAGACTATTACATCTGAAGAATTAAAATCCCTTATATATGTATATGCATCCGATAGTTTTGAGGGGAGAGAAGCTGGAACTAGAGGGGAAATATTAGCTGTGGAATTCATTAGAGACTTTTACTTAAAAAATGATATAAAGCCAGCAAAGGGTACTGAAAATTATTTTCAAAAAATGGTAGTAACAACACCTCAAAGGATTTCTTTGCCAGATAAAGTTCCTGATTCGATAAGAACTTTTATGCAGAACGGAGAGATGGAAAAAGTAAGAAGATATGCTAGAATTGCTGGAGTAAGGACTGGTGGAGATAGAATAAATTCAATAAATGTTGCGTCAATTATTGAGGGTTCTATTTACCCTAATGAATATATTGTTCTTACAGCTCACCTTGATCATGTTGGTGTAGAAGGTGAAGATATTTTTAATGGAGCGGATGATGATGGTTCTGGTTCTATGGCTCTTTTAGAGATTGCTCAAGCATTTAAGTTGGCAGCTTTAGACGGATATAGACCTAAAAGATCAATTGTTATTCTGCATGTTTCAGCGGAAGAAAAGGGTCTGCTTGGATCAGAATATTATACGAATAATCCTCTTTATCCACTCGAGGATACAATAACTAATTTAAATATTGATATGATTGGAAGGACTGATCCAACAAGAGATTCAGATAATGATAATTATGTTTATTTAATTGGTACAGATAGATTGAGCTCTATGCTCCATGAAACATCAGAAAAAGTGAATAATGAGACGGTTAACCTTGAATTAGATTATAGATTTAATGCGTGGGACGATCCAAATAGATTCTATTTTAGAAGTGATCATTATAATTTTGCTAAGAATAATATTCCTGTAATTTTTTATTTTAGTGGTACACATGAAGATTATCATATGCCTACTGATACTGCTGATAAAATTAGATATGATCTTTTAACAAAAAGAACTAAATTGATATTCCATACTGCTTGGGAGATAGCTAATATGGATGACAAAATTGTATTAGATTGAATTATTAAATATGGGAAGTAATTTTTTTGGAAATAAAAAATGATACTCATATTTACGGAGATGGACCACCAGGATAGATTAAATTTTTAATTAAATGAAAAAACCCTTCATTAGAAGGGTAAAATTATTTACTATAAAAATTTATAAAAAGGGTGGAAGACCGGATTCGAACCGGCGACCTCCTGAACCACAATCAGGCGTTCTAACCAACTGAACTACAACCACCATATTGATGAGCAAAAATAGGTGATTTAAAAAATATAATAAAGAATTTTTTGAAAATTATATAAGATCAGATAGATTACTTACAGCTATATTTCTTCTTGACTGAAAGGCCTCCGCATACTCAACATCTATGAGCCTGCCATAATTTTTTGATCTATATGAAATACTCTCAATAAAGTTTTCAGAATTGATTTTAGTTGATGTTGTGCTTCCGTCTTTAATAACTTGACTNTTATATGCTAAAATTGAATTAATCTTTGAATCCATAAAATTTGAAATATCAATTAATACATCAGGCTTAAAGTCATTCCACTGCTGATAATTAAGATTAATTTTTGGCCTCCATGGGTCTTGACTATTCCCATCAAAAGATGTTTCAAGCTTTGAAAGACCACTTATAAAAGAAGCATCATATATTAAGTCAGATGCTTTACCATGGTCAGAGTGACGATCAATTTGAGTATTGGATAAAATGATATCTGGCTTGTAGTGTCTAATAATTTCTACTATTCGAATTTGACACTCTTTATTATTAAAAATAAATCCATCCTCAAATTCAAGATTCATACGAAAAGAAACACCTAATATTTTTGAAGCTTCACTCGCTTCTTTATCTCTTATTTCAACAGTTCCATTTGTACCAAGCTCACCTCTAGTTAAATCAATAATACCTACTTTTTTTCCTAGAGAAGTGGATTTTGCAATTGTACCACCACAACCCATTTCAACATCATCTGGGTGGGCACCGAATGCTAGAATATCTAGTTTCATTGTAAAGAGTTTTTAATTGCTTGGTCAAGATCATTGTAAAGATCTTCGAAAGATTCAATACCAACAGACAACCTAATTAATTTATTTCCAATCCCTTGGTTATCTCTCTCATCCTGTGTAAGAAGACCGTGGGAAGTTTTCATAGGAAAATTAACAGTAGTCTCTACACCTGCTAAACTCATTCCTGGTTTAATAACCTTTAGATTTTTTAGAAATTTATACACATCAATATTTTTATTCAAATCGAAGGACATCATTGCTCCAAAGTCTTTCATTTGATTCTTTGCAATTTCATGTGAAGGATGTGATTCTAACCCTGGGTAATAGACCTTGGAAATATTAGAATTTTCATCTAACATTTTTGCTAGTAATTTTGCATTATTAGTTTGTTCTCTGACTCTTATAAATAAAGTTTTCATACTTCTTTCCAATAGCCAAACAGTATAATCACTTAGATTTCCACCAAAATTTTTAGCAGAATTCAAAATCAGATTAATATTTTCCTCAGTGCTTACCACTGCACCTGCAGAAATATCACTATGACCTCCAAGATATTTTGTAGCACTATGAATTACAATATCTATTCCATGATCAATAGGGTTCTGATTTACAGGACTTGCAAAAGTGTTATCTATCATAGTCCAAATTGAATTTTCTTTTGCAATTGAAGAAACAGATTTTAAATCAACAATCTTAAGGAGTGGATTACTAGGTGTTTCAATATATATTCCAACAGTATTATCCTTTATTTCATTTTTAAAATCTTCAGATTGAAGGCCCTTAGTGAAAGAATATTCAATGCCATATTTATCAAATTCTGTTTTAATGAAGTTTCTAGTACCTCCATAAAGATCCTCTTGAAAGATTACATGGTCTCCACTTCTGACATTAGCCATAATTGATGTGCTAATTGCAGCCATTCCTGAAGTAAATATCAGAGCCTTTTCACCATTCTCTAAAGATGCTATTTTTTTAGATAAAAATTCTTGATTTGGGGTATTAAAATATCGAGGGTAAGGTTTTTTTTCAGCATCACCTCCAAACCATGGATATGTAGTTGACATAAACAGTGGAGACACTATACCTTGGTACATAGTATCTTTAATTTCACCTTCGTGAACACATCTTGTAGGGAATTTTTTACTAGTCGACATCAGTTATCCAAGATACAATTTCTTCAGAATCTGGTCTAGTCCTTGGAGAAATAATTTTTTCAATTCTACCCTCTTTATTTATAAGGTACTTTTGAAAATTCCATGTGACCCTAGAGTCTCTATAATTGTTCTTAGATTTTTGAGTTAAAAACTGATAAATGGGATGTTTTTTTGTTCCTTTAACTGTTATTTTACTCATCATTGGAAAAGTTACACCGTAATTCTGCTCACAGAAATCAATAATTTCATCATTAGAACCTGGTTCTTGCCATAAAAAGTCATTAGAGGGAAAACCAATAATAACGAAGTTTAGATCCTTGTATTGAGAGTAAAGTTTTTGTAAAGCTTCATACTGATATGTTAATCCACATTTTGAAGCAGTATTTACAATCATAACTTTTTTTCCCTTTAATTGAGAAAAATCATAAATATTGCCGTAAATATCAGCAACTTTAAATTGGTGTATAGAATTATCTGTAGAAGTCTGAGAATTCAGTGTTAGAGTCATAATTGATAATAAAGTTATAAATGTTCTTTTCAACATCACATTGCAAATATAAGTTTATAAGAAAAGGCTGATTCACAAATTAATGTTAAATAGAATTAAGAATTCCCACTAACTGATCTATTTTAGTGGATGCTCCTCCGACTAAAACTCCATCTACAAATTCAGAATCTAAAATGTCTTTTGAGTTAGATGGGTTTACACTACCACCGTATAAAACAGGTGTATTAAGTTCTAATTCTGTAAGTTTTGATTTTACCTGTTCATGAATTTCATTAATGTGATCAATTGATGCAGTTTCACCAGTTCCTATTGCCCAGACAGGCTCATAAGCAAGTATTATTTCAAAATCATTACTTAATAAATCAAATGGTATTTGATCTATTTTTTCAAAACATAATACAAATTGAAAGCCCATCGGAATAATTTCATTTAGAACATCCTGAGGGTTTTTCTGTCTAATTCTTGCTTCTGAATGAGCAATTATAGATCTATTAACATTTAAATTTCTAAGATTTACCGCTGTTATCCCACCTGTATCTGAGGTTGATTTTGAGGACGTTAAATTTTGAGCTATTACTTCAATATTAGTTTTTAAAAGAATTTCATTAACTTCTTTTAGATATAGGTGATTAGGAGAAATCATTAACCTTATTTTATTAGAGACATCAATATTAGATATTGCTTTTGAAAGAGAAATTGATTCTTCATAATTCAAATAATTTTTCCAATTACCAATAACTATTTTTTGATTCATAAAGTTTATTCTTTTAGTAAAATTTGAGCAAACACTGAATAATTCAAAATATCTTGAAAATTAGCATCTATTCCTTCACTTACAGATGTTTTACCATCATTTTTTAAAATACTTTTCATTCTAAATATTTTTTGAATAATAAGATCTGTCAAGCTTATTACTTCCATGTCTCTCCATGCTTCTCCATAATCATGATTTTTAGCAATCATTAGTTCAAAAGTTTCAGAGACTTTTTTATCATACAATTCAAAAATATCATGAAGTTTTAAATCTGGCTCATCAACAACTCCAATGTCAAGCTGTATAAGTCCCATTATTGAATAATTAATAATACCATAAAATTCTGATGTTTGACCTTCATCAATTTTATTTGATATATTGTTTTGAAGGTTTCTAATTCTTTGTGCCTTAATGTGTATTTGATCTACTAATGAGATTACTCTTAAAATTCTCCAAGAAGATCCATAGTCACTATTTTTATCTTCAAATATCTTTCTTGATTTATTTATTATTTTTTGATATTGCAACTTTGTATCTCCCATATTAGATTTTAATATAATTTTGGAAAAGAAGCTTAAAAATATGACTTTAAATTGTAACGGGAAAATAATAAATTTTAATACTCAAAAAATTATGGGTATCCTCAATATTTCCGATGATTCTTTTTATGATGGTGGGAGATATAATTCTTTAGATAAGGCTGTTTCTCGAGTTTCTGAGATGATTAATCAAGGTGTTGATATAATTGATGTAGGAGCTGTAAGCTCAAAACCTGGCTCTAAGATCATTGAAGGAGAAGATGAATTAAAGTTAACATCAGAATATATAATTGAGTTTTCTAAAAACTTTAATGATGTACTATTTTCCATAGATACATATAATTCAAAGGTTGCCGAGTTTGCTTTAAATAATGGTTTTGCAATAATAAATGATATAAGCTCAGGAAAATATGATTCTAGGATAATTGATGTTGTAAAAGAATATAATGCAGGTTATGTCATTATGCATATGAAAGGTGATCCAGATAATATGCAAAAAAAACCTACTTACAATAATGTGGTAGATTCAATCTCTAATTATTTGGATTCAAAGATTGAAGAACTCGAGAGTATCAACATCAAAAATATAATTATTGATCCTGGATTTGGTTTTGGAAAGACCATTGATCATAATTTTGAGATTTTAAGCAACTTAGGGAAATTTAAAGAATTTAAAAAACCTTTATTAGCTGGTATATCTAGAAAATCTATGATATATAAATTTCTGAATATAGGACCTGACAAAGCACTTAATGGCACATCTGTATTGAATACTATAGCTTTAAATAAAGGCGCAGATGTCCTAAGAGTACATGATATTATAGAGGCAAAGGAGTGTTTAGCTTTATTTAATAAGTTAAATTAATTCTTCCTCTAAAAGTTGTTCTTGATAAAGCTTCTTAAAATTACCATTTTCAATGTTTAGTAGCTCTTTATGATTTCCTTGTTCTAATATTTTACCATTTTCCATGTATATGATTTTATCTGCAGATTCGATGGTTGAAAGTCTATGAGCAATAATTATTGATGTTTTTCCTTCTGTAATTTTTTTGGTTGCATTTTTTATTAAGTCTTCAGAATAAGAATCAATCGATGAAGTAGCTTCATCTAAAATTAAAATATCTGGATTATTAACTAATACTCTCAGGAAAGCTATGAGTTGTTTTTGACCGGATGACAAACTACTACCTCTTTCACTTACTTTGAAATCATACCCATTTGGCAGAGAATTAATAAAGTCATGAATCTCTAGTTTTTTAGCAGCATTCTGAACATCCTCTAATGAAATTTTATTATTATACAGAGCTATATTATTAAATATTGTATCTGCAAAAAGAAATACATCTTGAAGTATAATTCCAACCTGATCTCTAATATTTTTTAGTTCAAAATCATTTATATTATATCCATCGAGTAAGACCTTACCCTCTTCATGCTCATAAAATCTAGTAATTAAATTAGTTATAGTTGTTTTTCCAGCACCAGTTGGACCAACTATTGCAAAAGTCTCTCCAGGATTTATTTTAAATGAAATATTATTAATTACTAGCTCATTTTTAACATAAGAAAAGGTTACATCTTTAAACTCTATCATTCCCTCAAATTTCCTTTTAGATATAACACCCTCATCTTTAATGTTTGAATTATCCTCTAAAATTTTAAAAATTCTCTCTGTAGAAACCATTCCCATTTGAAGAGTATTAAATCTATCTGCAATTTGTCTTAGTGGTCTAAAAAGTAAACCTGACATTGAAATAAACAGGAATAATGTTCCAAGAGAGAAATTATCTCCATTAATATTGTTAAAACCTCCATACCAAACTAAAAGACCTATACATATTGAAGTAGAAATTTCAGCAATAGGAAAAAAAATGGAATTAATCCATACTGTTCTTAACCATGCATCTCTGTGTCTAATATTTATTTTTTGAAAATTATCTATTTCAACTTCTTCTCTGCTAAAAATTTGAACAATTTTAATTCCACTAATTCTCTCTTGNACAAAAGAATTTAAGTTTGCTACCTCTTTTCTAACTTTTTCAAAGGCAACTTTCATTGTTTTTTGAAAGACTCTAGTAGCATAAATAAGTAATGGAAANATAGATATNACNACAAGCGTTAACTCCCAACTTATTATAACCATTACAATTAATACCGTAAGCATTTTAAGAATATCNGCAATGATCATAAATAATCCCTGTGAAAAAATACTTGCAATAGTCTCGATATCATTAACAGTTCTTGTTACAAGTCTTCCAACAGCATTTTTATCAAAGAAAGACATTTTACATTTTATAATTTTTTCGAAAACATTTACCCGTAAATCCTTGATGACTTTTTGACCTAGCCAATTAGCATAGTAAGTAAATAGATACATAAAAATGACTTCTAGAAATAACACTCCTACCATAATCATAATTATAGTTTGCATTCCATCATAATTTTTTGGAAGAATATAATCATCAACTACTATTTTTAGCAGATAAGGAGTTAGAGTTGAAAGAAGAGAAATTATAATTGCGGACAGCAATACTCCATAGAATGATATATTGTAAGGTTTTACAAAAATCAATAATTTATTAAAAAGATTTATGTCAAAAATTTTACCCTTTACTTTTTCCAACTCTCTATAAAAATATTATTATACTTAATGTTTAATAAGCTTAAACCAGAAGCTGGAACAGAAAAACCTGCCTCACTCCTACTTCTAGATTTAAGAATTTTTTTAAAACTTTCGTGAGAAATTCTTGATCTTCCAATGTCAATCATAGTACCTACAATTGAACGAACCATATTTCTCAAGAATCTATCTGCTGTAATATTGAACCTAAATTCATTATTTACCTCTTTCCACTGAGCAGATGTAATATCACAAATATATGTTTTAACATCTGTATTTGATTTAGAAAAACACTTAAAATCATTATGATTTAATAAATCAAGACAACATTCATTCATCTTATCTAGATCAAGATGATCTTTAAAGTAATAAGTAAACTTATTCTTAAAAGGATTTTTTTCATTAGATATAACATACTCATAAGATCTTGATACTGCATCAAACCTAGCATGTGCTTCTTTAGAAACAAGATTGATTGACTCTATACATATATCTTTTGGCAACATAGTGTTTAATCTTTTGCAGAAAATATCTTTTTCAAAATCCTTATCAATATCAAAATGAGCATACATTTGCTTTGCATGAACTCCTGCATCAGTTCTCCCAGCAAGAACAAGGTTTATTTCACTACCAATAAATTTTGCAAAGTTATTTTCAACAACCTCTTGTATAGTAACAGAATTGGGCTGTTTTTGAAGACCATGGTAGTCTGAACCATCATACGAAAACTCAACAAAATACCTTGACATTGTTAGCAATTAAAGATATTTTATCAAATTAAAAATAAATTCGTAAATTAGCTGCACTATTTCTTACCAAGAAGTATTTTTCTATTAACATTTCAAATCAAAACCACACCTAAACATGTACGATATTAAAATGCTTAAGGCTAAAAAACTAGCCGAGCTTATTGAAATTGCTGAACAAATCGGCATTAAAGAACTAAATGGCCTTAAAAAACAAGATATCATTGATAAAATTGTTGGCAATGCAAGTGAAGAAAAATCAAATGATATAAAACTCGAACCAAAGGTTGCCAAAAATAANTATAGAGAGAATAGATATAATAATGGCGGTAATAAAAATCATCAAAATAAAAACTTCAACAAAGACAACAGAAATAGATACAAAGAGCCTGACTTTGAATTTGATGGTATAATTGAGTCTGAAGGAGTTTTAGAGATAATGCAAGATGGATATGGTTTTTTAAGATCATCAGATTATAACTACCTATCATCACCAGATGATATTTATGTTTCTCAATCTCAAATTAAACTTTTCGGATTAAAAACTGGTGATACTGTTCATGGAACAGTTAGACCTCCAAAGGATGGAGAGAAGTATTTCCCTCTTATCAAGGTCAACAAAATAAATGGTTTAGATCCAAAGGTTGTGAGGGATAGAGTCTCTTTTGAACATTTAACTCCTCTTTTTCCTGAAGAGAAGTTTAATATTTCGTCTAAAGAAAGTACAATATCTACTAGAATTATTGATCTTTTTTCTCCAATTGGTAAAGGACAAAGAGGAATGATTGTTTCACAACCAAAAACTGGTAAAACAATGCTTCTTAAAGATGTTGCAAATGCTATTGCAGCAAATCATCCAGAAGTTTTTCAAATAATTCTATTAATAGATGAAAGACCTGAAGAAGTTACTGACATGCAAAGAAATGTAAAAGGAGAAGTGGTTGCTTCAACATTTGATGAACCAGCTGATAGACATGTTAAAGTTGCAAATATAGTTTTAGAAAAAGCTAAAAGACTTGTAGAATGTGGTCATGACGTTGTAATACTTCTAGATTCAATTACTAGACTTGCAAGAGCTTATAATACAGTTCAACCTGCATCTGGTAAAATTCTAAGTGGTGGTGTTGATGCAAACGCACTTCATAAACCAAAGAGATTCTTTGGAGCAGCGAGAAATATTGAGAATGGTGGTTCATTATCTATAATATCTACAGCCCTTACAGAGACTGGATCAAAAATGGATGAAGTAATCTTTGAGGAATTTAAAGGTACTGGTAATATGGAACTGCAATTAGATAGAAGAATATCTAACAGAAGAATATTCCCAGCAATTGATTTGGTTTCTTCAAGTACAAGAAGAGACGACTTACTTTTAGACGAAAACACAATTCAAAGAATGTGGATAATGAGAAAGTATTTAGCTGATATGAATCCTGTTGAAGCAATGGAATTTATTAATGATAGGTTTAAGAAAACAAAAGATAATGAAGAGTTTCTTATATCTATGAACTCCTAGTCTACTGAAGCTTGCTTAACTTTGACTTTAAATTAGATGCCTTGTTCTTGTGGATAACATTTTTCTTAGCTAATTTATCAAGTAACGAAACAACACCAGGATAAAGCTTTTGAGCTTCTTTCTTAGTCTTAGCATCCTTTAATTTTTTAATAGCATTTCTAGTAGTCTTGTGCTGAAGTTTATTCAGAGACTTCTTAGTTTCACTAGAACGAATTCTTTTTAAAGCAGATTTATGATTTGCCATAATTTTTANTTTGTAGCCCGTAGGGGAATCGAACCCCTCTTTCCAGGATGAAAACCTGA
>FUFK010050558.1_pt1 | contig 17290 bp, 24 predicted proteins | sample 1021851 | NCBI WGS metagenome assembly FUFK01 (sample SAMEA51879418, study PRJEB19060) | metagenome | reverse complement strand
TATGATCTCCACAAAGTCCTTGCTTGGGAAGAAGCAAACGGCATTACACCCATTGAACCCTTTTAATTACTATGGCTTACGAACCTTTTGAACCAGCTTTACCTATTCCTGTAAATTTTTCAGTACAGGACAACAAATATGAAGGTAAAGAAAAATACCCTAAAAAACTACGTTTATTTGTTCCTTTGGAATCTGCTACAGAATTTGTTACTCATGTGATGAACATGGTTGAACAAAAAAAATATCATAAAACTGGAAAAGTATATGATATGCGAACAGGTGAAAGAGAAGAAGTTGAAGGTATTTACATCTATGGCAACGGGAAGGTCGGTACTTTCGACTCAGATGAATATGGTGCCTATGGCACTATAAACCCTAAAAAAGTAAAATTAGAGGCATCTGAGGCTACTGTAGATGTCCCAGCTAATCAAGCTGAACTATCTGCCTCTGAAGATTTACCTTTTTGATTATGTACTTAGTAACTTTTCCAAAAAATCCCTATGTAGGTCAGATTTTTTATCACCCAGAATCTGAAAGAACTTATGAGTTTTGTGAAACAACAAGAACAGATGAGCTTACTGGTATGGTGCATGAATCTGCAACATGGTTTGATATTACAGAAAAGGATTTAGTCCCCTAACTTCTTGTTAAACAAAACGTATCTTATGCGATCCCAAAGGGTCGCTTTTTTCTTTTTCAGTTGTTTTTCTAACTTTAATATATAAGCGGCTTGCTGAGATATAACTTCAAGTGAAGTGCTTACAAAGTGAGCTTGCTTTGCATTTGTTTTTAAAAGTTTTATTGAATAGGGTTTTAGCAGTTCAATGTCCTCTAGCTTTTCAATAAACTGTATGGACTTTTGCACCTCAAACTCACCCTCAAGGCTGTAAGTAGATGTAAGAGCCTTGATAATATCCATCACTTAACTGGAAAGAGTTTTTCTTCAATCATTTTTACTATGGCATCGTCTACGTCATTATCTGATTTTGAGGCCAAATTCTTAAGAAGATTCAAAGCCGCTTTACGTAGACTTTCACTCTTGCCAAACCTGATAAATAGATTGATTAGAAATTTAGACATGATTTGTTTGTTTTTCCAAACATAGCTAAGATGCCAGTATTAAACAAGAAACCTTAATCTTATGGAAGAGCAGGAGCCTAGTAAACTCGAAAATATAGTAAAAGTTTCTATACTTTTGTGGTCTGCTACATTATTAACGCTTTCCTACTACGAACCACCAGACGGGAAAAAGATTGTAGACTTTGATCCAACTTTCATAGCCAGCATCTTTAGTGCCTCAACTGCCAGTTTGGGCCTAAGTATTGGTAAAAAGGGCAACAATAAAAAAGACGTTATAGTGGATAATAAGAATACTAAAGTTGGTATCAAATGAAAAAGCTAATTCCATTTATCATCTTTCTCTCTCCGTCTAGTGCCTTTGCTGACATCACAGCGAAATATGTGACGGCTGCATCATTTTCTATAGACTCGCCTTATGTAATTACAAATGCGGCAGCTTCGAGCTACAGCATAAGCGGAAATAATATCACCACTTCAACAGGAACAGGGGATAGTGTGGTAACAAATGGAATAGGTGGCTTGAATCTTGGTTCATTAAGTTCGGGAGTACCAGCTTTAGTAAATACAAATAAATCGGTTACAACTGCTGGTTCAGCATTTTCTTTGTCGGAATCATATCAGGCTGGCGATTCTCAGCAATCAGCAATCACTCCATCAAGCGGCATAGCTACATTACCAGTATTAGGTGGACAAACCACAGTGATTTCTGGGGGGACTCTGGGTTCTGGAAGCATTAGCAGTTTGTCTAGTGGGGTTCATTCTTGTAGTGGAGCTTTTGGTTCTGGTACTAGCTGCACTGCCTCAACTACAGTCTCGATTGAAATTGACTAGATTTTGGCTATTATTAATATTACTACTACCTCTGAGAACCCTTGCCACACCTGTAGTACCTCAGTTTCGGTCAGGAAGTTCAACTCAGTCTAGTACTTCGCAATCTGTAGTAAATGAGCAAATTTCTAGCTATTCGTGGAATAATGGATTTTCTTATTCCGCAAGTGGTCACAACATTGAGTCGGCTGATCTTAACGGATATATCAATGCTGACGTTGTTACAGAAACAACCCAAACACTTCAAGGGGTTAATTTTAGTTGGACTTCTCCAAACTTAGAGGCTGTCCCAAGATGGAAAATCAAAAACGCTGGGGAAAGTTTCAGTTTAGTAGAGTCACTACAGGGGAGTGGAATCGACACAATAACCCATATAAATCGAACAATAACAACAACTACAACCACAGAAACAACTTCTGTATTTGGGCAATAATTTTATTTTTAAGCCCTGCAAAGGTTTTAGCAAATACCACTGTTGCCTCGCCCAGTAGCAATGCTCAAGGGGTAGTTAATAATAATGCAACAATGATAACTCCTTCCAGCTTGCCTCAGAATCGCTACAGTCAAGGAATTGTTTGTACCTCGCCCAGTTTGACCATAACTCCTTATTTAACAGACGCATGGAGCTTTAATAGGCCAATACAAACAGTTACCAGACAAAACATTTATGACGAGGATACAGGTGAGATCAAATATGTCCAAGAAACTCCAAGATTCGAGAAAGATAATTACAACTTAAACTATGGAATATCTGCTCAATTTAATATTCCTTTGGGCAATGGTGGGGAACTTTGCAAGAAAGCTGCGGCTGTAAATATCGAAGCTCAAGAGTTATTAATTAAAAAAACTAAGTTAGAAATGGCTCTTTATAGGCTAGAGGTATGCGGTAAACAGGCCAAGCTTGGAGTAGTGCTGACAGGTGAACACGCAGTCACTTGTAAAGATGTAAAGCTTATACCCTTACCAAATCAAGTTTTGCCTCATACTCATAAAATCGAAAAAAAATAGGCCTTTTAAATCGCCTGTAAAGGGCTTGTAAAATCCTTTGCTTATGTTTATACCTTATCTTTTTTAGAAAAACGCTTGCTTATATTTTTGATAGCAGCCTTTGCAGCCCCTTGTATCAGAGGAACAAGAGCCGCAGAGCTACCAGCGACCAGACCAATAGCAAAAGTAGAAACAAGAACTTCAGGTGTACCAATAAAAGTCTCTCGAAAGGGTACGTCCTCATAAATAGTAAGGCACTCTGTTTTGTCTGAGGATAACTTATGACCTATAACTCTTTCAATGCGTTTTGCATTTCTGTAATCTCCTACTTTTTGTTCTTTTTTACTTGGACACTCTGGGATTATTAGCTCTTCTTTTTTCTTTTCTGGTGTTTTAGTTTCTGGAATATCTGACTCTGGCATAGATGGGGCATCATTTGTTATTGGTAAATCTTCCGTAATTACCAACTGATCTGGTCTGTAGTCGATAGGGTAAAAGCTAGGAAACAAAGATTCTCCACAGGTCAGAAACACTCCATTTGGGTCATCAAGCAAAAGCTGTGTGTTTCCAGTATTTTTTATATCTCTATGCTGATAAGTACAACCCACAACATCTATTTCTAAATTTGTTATTACAGGCAATACAGGATCTGGCTTGTATATCTCAGGAATATAGACCTCTGGAATATTTATTTGTTTGATACCTATTTCTGGTATCTCCATCAACTCTTAGGTTTTATGTATTCTGGAACTGTTGGCCCTGTCATATCTGGTAAAGCATTATCTAAAATCTTTGGCATAAGTCCCTGCACATTATCCAAAACCTCATTCATCACTCTGGCCTTGAATTGTTCAGAGGTAACAAATCTGTACGCATAGTATGAACCGCCTAACATTGACAAGGTTAGAAATAGGGACAACAATGAGGCTATCTGACAAATTTTTTGGAACATAATGCTGAAAGAGATTTTAAGAGTTTTGGCTATGCCTTTAACTTTGATGACATTTTGCCTTGTTCTAGGGTTGATGCCTTTATATCTGATGGCTGGTTTGATTCGAGTTCAGCTTGAGTCTCAAAAATCTGTTGATCCAGCAACTTTAATGCGCCAGTAATTTCATAAAGATTTGCAAGCTGTTTTTCTTTTTCCAACATTAATTGTTGTTTTGTTTCTTGTAATTTTTGTAAATTCATAATTAATAAAGTTTTTTACCAGCAGTGATAGCAGCATCAATATCTGTAAAATCTTCAGATGTCCAAATGGATGTTGAACCATCTGTTTTTTTATAACCTTTAATAATTTCAAGATGCTCTACATTACGCTTAATACGATTTTTATATTCCTCTTCTGATTCATAAGAGTGCTGTGAAGTACCTATTTCATTAACAACATCGCCAGCATTTTTAAAAAGTTTTGCAATTTCTTCAGTTGTTCTTTCGTCCATAATAAAAAAGTAATTGTTTATATTTTACCTTGTTTCGAGGGCTGTGACTTTTTTGGATAAATCTTGCACTGCTTTGACTAGGATAGGAATAAATCTACCATAAGCAGCTTCTAACTTATCAGGATTAGAATGTGATACAGCATGAATATAATCATTTTTATCACCTAACGCTTCATCTATCTCTTGTGCAATAAAACCAAGTTCTGTTTTGCCATTATTTGCACTTGATTCCCGCATTGCCCAAGTAAATTTTCTCGGTCTTAGTAAATTTATCAGGTCAAGTCCATCTATTGAATCTTCAATATTTGTTTTATCTCTTCTATCAGATAAAGAACCGATAGTTTGAATTTGACATCTTAAAGCATTTATAGAAGAATTACCAAAAACTATTTCATTACTAACAGTTGCACCACTCGCCTCTGATCCAAATCCAAGAATAAGGTTATTGCTTCCTGTCGTTATGTTGTCACCAGCTTCATATCCAACACAGGTATTGTTGGCCCCCGTATTTATGTTGACACCCGCTGCCCTTCCAAGACCCGTATTATTTGAGCTAGTTGTGACATCTAATAAAGTACCCTCTCCAACTGCCACGTTAGTATTTCCAGAACTACAAGTCAAAAGTGCTTTTCTGCCCACAGCTACATTACTATTCCCAGTGCCGTTTGCTAAAGCTTGATGTCCCACAGCCGTATTTTCTGTGCCGGTAACTAAATCCGATAAAGCCTCTCGTCCCACAGCCGTATTTTGAGACCCAGAAGTGCAAGCATCTAGAGCAGCAGATCCGCAAGCGGTGTTAAAATCACCTGTGCTTAAAAGTAAAGCACCACTTCCAACAGCTGTGCAATCAGCACCAGTTTGGTTTGCACTGAGAGCCTGATAACCCAAAGCCGTATTGTCACTAGCGGTCGTGTTGGCATCGAGAGCCAATCCTCCCACTGCCACATTTCTAGTTCCAGTCGAATTGACAAGTAGTGCATTTGTACCAATAGCCGTATTATAATCCGCCGTAGTATTTGCACTTAAACTATTAGTTCCCATAGCCACGTTATAATTTCCTGTTTCGTTTGCTGTCAAAGAATTGACTCCAAAGCCGTTATTCTGCGTTCCCGTCGTGTTTGCTGATAAGCAATCTGCACCCATGCCAGTATTATTAGATGAAGTCGTGCAAGCGTCCAAAACATTTTTTCCACAGGCCGTATTTTGAGCGCCAGAAGTCAATGCGGTTAGAGCATCTTTTCCAATGGCTGTATTGTTTCCACCAGAAACAGAAGCATCTAAAGCTGTTTCTCCAAGAACAGTATTACCAGCAACAGAGTTTGCTCCTTTACCAATATTTACAGAGTTTACTTTTCCATCTGCTGAAAATGAAGGGCCACCAGCAAGTGTGAACAAGTCAACATATCCGTTATTTGCACTATTTCTAAGTTGCATCAAACTTGAAGAAGTGTTCGCAAAAAATTGAAATGCAAAAGTTGTAGATGGATCAGATGAATTTGAGTTATTTGTAGCTATTGCAGATAAAGCATTATTTAAGTCTGTTCTAAAAGCNGCACCNGATTGGTTAGCAATATCGTAATCATGTGTAGCCATTACTTAATCCTTTTTATTTAAGTATATNNTAGNTNATACACTTAAATATAAACANATTTAANNACCTTTACCAAACCCGATTGCNGTATANNTAAAATTAAGATTTTTNANATTATTACTAGAATCTCTTACCTCGATTACAAATTGTGTACCTGTAACAGAGGTAATTTTAAAATAGTCTCCTGATACAGCACCTTCTAATGTTATTCCAACAGTTGGTAAAAATGCTGAAGTTGAAGTGTTAAGAGTATTAGTGCCTGTGAAAAACGGTGAACCAAAAGTTACTGTCTTTGCAGAGGTACCTGATGCAATAGCTGTATTTACAGTTTCTGTTCTACGTTTAACGCTTGCTTCAAATCCAAGCTCTGTGACATTTATATTTTGTGCTGGATCATTCGACTCAAGTTCTGTTTTAAATTTAAATCCTCTTGCCGTATATTCTCCATTTGCAAAAGTATTAAACTGAGTAAAATTAGCTCCATAAGTACATGAAGTTCCACTTGATATTGTTGCACTAGAACTTGCGGTAACTGTAAAAGAGTTTGCATCAGGAACAGTTTGAATTTCATAATTACCATCTGTTGCACTGCCAGCCGTAAAATCTATAACAACAAAATCACCTACAGAATATCCATGCGAGGTCTTAGTAATAGTTATCGTAGTCCCACTTTGCCCGTAAGTGGCTGAAACAGAAGTTGCAGGGTCAATGTCAGTTGTTGCAACTAAAAGTTTTGCATTTACATCATCTGGGCTTAAACCGTCAAAATCAGTCCAAGTATCGATATTTGCAGTTCTTGAATCAATAAGATCATTTACTAAAAGACCAGAAGTTACAAACCTCCTTTTTAAAGTAAGATTAAAAATACCTTCAAGATCAACTTTATTTTGAAACTCATAACTACCGCTTGAATTTATAGGGCCAGCAAAATCAATATTTGATAAATCATCAATATTTTGAAAAACATCATCTATTAATAATGTTCCATCTAACAATAATCCATCAAATGTTGCATCATAAAATGTATTAACTTTTTCACCTTGAAATGGTGGTGAATCTGTATCCTCCCTCTCGGTAAGGATTACTTGATTTGGCTGTGGGTCTGGTAGTGTAACAATTACTTTTGCGGCATTTTCAGACTTACGGCCACCATCATCAATGAATTTTATTAAATATGTTCCAGCCAAAGCTGGGACAATAGCTTCAGTAACATTTCCAGCTAGTTTTGGAATAATTTCTGTTGCATTTGCAAAAGTAGCTGTTGCTCCGCTATTAGGTGTATGCCTTACTGAAATAGTACCACCATGTAAAACGTCAACAGAGGTAGAAGGGTTAAATCTAAGTCGTACAAACTGATCTGAAATAGGTTCTATTGTTAATCCGCTTGGATCTTCAGGTAAAGCTGTTTTTCCAACAGCAGTGAAAGTAAATGATGCTGTATCTGAACTTAAAACTCCTAATGAATTAAAAGATTTGACTGCAAATTCATATGTTCCTAATCTTGATTCAAATATTTCAAAATTTGGTCTAGCAATTCTTATTCTTTCTGGATTATCGTTTTCAAATTGAGTTTCCAATAAATATTCCTTTACACCCTGTACAGGCTCAAAAGAAAGAAATATTTTTGATACAGCCCTGTTATTCAAAACAACAATTTGTTCTGTTGCTGTCAGATTGCTTGGCGCAGGTGCCTCTGCTATTAAGGTGGTAATTGTTCTTGGATTAAATGCCACATCTGTATCTTCTACCTGTGCATATTTGTTTGTGTCATGTATCACAGCAGTAATTGCATATTCACAATGATTTACCTCCTCAACTGAAACAACTTTAAAAATTTGAAACTCAGTTGTCGTATTTTCTATTGCCCAAACACTATTAGTTTGCGGTGTTGATGAAAATGCTGAAGAAACTGTAATTGTTGATCCAGATATAGAACTAATTGATCTGCTTTCAGTAGAGCCGTCTGATAAAACAACAGACAATGTAGCTGCATCTGAACTTGTTAAATCAGTATTATTGGCATCATCAACAACTATTTGTGTAGTTGAGACTCCCGTTTTAATCCTTCCACCTCTACGAATCCCTGCCCTCATTGAATCTGCAATAGCAATAATTGTTGCTGGTCTTACAATTACACCAGCTTCTAAAGTAGTTTTAAAAGTGACCACCTCACTTTCTAATAAATTTGAATATAAAAACCACCTGCCAAGACGATTTGCTTGGCCAATAGAAGTACAAGCAAAAGCTTTTATTGTTTTTCTAGTCCTACCAAATTTATTTATTGCGTCCAATCCAGTTGATCCGGAACCTAAAGCAGTTATTTGATCTGCTGTAATTAATTCAAACTCCATCGACTGTGTTTGATTGTCAAAGTATTGAACTTCTACCTCTGTATATTTAAGTCTTGCGCCTTGATTTTGATATGTAAATCCTTCCTCAGAGACATTTGAGTTATTAAAAATATATTGTGCATCAGATGTATTTGTAGATGTATTGGTGGGTCTATCCTGTGATATTTGCAGAGTGCCATTGCTATAAAAAGGCATAGCGTTCATTACAGCACAAAGATTATTTATCAAGTTATATGCATCATTTTTTTGATTCAAAATTACATTGCAACTAAATCTAGGCTCCGTTGTGCCTGTTATCGGATCAGTTACCAAAGCACTGGCGTAAGCACTGGCAGAATAAAAACTAAAAACATCTAGATTTTCTTCTTGTACAATTCCTTTTTCTGCAACAGAACCATCGCTGTTTAATTTATCTCCAAAACCTTTATCAGTTGTCAAAATGTCATACAAAACCCATGCGGGGTCAGAACACCATTCTTTATCTGTTTTGAATGTTCCGTTAAATGTATATCCATCTGGATATATTACCCTGCCATTTGTACTGTCAACAGTTGTACCATTGGGGACTTTAATTTTTGTTCCTTTAATCCGGTACATACGCCTTGGATAATTCTGAAATTCCTGTGCATTAAATCTAAGAGCAACATAAGCAAAACCTTGATATGAACTTACATCTGATTGTATTTCAGTAAAAGAAAGCCAGTTTGTAGAATTTTGCAATCTAACATCGGTGCCATCTGGTGTATTTCTAAAAACACTCAATGTCAAAGGAAAACTCATTGCCCTTTCAAAAATAAGCTCATAATCTTTTACATAAGGACTTGCAGCTTTTCCATTGGTGACATCAAGAATTACAGGATTATTTATCGTTCCATTGTTTTCTGTTATTCGTATAGAAATTTTTGCCTCTGCACCAACTACATCACCATTATCTTTAAATTCCTGCATCGCTGGGAATTGTATACTCACTCTTAGTTTGTCTACTAATTGATTACCATCTGCATCTGTTACACCATTTACTGTTCTTGATAAACCTGTACTTGTTTTAACAGAACATGCACCAGCAAAAGATGTATCTTGAAAAGTTGTGTTCACTACAAAAAAATTTGTAGCAAAATTTTCAGGCAAAATATTTTCTATTTGTGGGTTTGCAGATTGTACAGTTGCTTCAGGCGTTGTGTTAGTCCANTGTATGACCTCTCCAACTGAATAACCATGAGCACTATCAAAAGCAACAACCATTTGATTAGCTAATAGATTAAAAGTAGTTGAACCTACCGTTACTGATTGTCCTCCGCTACCAGCCAATATATAAGTTGCGGTTTTTGTTGTTGCAAAAGGACTATTAGTTAAAGCAACTCCAACAGGAATTGTATTTTCTATTGCATTTATCTCTTTTGTAGGTGTTTGATCATCAGCACCATTTTTAAAAAAAACTTCTACATCAGAAAAATTTTCTTGACCTAATGCATTCTGTAGAGGTGTATTGTCTAAAAAAACATTTTTTCTAAAAGTACTTGAACCAAGCCCACCTTCATCAAGTATCCCATCTATTTCTCCGTAACCTAGTAAATCAAGAACTGTTGCAAACTGCTTTGATCTAAGGCCCTTATCGATTAAGTCAGGATCAACAAGCCCTCTGCCACTTGGGGTTTTGCCAAATAATTGATCATCAACTTGTTTTACCATTAGGTTATTCTTTCCCTAGTAATTTGGGCAGTGTCAACGCCAGAACTGATCAAAATTGAGCCGCTAAACACAAGTCCATATAAAATTGGCACCGGAACACCACTGGTACTAACGTTTTGAATACCGCTAAAAGAATATGATCCTCTTATCCTTGGATCAAGATCACTTACAGACGATTGGTTTTGAAATGAATTTTGTGGAGAAATTAAATCTGTGATACCTCCAATAATCATTGAAGTTCCAACTGAGGTTAATAATCCAGCTAAAACAGTTCCAAAAATAAAACTTGAAGCTGCGGCGGTGGCAAGAGCGGCTCCACCACCAACTAAAATAGCGCCACCAATAAATTTTAGAATTGATCCTGTTGCAACTGGTATGATTTGAATATCCCCCTGTCCTGACATTGATAAATATTCTTCAGTTACTTCGTTACCACCCATTTTAACCTTATAAAATTGATCATTCATGTGTTTTTGCACACCTTTAAAATTTGCCATTAAAAAACTCATTGCTTGTTGAGGTGACTTTACGGCAGCTTCAAAATAAGATTTTCCTAAAAATCGTCTTAATTTTCCATATACTTTAATTTTTTTAAGCTGCATATCTATAAACCCCTCTTAGTGCTTGTTGATATTTTAAATCAAAAGTTTCCCTGCAACTTAAAGATCTTATATTATGAATCAATATCATGTTGTCACCAATATATACAGCAGTATGATCTAAACTACCTGTATTAGATTGAAAAAGCAAAACATCACCAACTTTTAAATTATCATTTGTTTTTTGTTTTAAAAAATTAGATTCTGTAAGAACTTTATCAAAATATGGATCATTACTAAAATCTTTTATTTTTTTTGGTCTAGGCCAGTGTTTTATATTTATATTTTTATTTTCTTTAAACCAGTCAGTTACAATAGACCAACAATCATATTTCCCCCAAATAAACTTACGTCCAATAAGTGAGGGAGCTTTCCAGCCTTCCGGTTCTAATTTTTCCCAATGATTATGCTCAACACTGTGAATATAATATGGAAATCCTATATGTTCGCAAGCTGCTCTGTCTGTATCTGATGGTGTAGCGGCTCCTACAGGGTGACTATGTATTACACCAATAACTTCTCCTGTATCTTCACATTCTGCCCAGTCATCAGGGTCAAGCATAAAAAATTCATGTTTACCCTCAGCTAAATTTTTACAAGGCCAAAAAGTTTCTTTACCTTTTATTATTGCTAACAAACCACAAGCCTCATCAGGTGCTTGGTTTTTTGCATATTTTTCAAATGATTGTTTCCAAGACATTTTATGCATTTACAAAAGTACCCACTCCGGGAAAATCGGCTCTTGTTACAAGTTTTTTTGGTGCGGCAACACCAAACAAATCAAAAGATCCTACCATTTCAAACTGAACTACATCCCTGTTTTCTGCAGTTTTTCTTTCAATAAAATACACCTCTCTAGGAAATTCTGCTGTTGGGTCTACTGATCCAACTTTATATGGATTTACATTAGATGGAAAATTTACTTCATCTAAAAATCTTGCTAGTGTGCGTCTGCGTGTAACTTTTGCACCTGCAAGATCTGAAAAGGCTGTTGTTTGATTTGTTAGTTGCAGTATGGCAGTAATAGTTCCTAATAAATTAGAAAAAGTAAGAGTTGGTCTTGGCAGCTTTCCTTTTCCAGTATATTTAAAACCCTCAGCCTTAACAGGTATTCTTGTATATGTATTTGATTGCCATACAATATCAAGGCTGTCTTTCATGTTATTACCAGCATGGAATAAATAAACAGTTGGTGTTGTTGGAGTTTCGTGTGAATTAAATGAAATACTACCACTTGTTGATTGAGAGTTTGTAGCAGTTACAGTAAATTGATTTGAAGATTCAGTTTGTATTGTATAAACACCATCAATACCATTACCAGAGGTAAAATCAAGAACAACTATTGTACCAACAGGCATGCCATGACCAGTTGCATTTATGGTGATTGTAGTACCACTCTGCGAATACGTACCAGTTTGTGCAGTTGCTTTAAAATGAACATTAGGCTTTAATTCGACAGAATACAGCTCAATTATTGATTTGTTTGTTAGTTGTTGTAACTCTGGAACAGGATTAGCCATTTATGGTTCAAAGACCTCCCTAAATGTTGTGCTTATTATTGCTCTGTTGTTGTAAGGTATTGTTTTTGTCCATGTATCACAAACATATTGTCCAGCACCAGAGAGAGTGATTGATACATTCCCACTTTGTCCACTTGCATCTGAGGTTTGCGCTGTAACAGTAAAAGTATTTGAATCCGCTGCTGAAGCGACAACAAAAGTTCCATCAGTTGCAGAGCCAGTTGTATAATCAATTGTTAAAACATCACCAATAGCAACTCCATGTGAGGTGATAGTAATAGTTACAGTGTCACCACTTTGCGAATATGTTCCTGTTTTTGTAAAGCCTTCGGCTGGTGGTGTGAATGTAAAACTTGCCTGATCATTGACTCTGCTTCTTAAAAATGCTTCTATGACATCTGCATCGGTCTCTGACACGTTAAAAGTAAGATCATATACTTTGGGGTCTTGAGATAAAGGAAGGCCATATAATGCTCTAAATTCATATCCATCACCAAGGGTAGAAACCTTCACTTTAGGTTTGCTTGTTTTTCTCATTCCATAAGTAGGAGTGATTGATGGAAATGTAGCCATTATCTATTTAATAAACCTCCAGCCCTTTGTTCATCAATTATAGTTGCTTGCACAACACTGGCAATAAGACCTCCAAGCTGATCTGCTTCAGATCCACTTCCTTGAACAGAGGTTCCAGAGGCATCAACATTTACAGTAATCATATTATTAGTCGTACCGCCTCCACCAATTGCACTGTTTGGAATAATATTCCCACTTCTTGAACCCATCTGCAAAATCTCAGGGCCACGCTCACCAACTAAATATGCACCACCAGCAGATACAGGGCCACCATTAGCTCTAGGAACAAAAATTTTACCTAAAAAATCACCAATTCTGTCTCCTATTCCAGAAACAGCCCTTTGTATAGCCACTTCGATAAGTTTTCTTTTTAAATCATTTAACACGCTGATTGCAGCTTCAGCTAAAGTTTTTGTTCCCATTACGGCATCTGTGAGATTAGAGACAATACCTTGTTCTATACTTTGCCCTATTTCCATATATTTTTCTTTAAGTTTGCTCGCAGCTTCTTTTAGTTTTTTGTCTTTTGCAAGACCTTCTTCTTTAAGTTTGTTTGCTTTATCAAGTTCTGCGTTTTCTTTAATGACTTCATTAAGTCTGTTTCTAATTGGTTGAAATTGCTCACGCAATAAAGCAAGCCTTCTTTCTGCTGCTGCGATACTTCTTTTATCATTTGAACTATTTATAATACCAAATTCTTTTGCCATTTTTGTGCTTAAATCACTTTCTATAGCTCTTAACTGTGCAACTTCACCCTCTTTTATTGCTTTAGTTACTTTATTTTGTTCTTCTCTTTGTTTAATTAATTGTGTAACTATAGCTCCGATTCCTGTTGCAACAGCAACAAATGGTATGGCATTTAGTGCAACTGTGGCAAGACCCCCTGCAAATGCTACTTTTTGCAATCCAATTGCAACTAAAGGTAATCCTACAGCAACACCTTTTGCTGCAAAAGCAATAGCGGTGAAAATAGCTGCTGTTTGACCTATTGGTGAATTTAAGAAATCAGTTGCTGCTTTTGTTAGCTCTGTCAAACCTTTGATTACTGGAAGAACTGCTGGTTGCAATAAACCACCAAATGCTCTTGATAAATTTTCTGTTTCATTAGAAAGATTTTTAAACACTTGTGTCGGATCGTTTTCAATCAAAGCTCTTAATGAAGCTCCACCATCAGACTCAATTTTTCGTAATGCTCTTAAAACAACCTCACTTGTCAATTTACCTTCGGCAGCAAATTTTTTAAGTTGTCCAACATTTACGTCTAATTCATCTGCTATGGGTGCAAGCAATGTTGGTATTTGTTCAGATATACTTCTAAATTCATCACCAGCAAGCCTTCCTGATCCAAGAGCCTGTGCTAACTGTCTAAAAGCATTAGAAGCTTCTATAGTTGATGCACCAGCTAATTTGGCAGCAGTATTAAATCCAAAAAAAGTACTTTTGATATCTTCAACTCCAACATTTAAAGGAGCTAATCTTGCTGTGATATCTGTAATTCCTTCAAGAGCTTCAGTTGCACTAAGTCCAAATGCTTTCTGAGCATCAGCAGCTATTTGTTGTGATCTNGCAAAAGTACCAGANGCTTTTGTNAAAAGTCCTAATCTNACATTNAGNTTTTCAAAATTAGTTGATGTTCTTATTGCATTTCTAGCTAAAACAGTAAGACCTATCCCACCAAGAGCAGTCCTAAGACCACCAAAAGCAGACTGTAATTTATTTGTTTGAGCCTGAACTCCATTTAATGCTCTAGTAGCACCACTGGCATCAACTCTTAGTCTTACTACTGCCTCTGCCACAGATAAAAAAAGCCTTTATTATATATTACCTTGAATTGTGTTTTTGTCGTTGTGCTGCTTTTTTTTCTTCCTCAAATTTATTTTCATAATATCCAGCCCAATATATCAACTCTTCCTGAGAAATAGATTTTCTTAACTCTTGTATTGTTTTTCCTAATTCTGTTGCGAGAAAAAACTCAAAATTTAACCAGTTATCCCGCCTTAATCGTTTTTTGCTGTATTTATATCAAGCTTTATATCAAACAAGAATAACTCTATCTCATTCAAAACATTCTCTGGCAATTCTCTTTGAAGGTTTGGTGCATCTGCAAGAGCAAAAGCCTTTGTGCCATCCTCTAGCTCTGCCATTTGACAAAGAAGTTGAGTTGACACTGCAAGTGCTTCATCAGTACCAGCTACACTTTGCGCTTTTTGTCTATCAAATCTTGTTAATGGCTTAAAATATAAATCAACTACCTTTTCACCTTTAGAGTTTTTAAATTCATATTTACGTCTAGCTGTCATCTGATCTTTGTAAGATTCAGTCAACAGATCAATAGTTCTTTTGTTTGGCATAAATTAAATGGGNNGTANTTTTAATTTACTATATATCTGAAGTTATTGCACCTGAAGTCTGGAAGGTAATATTAATTTCTTGGATTTCCCCAAGTGTTGCTCCATACTCGGCATTAGTAATTATTCCAGAAAAGCCAAACTTTTTAGAACTAGCTGAACTATCTGGGAACAATTCAAATAAAGCGTCAGCAGCATCACCTGTTGTTAATACATCTTCAACAAATGCTAAATAATCTGAGTTTCCAGCGTTATCATAAATAAGTGTTGCTGAACCTTCACCAGAAATTAAACCACCAACAAAAGTTTTTGAGGTATCACCTTGAACTGTTGTTTCTTGAGTATCTTTAGTAATTGAAAGAGACCAATTTCTAAGACCTGATATATCAGCTTCTGTTCCAGCAGCGTTATGGAACATTATTTTACCGACATCACCTTTNANNGCAGCCATAACAAAAAAAAGAAAGATTTATAAATATATTAACCCTTTTCAGACTTTTTTACATCTTTTTTTGAATTTTGTTGACTCTCCATATACCTTTTGCAATTAGGATCCCAGTAGTTTGCATCTCTTACACCTTTGACAGCTTCGATAGCGTCAAGCATTTCTTCAGTNATAACAAGTTTTGGCATGATTAAAGATCCTCATAGATGTTGAAAGTAATTCTGATTTGTGTTTGAAACTTACCTTCTGGACTTGATGCAAGTATCTCAGGCCCTACTGGTGAATCAAAAATCACATTACTTACAGTCACTCTATTGTATAAGTCTCTAAGCCTTTTGCAAATTGTAAAGTTAGACCCTGCTCCTAAACCTTCCTCAGTAAAAACATTAAGTAAAACTAAACCAACAACATTATTATCTGAATCAGTTGTCCCTCCCATTGTCAAATACTCACCAGCACCAAAGCTTGTGATGCACTGAACAAAAGTATCTTCAGCAGTAGAGTCAAAGGTCATATTGTTAAATACAACAGGAATTGCTGGGCTTGAAGCAAGCTCTGTGGCTAACCTAGCCTCAATTGTGGATCTTACAGTGTTTAAATCAGTTGCAGCCATTAAATACCCCTTCTAATCTGTTTCATAACATATTGTTCAAGCTCTTTCCCTATTAAAGCTGGAAAACCAGCAACAGTTTTTTGTTTTGTTCTATACTTACCTCCCCATGATGGTGGCAANTTAACACCAAAGCATACAGGCTCTGCATAAACAACATTATTCGAGACTGTGCCTTCAAGTGGTTTTATATCAGTCTGCCAAGCGGCTCTCAACCTCCCAGTATCAACAGGTGTTGCTTTTTTTACTCTTTTTGTCCACTCCAAAGTAGTTGCAGCTACTAAGTCAACAACTAATTCTTCAAAAAAATCATCAATCTCAGTTAGTTTTATTTGTCTTGCCATCTTTACCTCAAGATAAGATCAAAACTTACAGGTGTATTATTTTGCTCATTTGTCACAACTTGAATAATTTTAAATTCAACATTGCTTATAACAACTCTATCTTTGGTTGTAGGAACAAAAGTAAGATCACCAGCAGATATAGTCAGCAACTTATCCTGTGANTCAATCAAATCATTGACCTGATTTCTTGAAACATTACTTAATGCACCTTTGATGGTTGTATCAGATGTAGATTCTGCAATAGCTCCAGTAGTGGTGTTATATGCCCCTGCTGTTACTTGTCTGATAGTCACATCACCACCAAGCTTCTTCAGTGAAGCACTGGCAGCTTTTTTTAGTGCATTAGCAAGACTCATAATNNATANGCTATGACTTGACCACTTGCAAGAGTGATACTTGTTATAACTCCACAAACCTCAGATGAAGCTTTCATTGTGATGCCATTGATAGTTGCAGAACCATTTTCAGTGATATTTTCAGCAACAAAAGTTGCCTCTGCGTCTGTCAGACAATGCACCTTACCAAATCTGCCTGTATGGGCATTTGTATCTGTAATGATGATTGCTGCTGGATATTCGTAGCCGTAACCCATTTTNANGACCTCTTNATTGATAAGTTTGCTCTTCCACCTATTCTAATACCCATTAGATAGTGGTCAACGATTGGTGGAATGCGATCAATGCCCACAGCCCCATAAAATCTTGGGGTTACATTTATATTACCAATACTTACAGCAGCGAAATCTTCCAGACCACTTAGCTCTAACCCGTTCCTATTGTTGTTGAGATATACAGCCAAGATAACCTGTGCGTGTTTAACCCGATCTGGGATTTCAGTATCAAGGTAATAGTCAGCAACTAATCTGTTTGGAAAGCTTAAACCA
>FUFK010041439.1_pt1 | contig 17292 bp, 19 predicted proteins | sample 1021851 | NCBI WGS metagenome assembly FUFK01 (sample SAMEA51879418, study PRJEB19060) | metagenome | reverse complement strand
AAAATTAATACCCGAACTACAAGATACATGGATGAAGAAACAAATGTTTCGTACAGAAACAGAAATGAGATTCTCTGTGTTATCGGATAATAAATATCCAACTAAAGCTGCTAAGTATTGGCAGTCTGTGAGAGAACAGAATACACACTTTGAAAACTTAGTTCATTTATCCTTTGAAGCTAGGAAGAATGAAGTTGAGATAAAAAAACTACAAAGAGATATTAAAAAAGAAAAAGATCCATTAGAGAAAGAACTCAAACAAGTTGAGCTAGAAGAAAAATTATATGNNAAAGCACAAATGGAANTNGTNGCTAAACATAGAATGAGAGAAGTAGCTACTTGGTCTAAACTTAAAAAAGAGTTTGATGATGGTAACTTTGATAAGAGAGATGTAAACACGCACCAAGCTAAATCATATTTATTAAGATTACAAAGACAGAAAGAGACTATAACTCCTGGTACATCACAGCCAGAGGTGTTTAACGTATTAGGACAGTTAGAGGCTTTAGAAAAAGGACTGAGAGAAAACACTTTATCGTTAGATGCCAAAAAAACTAAAAAGATCACCAAGTAAAAAAATATTTTTTCTTGCTGGTTTGCCTAGAGCAGGTAATACTATTCTTACATCAATATTAAATCAGAACCCTGATATATGTTGTACGCCTAATTCTATTACTCTTGAAATAATGAAAGATTTGTTTTTACTTAAACAAACAGATGTATTTCAAAACTTTCCTGATCACAAATCATTAGATAATGTTTTAAGTGCTGTGTTTGATAATTACTACAAAGATTGGAAATATAAATATATTATAGATCGTGGTCCTGCTGGGACAGAAGGTAATTTACAATTAGTAAAAAAACATTTAGATCCAAACATAAAAATTATATTTTTAGTAAGACCTATATTAGAAGTATTGGCCTCATGGATAGATTGGGCAAACAAAACACCTGATAATTATTTAAAAAAAGTAGGATCACCTGCACAAGCTTGTCACGAACTTATGAACAAAGATGGTCAAATTATGAAAGAATTAAAATGCATGAATCATTTATTAAAACCAGAAAATAAACACCATGTTCNTTTTGTAGACTACGATGANATTGTAGANAAACCANAAGAAACAATTNATNGNATATANAANTTTTTANNCATACCAAAATACAAACANAGNTTTAAAAATTTTAAACAAATNAAANTNAANGGTNTANNNTATNATGATANNATNNTNGGNAAAGNCATGCANACTATAAAAACAAAATNTTTNACAAAAACAAAAAGAGANATTACAAANNTNNTACCANAAGAAATTATACAGANATATGGGNAAATTAAATTCATNTAANATATTAGTTTTTGGANTACCAGGNTCNGGTAAAACTACATTTGCAANANANCTTGCTNTNAATATGGCTTANTTTAATGCTGATGAAATTAGAAAAATGTTNAACGATTGGGATTTTTCNATGGANGGTAGANTACGACAAGCAGAANGAATGTATTGTTTAGCNAANNTNGCNGANGGTNCAGCTGTTGTAGATTTTATTTGTCCTTATGATCAAAANAGACATGANTACGATATTAANATTTGGATGAATACAATTAANNAAGGNCAGNTNTGANGACACCAANAANATGTTTGAAAAACCTAGTCANTGTACNTTTGAAATTANAGATTNNAATTANGACNANATTATAAANGANATNCNTGATANATTACAATAAACCCACNGCTCAAATGTTGGGAAGNTANCAACCNTTTCANGANGGTCATTTTGANTTGTTTAANAANATNTTAGAAAAAACAGNNCANGTTNTAATNATGGTTAGATCTTGTACNGGNGACAATAATCCATACCCTTTTAAAACTGTAAAAAGAAAGATAAATAAAAAATTAAAGCAATATCGTGGCAAGTACAAAATAATAAGAGTTCCAAATATAACTAATATATGTTATGGTAGAGATGTAGGATATAAGATAGAAAAGATTTTATTAGATAAAAAAATAGAATCNATATCCGCAACAGAAATTAGGAAGAAAAATGAAATTTGATTTTGTATATTTAGGTCAGACGGTTTTAAAATACCAAGTTCCTTTAGAAATATTTGTAGGTCTTAACGAAATCTACGAAAGACAAAAGAAACAATTACCAAAAGCAAATAAACAACTAGTAGGTAAAATACAAGATGAAGTGTCTTTGTTTTATAGTGGACCAGACAATAATAAAATGCATCAACATAATTTTTTACCACAAGATATTTTAAATTGGTTTATGTCAGTATTTGACCATTACACAGATTGGAACAAGATTGGTCCAACAAAAAAACAAATAAACTCTATTTGGGTTAATGAGATGAAAGCGCATGAATATAATCCTGTGCATATACATCAAGGTAAACTCTATACAGGTTTATCTTCTGTAATGATTATGAAACTACCAAAAGAAACAGGTGTAGAATATTCTGCTGAAGAAAAACCTATGAATGGTAGATTACAAATTATAGGTGCAGCAGCTGGTCAGTTTTCTAAAACAGATTATTCACCCAACATGAGGATAGGAGACTTTTATGTTTTTCCTTATGACATGAGGCACTGTGTATATCCGTTTAACGGGACAAAAGAAACAAGAAGAACATTAGTTTGTAATGTTGATGTTGATTACAACCCTGTATCTTCAAGAACCGGATTGGGGCAAAACGAATGATACCAAAAATGCCAAGATGGCAATCTTATGTTGCCACAACAACACAACCTATTTTTACACCTGAACAATGTAAAATGATTATTGATGCTGGTCATCAGTGTGCACCTGAACAAGCTAAAGTAGGTGGAGGTGAATCTGGTAAATATGATACTAAGAAACGAGTGACAACAATATCTTGGATACCTTTTGCTAAACTACCACAGATGTATAAAGTAGTTGAAGAGCAACTATCTGTCGTAAACTTAAATCATTTCTACTTTGATGGTATAAGACTTACAGAACCTGCACAGTTTACAGTCTATCCTAAAGGTGGCTTCTATGATTGGCACATGGATCTTAATGCTTTTGGTCAAGAAGGTCAGAATCCAATTAGAAAAATATCTATGACGTGTTTATTGTCAGATCCATCAGAGTTCACAGGTGGAGATCTTTTGTTTTCAGAGATGGGTGATAGTAAACCTCTGTCCTTGAAACAAGGACAAGCCATATTCTTTGCATCTTTTTTAAGACACAAAGTTGCACCTGTTAAAAAAGGTGTGAGAAAATCTTTAGTAATGTGGTTTGGAGGACCTCCATTTAAATGAGCCAACTTAAAAGAAAAATACTATTTCCAACAGCTGTTTACTTTAAAGATATACCTAACGCTAAAGAACTTAATAAATATTTATTTAAAGAAATAAAGAAGTGGCGTAAAGCAGATCCTGAAGGAGAGAAGAAGACAAACTCTGGTTTTGGTTGGCATAGTAAAACAGATATGGACAGACGAAAAGAATATAAACCTCTTATTGATGAATTATTTAAAATGGCACAAGAATGTAATCAAGATTTTGGTGTTTCAGGTAAACTAGGATTAGGTAATATGTGGGCTAATATTAATCCAACATACAGTTATAACAAAACACATACACACCCTAACTCATTGTGGTCAGGTGTGTATTATATTAAAGTACCAAAAAACTCAGGTAAACTATTTTTAGAAGATCCTAGACCAGGACCTAATACATACATGCCTCAAAGAGTAGATAATCTACCCGAACAATTGTGGAGAGTTTGTGCTTATGAACCTATTGAAGGCAGAATGATATTTTTTCCATCTTGGCTTCCCCATGGTGTTGATATAAATATGAACACAGACAAAGGTGAAAAGAACTGGAGAATATCTGTATCTTACAATTTTATACAAATACCATGAGTTTTAAAAAAAATAAATATCAAGTTATACGTGGTGCTATATCAAAAGAAGTAGCCGACATAGCTTACAGATACTTACAAATATCTGCAGAGGCAGATCACTGGATGTTACAGAATGGTGTAACTCATGCAGGCAATAAACTTGTAGGTAATTTCAAAGACGCACAAGTTCCAAACTCTTACGCTAAATATGGCGATAGGTTAATGGAAACATTGCTCGTTAAAACCATAGAGGTTATGCAGAAGAAAACAGGGCTTAAACTAGTGCCTACCTATTCCTACTGTAGACTGTACAGAACGGGTAATATTCTTAGAAGGCATAAGGATAGACCTAGTTGTGAGATATCTACCACATTAAATCTAGGTGGAGATAACTGGCCTATATTTATCGATCCTACGGGGTCTAACAACGTCATAGACGAGTATAGAGAGATACATAAGCCTGGAGCACCCAAGGGTGTAAAAGTGGACCTAAAACCAGGAGATATGCTTATTTACTCTGGATGTGAATTAGAGCACTGGAGAGAACCTTTTGAGGGTCAATTATGTGGTCAAGTATTCTTACACTATAATCATGCAGATGGACAGTTTGCAAAGTCTAATTTGTATGATAAAAGACCTATGCTAGGAATAGTCAAATAACGTTGAATATCAACGCAATCTAATATAATCTGGAGATCTATGTTACAGAAGGTTAATTTTGCACCTGGAATTAATAAACAAATCACTGCCACGGCCGCAGAGGGTCAGTGGATAGATTGTGATAATGTTCGTTTTAGGTATTTATTCCCTGAAAAAATAGGTGGTTGGAAACAACTAGGAGCAGACAATATAACCGGTGCTGTCAGAGCTTTACATCAATTTACAAATAGTGCAGGTAGAAAGTATTCTATTATAGGATCAAACAGAATTTTATACGCTTATTCAGGTGGTGTGTTNTATGANATACACCCAATTAAATCTACAAACACTCTTACNAATGCNTTNAGCACGACCAACGGATCANCCGAAGTCACTATAAACTTTTCAGGTGATCATGGTATTACAGCAGGAGATATAGTATTATTAGATAACTTTTCATCCATTACAGATTCAAACTTCAGTTCTTCAGATTTTGATGACATAAGATTTATGGTTACAACTGTGCCAGCATCGAATACAATTACGATTACGATGCCTTCTAATGAATCAGGGTCTGGTGCCACAACGTCTGGTGGTATTAGAGTTAAACACTACTACAAAGTAGGACCAGATGTGCAAGCACAAGGTTTTGGTTGGTCTCTTGGGTCTTGGGGTGGACAAGAAGTAGGAGCTTTTACAACTGTTTTATCTTCAGATATAAATGCATCTACGACAACAATAACATTAAATGATGCATCACAATTCCCATCATCAGGNACTAATTTTGTTCAAATAGGNTCAGAAGAAATATCTTACACAGGTATATCTACAAACACGTTAACAGGTGTAACGAGAGGTGTAAGAAATACTACAGCAGCATCACACACTGCAGGTGCTACAGTTACAGATACATCTAACTTCGTAGCTTGGGGTGAGGCAGCATCAGGAGACTTAGTTGTTGACCCTGGTATGTGGTCCATTGACAACTTCGGTGACAAAGCTATTTGTTTAATTGTAGACGGTGAAGTTTTTGAGTGGGACTCTGCAGCAACAGATGCAACTAATTCTAGAGCAACAATTATATCTGGTGCACCCACTGCATCAAGACACATGCTTGTATCTACACCAGATAGACACTTAGTGTTCTATGGAACAGAAACAACGATTGGCACAAAATCTACGCAAGACGATATGTTTATTAGATTCTCGGACCAAGAAGATATTAATACTTATACACCTACAGCAACCAATACAGCCGGCACACAGAGACTGGCCGACGGATCACGGATCGTTGGAGCGATTAGAGGTAGAGATGCAATTTATGTTTACACTGACACAGCTNTATTTACACAACGTTTTGTAGGTCAACCATTTACATTTGCNTTTTCACAAGTAGGTACAAACTGTGGACTAGTAGGAAAGAACGCAGCAGTAGAGGTTGATGGTGCTGCATACTGGATGTCAGAAAACGGTTTCTTTAAATATGCCGGTGCCCTTGAAACACTACCATGTTTAGTAGAGGACTTTGTATATGATGATGTTAATTTAGATTCTGGTAATCAAATGATCTTTGCAGGTCTTAACAATTTGTTTGGTGAGGTTATGTGGTTTTATCCAACATCAAACTCTGCTGTTGTAAATAAAATGGTCTGTTATAATTACCAAGATTCATCACCACAAAGACCTATATGGACAGTGGGCACATTAGCTAGAACAGCATGGGCAGACTCAGCTGTGTTTGGTAATCCACATGCTTTAGAGTATGACGCTGATGGTGTTGAACCAGCTACATCATCGACTTATGTGCAAGGAAATACAGATGGTATCTCTACATACTATCAACACGAAACAGGAACCGACCAAGTTAAAGGTGGAACAGTGACTGCAATTACGGCAAATATATTATCAGGAGACTTTGATATCACACAAAGATTACAGAGAGGCGCAACAACAGGCTCTGCAGATATTAGAGGTGACGGTGAGTTTATTATGAAGATAAGAAGATTTGTACCTGACTTTATATCTCAAACAGGAAATACAAGAGTAACTTTAAATTTAAAAAACTATTCTAATGATACGGCTGCAAGCTCATCACTTGGACCTTTTGATGTTAGTTCATCTACAACTAAAGTAGATACAAGAGCCAGAGCTAGAGCCATCGCATTAAAAATAGAAAACACTAGCACGGCACAAGATTGGAAACTTGGTACGTTTAAACTAGATATACAACCGGACGGGAGAAGATAATGTCGACTATAGGAAAACTAGCTTTAGGTGCTTTAATTGATAGAGGTGCTGATAGATTATTAAACCGTGATAAATTTAACAAAAATCAATTTAATATTTTAACTGGTGGAGGAATTACTGGCCAAGGTGATGAAGAAGAAAAAGATACAGGACCAAAAACTCTAGGTGGTATAGCTAAAACAGGAATAATGAGTTTGATAGCAAATGCCATTTTTGGACCTATATTTGCACCGCTGGCTTTGAGTTTAGGTTCAAGATTTGTAGACAGGAAAAGAAAAGGTTTAGGTTTTTTTGAACAACCAGGTGACACAACACAACCACAAGATCCTAGAGGGACATTTACAGCAGAGGGTATGCAGTTTGAAAATATTCAAGATTCTTTGGGAAGCACTGATCCTAACAAAGATATTGACTATAACACTGGAGTTATTACAGATAAAACAACAGGGGAAGAAGTAGGCAATGTATATGATGAAGTTGCTTTAACAAATGTTCCAGAACCACCAGCTTATGATTTTGATGACAGTATGAGTGACTCTGGTAGCAGTGGAGGGTCTTCATCAGCATCGACAGCAGGAGATGCTCCAGATTACTCAGGACCATCACCGTTTAGATATGGAGGACTAGCAAGTTTATATAGATAATGGCAAAGATAGTACAAGTATTAACAAGACCAAGTGAGACCTACAAGCAATCTGTAGCTGATGCACAAGTTAGGGACCTTGACGGTATTATACAAAAACTAAACACAACGTATCAACAAGAACTAAAGGATGAAGTAGAAGCACAAAACTTCTTTTTAAATTAATGGCAAATAGTTTTATAAATAAAAAAGCAGATCTAACGACTACAAATCTTACAACACTGTACACAGTGCCATCGTTTAAAACTGCTGTGGTTAAATCAATTTTAGTATCTGAAGATGCAGGATCAGGAGCTAGTATAACAGTGACGTTGGTGGACGCATCGTCTAATATATTTAGTTTATTTAAGACAAAAGCTATATCTTCAAACGCTACAACAGAGCTATTAACGCAACCTCTTGTCATGGAGGCTAGTGAGGCTCTAAAAGTCCAAGCCAGTGATGCAAATGAACTGCACGTAGTGGCTTCCATATTAGAAATAGAACCAAGAGAGGTAACAACATAATGCAAGTATTAAAGCCAGAAAAGATAATAACTACAATATCGAACTTGAAAACAGGTGAAAAATACAATACAGAGGAAGAATGGAAAGCAAAAGGCGTGCCAGAAGCTGACATCAGAAGAGATGTCAAGGTAATCATGCCTTCGCTTGATTTGTTCCCAAAAACCAAGTAAAGTGGTAAACTATGGCAATAACTAGATCTCAGATAGCAAGACAATTAATGCAAGAAGGTGGCGTACCTAGACAAGGGTATTTTCTTGGTAAGTTAGTTAGAAAGATTAAGGACGATATTATACCTAACGAACTTAAAAGCCCTGCAGGGATAGCGGCAGCGTTAACCGCTGCTAATTTTGCACCAAAATTTATTCCTGGTGGTAGTGATAAAACATTATTACAACAATTTTTACCTAGTGTTAGTGGAGCTTTAGAAACAGCTAGAAAAGGGACTGGAAAGTTTTTGTTTGGAGATAAAGATGATAAAGACGATAGAGGAGTTTTTGGAACAATATCTGACGTAATTACAAAACCTAGATTTCCCACTGATGATCCTAAAACTAAAACGTCTATAGGTGATAGATTATTAAGTGGTATATTTGGCCCAGCAGGATTAGCCATTGGTTCAGGATTATTAGCCGGTGCACTTACAAAAGACAAAGAAGATCCATTGTACACAGGTCAAGATGTAGGTTTAAATTTACAAGATATAGGTAAACTTGCAAACTTATCAGATCCAAAAACAGCTTCAGCTATTGGTTTAAGATTTTCACCAGATGTTGAAGCTAGAAAATTTACACCAGCAGAGATGGCAGCAACGTACGCAGCTAACCAACCTGTAGATTTTACAGAAAAAAGAGAACAAGCCCAAGACGGTGGTATGATGGGTGATCAAAAAGACTTTGAAGAATTTTTACAAGACATGCAAGACAGAGATAAAAGCATGTTACAAGATAGAATATTACAAGATTTTGAAAAATTTATGAAAAGAAAAAGAATGATAGAACAAATGCCAGAAGCTAAAGATGGTGGTATCATGAAAATGAAAGACGGTGGACTTACTAAATATGAAATATCTAGTTTAAAAGGATTAGGTTACGATACTAAAGGGGGTACAGTTCTTGAACCTTTTGGTGGCCTCAAAGTGCTAAGAGATATTTTAAAGGTAAATAAAATGGCAGAAGGTGGAATAGCATCCATGGCTGATGGTGGCATGATGGACATGGGTGGTATGGAAATGGATTTAAGAGGTGGTGGTTTTGTGCCAATGGGTAGAGCAGAAAAAGCTGACGATGTACCAGCAAGACTATCTAAAAATGAATTTGTATTTACTGCAGATGCAGTAAGAGCAGCAGGCGGCGGAGATGTCGACAAAGGTGCTGACAAGATGTACGCAACAATGAAAAAACTAGAGGACAGAGTAGCATAATGGCAATAGCACGATCGGTAACACAAGCACCAAGTTTTATAGATGATCTAGCCAAAGATTACGGAACACAGCTAGCAGGATTAACAGCTGTACCATTAGATACATCTAGATTCGCACCGCAAGTTGCAGCACAAGATCCATTACAACAACAAGCAGCTACACTTGCAGGACAAGGTGTAGGATCATATCAACCTTTTTTACAACAAGCACAAACAACACTAGCGGGTGCACAAGGCATGTTAGGTTCAGGTGCAGGAACAGGTGCAGGAACTATTGCAGATTTTATGTCTCCGTTTCAATCACAAGTTATTGACACAACATTAGGTGAGTTTGACAGAAATAGAGCGATACAAGAACAAACATTACGAGATCAACAAGCAAAATTAGGTGTGCTAGGTTCAGGTAGAGCAGGTGTACAACTTGCTGAATATGGATCAAGTGCAGACAGAGAAAGAGCTTTACTACAAGCAGGACTATTACAACAAGGTTTCAATCAAGCACAACAAGCTAGACAACAAGACTTTACAAATAGATTTGGTATCTTTGAAGCACAAACAGGATTAGCTGGAGCTGTTCCACAATTACAAAGAGCAGACATTGCATCATTGGGTCAGGTGGGCGCCGCTCAACAGTTGCAACAACAAAGAATCTTAGATGCGCAAGCAGAAGCCAATAGACTACAAGCATTTGAACCACAAGGTAGATTAGATACTTACGGCAGAGGTATTGCACAACTAATATCTGGATACCCTGGTTCTAGCCAAGTATCACAAACACCTAACCTAACACCATTGCAAACAGCTCTTGGGGTTGCTGCAACAGTTGGTGGATTATTTGGAGATAAANGATAGTGAGTAGAGTATTAAAAAGACCAATGTTTAAAATGGGTGGTAGCACTGAAAATGTAGGTATCATGGATGGTATGAGACAGAGGTACGCTGAGTCAGACCCAAAAGGTGTGCAACAGATGACCGCGCAAGAAGCAATAGCAGAATTAGATAGAAGAGCACCAGCACCTAGTTTTGGTAGAAGTCAATTTTTAACAGAATTTGGTTTAAATTTATTATCTACACCCCCACAAGGCAACATATTTCAAACAAGTGCTATAGCAGCTAGAGATCCGTTTGCTAGACTTCAAGAAAATAGAGCACGTTCTGCAGCAAGCAGAAGAGAAATTATGGCACAGTTATTAGGTCAGGAAAGACAGTTTGATTTTGATAGACGATTACAAGAAGATAGATTAGCCACTCAAAAAGAAATAGCTGGACTAAAATCAAAAGATGATGAAGCTATAAATAATTTTCCAGATGCAGGAAATCCTGTCGTTGCACGTAAGTTACAGATAATTTTAGATTCAGACAATGCTATTAAAGCACCTGGTCAAATTGTGCCAGATGGTCAAAACATTGTAAAAACAATACAAGCCTTAAACCCTGACTCTGGGACTATATTTGCTTTATATAGTTCTTTAACAGGAGATGTAACTAAATTTGTAAGAGTAGAAAAAGAAAAAAATAACAGAGTTAAATTAGCAGAAGTAGATGCAGACGGAAATGATTTACCATCAGGTGAGGGCGATGCTCCAGAGGAGACAGAAGAATTTAGAGGTTTCCCAACATATAAACAGCCACCAAAACCAAACATATTTAAAGATTTAAAACCACAAGAAGCGTTTGATATAGACGAACCACAAGCGTAGGAGGACAAATGGTCAAATACTATGATCCTCTCAAAGGCGCTGAAAAAAACAACAGACGAAACTTTTTCGTATCTGGAGCAGCAGGAATATTATCAGGTTTAATTAAAGTTCCAGAGGGTGTGTTCTCTCTAGCTGCAGAACTATTTGATCTTGGTGCAGATACAGACACAGCTGCTAGCGTAGAAGAATTTTTTGATAATAAAGTATTTAACGCAATTGAAGACGTAGCACAAGAAAGAGCTATAGGTAAGCTTACAGAGGCGTTTACACAAATAGGTATACCTGGTGGTATTGGTTTTAAACTAGGTCAAAAGATAGCTGACAAAGCTTTAAAAGCTAAAAAAGCAGGAACGTTACTAGATTTAAAAAACCCTAACTTACAAAAAACTTTACAAAAAACCACGGACTTAAATAAAAAAGCAGGTTACAAAAGGTTTGCTGCTGGTGTCATGGGCGGTGCAACGGGTGAAGCTTTTGTAGCAGATATAGAAAAAATAGGAACATTTGGAGATTTACTAGGTGGCCCAACAAAAGTAGATAGGGACCCTGAATTTACAAATCGTGGAGAGGCTCTTCGTAAATTATTAAACAGAGTTAGATTTTCATCAGAAGGTCTTTTAATTACACCGTTTGTTTATGGTGTGGGTAGAGGTGCAAAAGAATTAGCCACACGTGGTAAAGATTTAGCATACAGTGAAAATAGATTTTTAAGATTAGTAGATAAAGTTGGTGGTGCATTTAGAGCTAGAGGTAGAAAACCACAAGAAGTATTTGAAGCTAAGATGAGACAAATGGGTAGAAAAATGGGAGATGCAAAGAAAGCAGAATCTCTTTCTAACTACATGACACTACAAATAGATGAAATGTTTCCTACAACACAAAGAGTTTTTGACAAGTCAGTTCAAAAAGAAAAAGATTTATTTCTTGCAGAATTGGATGAAGCTTTATTTAAAGGTAATCTAAGAAACAAAATAGATCAAACTTCTTGGAATAAAGTAACAAAAATAATGAAAGATAAAAAAGTATCTCAAGAAAAAATAGATAAAATGTATAACGCCATAACAAACTCAAGAGCTGCGTTTGTAGAACTTTTAGACTTTACAAAAAAAGGCAGTGCACCAGGACAAGTAAAAACTAATGTGCAAGAATTAGAAGAAATTATGGGTGATAGAGTAAAACAGTATCTTGGTAACACATATAAAATATTTAACGAAAAATCTATCTTACCTTTTGCAAACTACGAACCTACAGACGAAGCTATAAACAGAGCTGTAAGATTATTTCAACGATACTCTAGATTTACACAAAGAAACAATAAAACTGTAAAAGAACTTTCAGAACAAGAAGGACGAGCCATGGTAGCTGCTGTGTTAGACAGCGTGCCTAAAACAAAACCAAAGGGACAGCTACCTGCGTTTAAATATGTTAACCTTACCGCAGGAGCAGAAACACCTGATGTATTAAAAACTTTTGCAAGAACGGTAACCAAAGGTAAATTTGCTGGTGCAGATCCAAATGTGCCAAGAGTTATTGGTAGAGGTAGTAAAGTATTTAGAGAACTATTTGGTGAGATACAAGACCCAAGATATTCAGTATTTAATGCCATGACAAAACTATCTGCAATGGCAAGAAAGACACAATTCTTTGGTGATTTATTAAGAGCAAACAATGCAATACCAAAAGGTGAAAGAAGATTTTTTTACAGTAATAAAAACGATGCAATAAAAGAATTACCTAATCAAGAAATAGTTTTATTAGACGACTATTTAAAAGACACACCTGGTGTTATTAATCCGCTCAAAGGTTCTTTTACAACAAAAGACATAGCAGAGGGTATTGGCAATTCAAACAATGTTAGTGCTTTCTTTAGAGGTGAAAGACAAGGAGCGTCTTTACCAGAAAAGATAATAACATGGGGATATAGAAATATGATCTTATTTCCAAAAGGTTTATCACAAATAGCCAAAACAGTTTTATCTATACCTACACACTTACGTAACGTGTTTAGCGCCGGTGCTTTTGCCGGTGCAAACGGAACACTATTTGAAAACCCTGCGTTAATTAAAGAAGCTTTTGAAGAATCTTTCGGGGCTTTACAGGTGGGCACAAGAGGTGAGGCAGCTAACAAAGCCTATCAAGAACTATTAGAACTTGGTGTTGTAAACTCACAGGTTCAAATAGGAGATCTTATGAACTTGTTGAGAGATGTTAAGTTTGGTGAGGGTATGCTAAACACAGATAATTTTTTACGTCCTATGTTAAACAAACTAAAAAAAGGACAAAAGTTTTTCCAAGACTTGTACGTAGCAGAGGACGATTTATTTAAAATNTATAANTATGCNATTGAAAGAAAACGTCTTGCNAAAGCATACGGAACATCTAGAACNNCNCAACAAATAAAAGANGANGCNGCNGATATTGTTAGAAACACNGTNCCAAACTATGCNTATGTNTCTGATTTTGTTAGAGCACTAAGNGTATTACCATTTGGTAACTTTATGTCTTTTCCATCTGAAATATTAAGAACATCTACAAACATAGTAGAACGTGCGTTAAAAGAAATAAAAGATCCTGTAACAGGTAGTCTAAATTATTTTAGTAGTACAAACCCATTAAAAGGTATTGGTTTAAAAAGAATAGCTGGTATGGCAACAACTACAGTAGTGGTGCCAACTGCAGTGGCAGAGGGAGCTAGAGCTTTATACGACATCACAGAAGATGAATTAAAAGCCATGAGAAGATTTTTACCAGAGTGGTCGCAAAACTCTACGATTGTACCTATTAGAAAAGAAAATGGTGATTTAATGTATGTAGACTTCAGTCACGGTAACGCTTACGACACACTAGCTAGACCGTTTGTTACACTATTAAACAATATACAAAAAGGTGAAGATAATGAAAAAGCTTTGTTAGATAGTTTTGCTAGAGGTAGTATAGAGGCTTTCGGTGAACTATCAGATCCATTTATATCAGAGTCTATCTTTACAGAAGCTATGAATGATCTTTGGTTTAGAGGTGGTGTAACAAAAGATGGTAGAAAATTATATACGGATCAAACAGCAGCTGGAGATAAACTTTCTATAGCTATAAGACATTTAGCTGTGGCGCTTGCACCTTCTTACAAACAGTTTGTGAGAATAGGTTTAGGTGCAACAGATAGAGTTGGTCCTTTTCTTGGTGTTGGTAAACGAGGAGAGGAGTATAGAGTATTACCGGAGGTAGCAGGTTTCTTTGGTTTTAGAGGTGTAGATATTAAACCGCTAGACTCTATGGGTTTTAAAATTACAAACTATCAAGCTGGTATTCGTAACGCTAGAAGAGAGTTTACAGGTGGTGCATTTGGTGTGTTATCCGGTGGTAAGAAAACACCGAATGATGTTATTGAAAGATTCATCGCTAGTAATAGATCTAGATTTAATGTGCAAAAAGAAATGTATAGAGATTTAAAAGCAGCACAATTACTAGGTGTATCAACAAGTAATCTTAAAAAAGAGTTTAAAGAAAGACAACTTTCAAACGACACTTATAATTCTTTAAACAAAGGTGTGTTTAAACCATACTTTCCTTCAGAAGATATACAAGCTAGATTTAATGAAATAGCTACAAACATAGGTCAACCTAATCCTTTTAGAATTGCTTTACCTTCATTGCGGCAGCTAATGTTTAATTTTAGAAACTTAAGATTAGATTTTAACTTTGACAACTTTATTCAAACAGGAGATTTCTTATTAGATGATGCTCCTGCACCCACTGCAGCACCACAATTACCTCAGTCCGGTGCAGTTATACCACCCCCACCAAGAGCGGACGTGATACCAACTACAGGGTTGACAGCAACAGAGACTGCATTATTATCACCCGAAGAACAGATTATAAGGCAAAGGAACAGAACTTAATGGCAATGGAACCTAAAACTACCAGAGAACATATTGTATCCCTGTATGGACACATATCAGGTGTTAAAAAGAATATTCATCACATGCACAAAGGTATTCACGAATTGGGTGGCAAGATAGACAAAATCTATTGGGTTCTTTTAGCTGCGGTGGGGACCGTAGCCATACTTTTATTAGAAAGATTTATAACTTAAATCCAGTCTCTCAACTCTTCGCCCATAACTTTTGAGGCGATGTTAATTTTCTTACGAAGTGCTTTTACGATCTTGGTATCTACAGTTTCTTGTGCTATAATATCTACGTATGTCACTGTTGACTTTTGCCCTATTCTGTGTGCTCTGTCTTCTGATTGCATTCTTTTTTCAAGATCATATCCATTAGAATAATAAATAACAGTATTAGCTTGTACTAACGTGATACCATAACCACCTGTTTGTGGTGTGCCTACAAAGAATCTTACCTTGTCATTGTTCTTAAAGTTCTTGATTGCATAGTCCCTTTGTTCAGGTAGCGTCTTGCCGTAATAATGAACCACGGAACCCGGACCATACTTTTCTTCTAACAACTTATATATGTTCATGACATCGTGTTGATAGTGTGCCCATATAATTGCTTTACCTTCTACTTCTTCTAATACATCTAGTAACTCTGATAGTCTGTTGTTTTTAACTTCTTGTATTGTTCCATCATCAGCAGAGAAATGACCACAAGTTATCTGATGTAATCTCATCAACTGTGTAAGAGCTGTCATAGTTGTAACTGTCTTACCATTTAATGTAGCCAAAGCCTCCTGCCTCATCTGTTTGTATAGTTTCTTCTGTTCATCTGTAAGTTGTATCTCTCGTTTCATATAAATCTTATCTGGTAAATCTAAACAATCTTCTTTCAATACTCTGTATGAAAAAGGTTTTAACTTATCAGATAATTCACCTAGATTTTGATAGCCTACAACTAAATTAATAGACCGGCCAGATATGTTTGCACTCTTCATCAAAGCATAACGATTTCTAAAAGAATAGTAAGACTCATGTCCAAGGTGATGTATGTCTAGAAACTGACACTGTGTATATAAATCTAGAGGATTTTTAGTTACAGGAGATCCTGTCATTACCCGTCTGTATTTACAGATAGGTGATAACGATAATATGTTTTTAGTTCTTTTTGCTTTTGGATTTTTTATTGTTGTAGACTCATCAATAGCCATTAATGATTTGTGTGATCTTAAAAATTTAGCTGCAAACAATCTACCTTTGTCTGTGCTAAAAGCTTCTACGTTCATCACAAGTATATGTAACTCATGACCTGTTTTGAACAGTTGATCTAGTTTATCTTGTTGTTTTTTATTAATATTAGCTTGCCACAATACGGTCACATTTTCTATATGGTCAGGTAAATGTGCAGGCAACTCTTGATTGTACCAAGTGCCTACCACACCTTTTGGTGCAACTATCAAAGCGCCATCTACTTTACCTTTATCGTAAAGCATTGCTAAGTTATCTATTAGTACCTTTGTTTTGCCGGTACCCATTTCCATAAAATATGCAAAGGTATCTCTGTTCCAAGATTTTTCCAATGCAATAAGTTGGTGTGCATATGGCTTCAATTTAAATTTATATTTCATCTTTCTATTGACTTGTTTATAGGATTTTGCTAATTATGTCAACATGAAAGAAAAAGAAAGTATGGATTACAAAGATATAAAAATATCTAAACCTACTGTTTATGTTGTGCAAGAAATTGCAGGCACAAGAGAAGGCCGTCCTAAGTTTAACATCATGGGTGCAGCAGAATATGGTAAGTTAAAATTTTTATTAGATGAAAGATCACAAATGATTTTTTCACCTGGTCCATTGATTTTCAAATTAAAAAATCTAGTAAAAGATTTCAAACCCACAGACTACTTGTTATTAACAGGAGATCCTGCTATAATAGGTGTTGTCTGTAGTTTGGTATCAGATATAACAAATGGCAGACTCAATCTTTTAAAGTGGGATAGACAAGAGAAAAGATATTATCCAATAGAGATTGATTTGTACGGAACAGGAGAAACGAATGACGATTGATTTTGAAAAGGACCAAGAGCAGGTCATAGACAAAACAAGTAATATAAATAANCTTGCAGATAAGATAAAAGAGATGCAAGCACTTCAACAACAGTTGGAAATACAAGAAGACGCAATCAAACAAAAGAAGAAAGATATAGAACACATATCAGGTGAGGTAATACCTACAATGTTATCTGAGATGGGTTTATCATCTTTAAAACTACAGGATGGATCTTCTGTAGAAGTTAAAACAAATTACAGCGCCACTATTACACAAGCAAATAAAGAAGCGGCGTTTAACTGGCTTCGTGAGAATGG
>FUFK010064998.1_pt1 | contig 17302 bp, 29 predicted proteins | sample 1021851 | NCBI WGS metagenome assembly FUFK01 (sample SAMEA51879418, study PRJEB19060) | metagenome | reverse complement strand
TGAAACTGCACAGCTGATGGACTTTTGCCCGGTTTAAACTCTACATCTTCCTCAACTGCGCTCAGATCGTCTTTAAGAGGCCCTACACGCTCTTTAAATTCTGGCAGTGTTTCCCCCGGTAAAAGTTGATTCGGGTCTGTAGCCCCTGTTTCTGCGCCTCCTAGAGCCTCTTTGAGCTGTGGGTTAGTTTCTACACTAACTGTATCTTCTACTCCTTCAGGTAAAACAGTAGGATTAATACCTAATGGAAAACGATTACCACCAAATAATACTTCTACTAGTTGACCATATGCAGCTAATACTTTTGTTTTAGTAACTTTAACAAAGACTCTAGATTTTTCTGTAGAAGTAAATTGAACTTCAGGTCCATAGATACCTCTATAGTTTCTATAGGATTGTATCCATCTTTCCTCATCACTTCTTCTGGCAGTTTCTGCTTTGTTAAATCTCTCTCTAATAAACTTTTCTATCTGACCTGCAGGTTCATCATTAAGAGCATCTGCTTCAACATCTTCTATTGCTGCAGATTCTTCAGCATCCATTGCTATTTCTTCTAAATCTTTTACCATAGTCTATCCTTAATATCCAAATGTTGCATCAGCTGCTTGAAATCCAGTTCTTTGTGTTTCTGGATTGTAGTCAAATAAATTACTTCTCGGTCTTGTCATTATGCCATATCTTAAAGCATCATACAAATGATCCTCTGAATTAGTATCTACATCTTCAGAGTTGTTTTTATCTAAAGGAATTATCGGTAGTTGCGAGATAATATTTGTGCAGTTATTAAAAAACACCAACCTAGGTGCTTCGGTAAATTCATCAATTTGTAGTCTTCTGTGAATCTCGTTTTTACCTGCAATTCTACTCCCTTTACTTCTGTCAGACGGCCTCCATCTGCAACCTTTGATGATCATTTGTTCCGCCAACGATGGGCCAGTATCGCCACGCCTATGCCAAAGAGAGCTATCAAGTACACCGTAACGAATAGTTCCGTCATTTTGTTCTGCCTCCAATACCATATCTGCTAAATCAGTAGCTAATACTTTTGAGACATACAGTTCTCTATAGACAATTAGTTGTTCATCAGGAGCGACTGCAAACCATAGAACCCCTGTATAACTTCCGTAGCCATAGTCACAGGCTCTGAACTTAGTCCAACTAGAAGGTATATCGTAAGGCTGAACAACATGAGTGGCTCTGTTCCACTCAGGAAAAGCTGATCCTTCAGATACATCCCAATTTCCTTCTAATAGTTGTTTTCTTTGGTTCTCAGGAAGTGATAATAAGTTTGCCTCATACACTCCATCTTCTGCTAAATACGGATTGTCAAATAATGTAGCAGGTATAAATCTTCTTTTAAATAATGGTTCACCTTCTTTACTGTGACCTTTAGGCCACATTAAGATCTTACCTGTATCTATGTCTGTTGCCCAAAAGGATGTACCATAAGGTGCAGGATCTACAAACATTTTCTTTACCCATTGATGACCCGGACCTCCGGGGTTTGTAGTAGCTCTCATGTAAATAGGTAAACTAGTATCACTAGTACGAAGACGACTGCGTAAGTAGTTCCAAGCATACGGAGTAGACCATTGTGTAAGTTCATCAAATCCAATCCAACTAAATGCTTGACCTTGGTATCTTGTTACGTCATCATCCCTATCTAAGTAAGAAAGCCAGAGTGTTGCTCCTGATGGTGCTACCCAAGTTTTATCTCTTTCTAAAAATTTTATTTCAGGTACAGCTTTAGGGTATAACTGTTTAGATACTGAAATAAGTTCTCTTAATTCTTCTGTAGTACGTCTTACTAATAATCCTCTAAAGTTTGGATTACCAAAGTAACGTACTGGATCTGCAAGCATTGCATATGATTTACCACCACCTGCTGATCCTCCATATAATACTTCACGTTCTCCTGCTGATAAAAAGTCTGTTTGTGGACCTTGATTAGGTTCAAATATTATTTCTTTTGGTTTTTCTTCAGGTTGACTGTAGACTTTCGGTTGAATCGGCAATTCTTCCAATTCTTTCTTTGGAGAGCTTTTCTGCTTTTTGTAACGCTTCTTTGTACCTTTTAGCGAGGTAGCTTTGAGCTGAAGCATTTGACTTACGTTTTTGTTCAATTTTAATTCTCTTCATTAAACCTACATGAGATATTTCTCTACCTGATTCTTTACTTAACCAGTTTGCAACTTGTCTATAACTATATTGCCTAATATACTTTTTTGCTTTTTCAAGTAATTCAAGCTCTGCAGGAATTGGTAAGAGTACGTCTTTATCTTCTTCACTTTGTTTATAACCAAAAGGTACAACTCTTCCAACTCTAACTACAGGTTGCCAATCGTAGCCATATTCTGTTTTCTCAGGCTTAGGTAATTTCCAAGTTCTATCAATTTTCATTTTTAGGTGGTAAAATAAATAGTGGACTTGCAGCTGATACTTCAACCTTATCAGTTTTTACAAATCCACCTCTATCTAATACATCCTTTGCTGCTATCATTTTTTCTTTATTTCCTAAGTCAGTAGGATTATCTATTACTTCAGCTAAAGAATAAGCAGCTTTAGTAGCTGTAGTAGCTATAAATTTTTTAGTTAGGTCTGCTATTTCTTCTTGTAGTGCATTAGTAATAGTAGAAGTAGCTAAGTCATGACTGTATCCTGCTAGTTTTTTAGCAGTAACAGGATTACCCTTAGCTTCTTCAAATAACACATCAAGAAACTTTTGTTGTTTATCAGTTAAGTTTCTCATTCTCTTCCTCATTTAAACTTTGTCTAAATTTATCAATCATGACTTTTTTAGCAGCTAAAATTTGATCTAACTCAAACCTTAATTTACTTTCTTTAATTTGCAAGTCAGATAGTTGAGAAGTAAAATATTTAGAAGTGTTACTTAAATCTTCTATTTTATATTCTTTATCTTCAAAATTAACTATAGGTGATGCTTCTATTTTATTTTCTTCTGTATTCATTATATATCTACCTCATCTTTTGGTTTTTCTGTTCCCGGTATTACCTGACAAAATGGTTTTGCTTGATGTACCTGTGGATATGTAACAGCTTTGTTTGCTTTTTCAATAGCACTTTTAAAACATTTTTCTTTACTTGTATGTAACTCATTACCTGTTATTACCATACAAGACTGTGCGTTCATACTACCACACAGTATCATTATTGACATCCACACTATGCTAACTCAAAGTGAGGTCCATCAATAAATGGTCTCCTACCTTGACTCCTTCTGAGGTCTATATACGCATTCATAGCATCCTGCATTGTGCCATCCCATGTGCGTATATCATCAATATGCCAAGCTGCACCCCAACGAATGCCCACGTTCTCAAGCTTTGCAGCTTCCTTCATGGCATCTGCTATGTCATCATAGAGATTCAATTCCCATGAAGCCCTCCCTCCTACATAAGCCATCAGGTCTACTGCTAGACCATCAAGATGTTTGGATTTTAAAGTCTGTGAAGCTCCTTTATCTACAAGAGCCTGTTGTTCTGCTAGGGTTCTTAAACCACAAATTACACCAAAGTCAATCTTGGTCAATTCGATAGCCTTTTTGACGCATCTTTCTAATGAGTCGTTTACGCCATTCAATTTCTTTAAACTTTTTGTACTGAGTGTAAAGCTCATGTCTTTCCTCTCTTTTTCTAGTGTGGGCATTTCTATATCTTATTCTTGTTATAGGAAACATTCTGTCTCCTAGATAACGTCTTCTATAAGGTATGTGATTTATTTTAATTTCTTTTTACCATAAAACTTGCTAATACCTTTCATACCTATTGAGGCACTAACAATTCCTCCAAGACTTAGCTGATACCATTGGGGCATAGCTTCAAGTGCAGCAAAGCCTTGTGCTACTGTTTCTCTACCCCAGTCACCAGTAAAAGCTAGTATTAGTGGGATTGAGAATAGTAATAAAATCCACTCATCTTTCCATGAACCTTGAGTGGCACGTATAGCAGCAAGATCCCAGTCAATGTCTCCTGTTGCTTCTTTCATACGTATCTGTGCTTCAGCCTTTTGTACAGCAGTCTTGCCATCTATGTAAGAAGTAGCAAGACCACCGACTGAACTTAGCATTGTTGTAATTGCACTAATCATTAAGTGATAACCATACTAATGTACTTACTATATAAGTTAAAGCAATAAACCATAATATTATAAATAATGTTGTCACTATGCTTTTAAACACTTACCTGCTTTAGAACATTCTTGATAAGTTGTACAAGATGAACATATTATTCTAAAGTTCTTCATTATAGAGTCCATGAGTTAAAATATACTAACATATTTTTTGGAGCTTGTCCATGCTTTAATGCTGCTTGCTTCCATACATTGTACTTTTTTATGGCTACTTCTTTAGCTTCTTCAAACTCTTTGTAAGCTTTTTCCATATCACCATAACGAAGGTCATGTAACTTCTGTTGCATATCTTCTATCTTTTTCTCTAGTTTTATCTCTTCAGATATTTTTATGTCTTGCTTTGTATCAACCATTTTTTACTCCTTTATAAAAGCAATGTAAAGGCAAAGTCCTATTATAAGCAACTTGCCATAGTCTAGGTCAAAGACTGTTCCTTGACCAAATTTCTTTTGAAACCATTCTTTGTTAAACATTTTCATTACTTACCTCCGATTCTAAGTTTTTGACCTGTTCTAATAAAGTCAGGATCTTTTCTTACTTCAGGATTTAACTTCTTTAGAGTTTCTATACTTACCCCTGCTCTTTTAGATATCTTTGTTATATTATCACCTTTTTGAACCGTAATAGTCCTAAAAGTTCCACGTATCTTATCTTTTTGAGATTTAGTTAAAGATTTTTTAGGTTTAGGTTTAGGTCTAGCTGTAGTAATATTTTTTCTATCCAACAGCTCTGCAGAGGATTTTCTCTTAGGTTTATCTTTCTTTCTATTACGACTGCCAACTGATACTCCACCTGCAAATATAGGGGGCGCACCTATTCCTAAAGTAATAATAGCTCTTCCTTTTTTCTTTTGTGTAGTTCTTTTCTTTCCCACAGGCTCAGCACCAGTTCCGGGTTTCTCTACACCTTCAGTTTTTTTAGTAACCCTGTTCTTTTTTCTAGAAAAAACATTTGCTACTTTAGTTGCAATACCCGGATCTTTTTGTTTTAAAATACTTTGAGTTAAAGTATTAGGCACTTTTGTACCATCTTGAATATTTTTAGGTAAATCACTAGGTTTAATTTGTTTTATACCATAAGGATTCTTTTTACTCATAAATTTTTTTAATGCTTCTTTTCCTGCAGGAGTATTAGCTAATTTATAAATTGCTTTGCCTGCTCCTAATGCTACATATATAAATGGTGCTGCCATTACACATTATCCCTTACTTCTGATTTTGCTTGAACATTAACAGTAGACCTGCCTTTATTTACATAAAGTCCAAACCATGCTGCACCTGCTCCTACTACGACAGAAACAAATCCTGCTTGTGCATTGTTTGGATCTGGTAAATCCATAAACCAATTACAGGTTTGGTAAAATACTACCATGTAAGATAGTATTAATAATCTTGGAACTATTCTCCAAGCATCTAATCTTTCTGGAGTAATCATCTATACCTCGCAGTTTTCTTTGCAATACTCTTAGGTTGTTTGACAAACTGTTTACCGGCTTTGTTACCTTTTGCTTTAGCTCTATTAGTAGCAGCCTTCTCTGATGCAGATAGAGACTTCCATGCTGCATCAGGTAGGTATCTTCTTTTGCCTTTTGAGGGTTTACCAGAAGAAGTTCTCCATTTCTGTTTACCCCAATCTTTAAGAGACTTTTGTGATTTAGCTATTGCCACTATTCATCCTTTGCATAAAGATTATTAAAAGTTGTTTCTGGATCTAAATAACTTGTGTGTATTTCTGCTGCATGTAAAAACTGACTAGGTTTAAAATCAGGCGGTCCTTCTCCTGTTTCCCATAGTGCAGGACTTGTAGCTCTAACTCTATTATTAGGTAATGCTACTATATTACCAGTCCATTCACCTGCATCTGTAAGTTGTATTACATGACTTTGTTTATGTTGAGCAGGATCATCTGCTATTGTATTATCTGTGTAGTCTACTGTAAATAAATATTTACCTTTATGAAACTCACCATCTATCTTACAGATCCAAGGACTAGAACTAACTCTTTCCATGTTTACTATTGAGTGATGATGCGAAGAACAATCCCAAGGTTGTACTAAATGTGTCTCCATTCTTTCAGGCCATTCTTCTAGTGGTTCATCAGCTACAAGTGCTGTTATAGGCATTCTTGCCCACATTGCACCACCATGCACATTTTGTTCATTATCATCAAAGTCACTCTCACAGCCAGTAAATACAACCTGAAAACTCAAACACCTGTCTGGTATTGTATTGACTGCGATAGCCATTGCATGTAAAAACTCTCCATGATATTGTTCATGGTTACAAGTATATTCTTTTCTCACCCAACACTTAAAGTGAGGAATGTTGCTAATTAAGTAGGGCATTACTTCTCCTTTTGTTTTTTCAACTGGAGTTTGGCTTGTTTAGATAAACGAACCACTTCAGTCTTACCCATTACTTTAGCACGTTGTTCCATCACTGTCAAGATCTGAATCTTTCTAGCGTAAGGTTTTTTTATTCTTTTTACTTTTGCAATCGTAGCTCTAGCATCTGCAGGAGTAGCAAATTTTATACTGACTGTATCTTTAGGGTTCTCGTCAGTGTAAAGTCTTCTACCACTACCTTTAGGTTTTTTACCTGTGCCTACTTTAGGATCTTTAGCGATAGCCACCACCTTTAGCNTTATANTGTTTNGCTAACATCTGTGCTTTACGTGCAGACCACTGACCGGGTCTACCACCTTTACTACCTGCTTTAATTCTATTAAACAGATTNTTTCTCATTGTAGGTTTGGTGTAGTTACCTGCTTTATTTACTGTAGATTTTTTAGCTGCCATTAGCTTGGTATCTCCGTAATTGATGCAACTACATGTANTCTATNAGCNGTAGCTGCTTGTACTTTTAAAATATCTCCTGCAGTTAATAAAAGATCTCTTGAGAGAAGTTCTACTGTACCATTAGCACTAATTGATTTAGTCTTAAAAAGATTAAAGACAGCAGTACTAGCATCAGTAATTGTAATAGTAATTGTATCTGCGTTACCACTGTCTTCAGAAATAATAATAGACTCTACAATAGCATCATATCTAGATGGTACAGTATAAAGAGTAGTATTGTTAGTTGTAGTTAAATCTGCTCTAGCAACTCTCAGAGCAGAAGAGGATTGTATAGTTGACATTATCTACCTCTACGAGCAGCTCCACCTCTAGCCATACCCTTTTTCTTCATCATACCACCTTTGGCATAACCTTTCTTCTTCATCATGCCACCTCTTGCCATTTTACCTTTACCATCCATAGCAAATTTAGGAATCATCTTACCTGTTTTAGGATCTTTACCCATAGGCATAGCACCACCTTTTGAGTACCCCTTCTTTTTCATCATGCCACCTTTAGCATAACCCTTTTTAGTCATACCACCTTTTCTCATTCCAGTGAGTCCTGTGGCAGAAGCTCCAGTCATAGGTTTCTTTTTCTGTGCTGACATCATTCCACCCATGTTCATTTTTTTCTTAGCTGCACCTTTTTTCTTCATAGTATGTCTTGGCATATTGTTCTCCCTTTTACCATTTTACTTTATCTGCCCAGTAAGCAGCAGACATTTTTCCTTTTTTGATATTTTTAGCGTGTCTAGCTTTAAAAGATTTACGTTTCATCTTCATTCTTCTAGACTCTCCGGCTTTAGGTTTACCTGCAGTGCCGGATACTGTGCCAACTTTCTTGCCTTGTTGACCAAATCTTATTATTTTCTCTTTTCCTTTAGAGCAAGCTTTGACTATGTGGGACTTTTTAGGGTGATTAGGAGTACGTTTAGGCTTATTACAAGCCATTTTCTTTTTATTAACCTTAGTAGCCATACTCTTCTCTCTTTACATTAGGTTGGAATACGTCTTTAGCATCAAGCATACCCTCTATGTACATGGCTCTTTCAACATGATCTAGGGAATACTTAATGCCTGTGTCTAAAAATATCTTTTGTCTCACATAAAATACGTCAGAACGAGGTATATGACACCGTCTTAGCTCTAATTCGTCTTCATTAGCCAAAGCTCTATAAAATTCTTCTATTACGTTATCACTAACGTAGAGTTTAGGCTTTGACATGACCCTAGTTATACTCCAAAATAGTCCTTTGTCAAGGACAAACGACAATAAAGGTTAAAATTTTTATGATTTACGTTAAAGTATACTTAAAGTATATTATTATTACTATATAAGAAGTAGTAATAAAGCACTTTAAGTATTACTTTAAGTATATTATATAACACTTTATGCCCCCCTGTCAAGTATTAATACAAAATAAATTAAAATATGTAGGATTACTGCAACAATTACTCTAAATTTACTTGTTAACAGTCATGTAGTTAACACTTCAAAAATTTACCCCTCTGTCATTGGGTATACATACTATCTAGAGGGGGTGGGGTGGCCCATGCGCGCCCTACCTTTCTTTAAAATTACTGTCAAAAATTTGACACTTGATGAGGAGCTGCGTCAAAATATTGACATATTCGTCAAGTTCTTGACATTTTTAGCTAAGTATTTGATTTTATTAGATAACTTTTAGAATATAAGATTATAAAACGACTATAAATAATTGATATCGCATCACTTTTTAGTGTTTTTGTGGCTATACCCCTAAAAGAATTACATTTTTAGTTTAACACTATACTATTTTATTCGTTTAGTTTTAAACATTATCTAATAATTAGTTTAACATTAAACTATTTTATTAAGTTTACCTTGCGTCAATTACTATCAATTATCTTTTTAGAATTATTCTAAACTATACCCATTGTATTAATTTATTTCATTAGTTGACGTAACGTAATGTAAAAATTATTTCTCTTTAAAATCAATGACTTAACTTACTGGCAATAAAAATTTGTAACTTTTTTTGTTGTTACCCCTTGTAATGTTTTTAGGGGTTATTATCTGTAACCTAACATCAATGAAAAAGGATTAACAAAAACAGAAATTTTAAATTTACTTATAATAAGATAATAGAGTTTTCTATAACTATCTGTAAAACTTTCTCTATAAAAAATAGGATAGTCTTATACTGCTGACATGGGGTTGAAAGCTAACCACAAGTAACCTCTAATCAGACAGTCCAACGTAAGAGCTAGTAACTATCAAAGTTTGGCATACGATAAAGGTATGCAAAAAAGCAAGTGGGTCGGCAGTATTGGGTGCGATAGCAAAGAGGTGTTTAGCAGTACGCTATTAGTGCATGGCTTGATTGTTTACACTCTTAGTATGTTATGTCTAATCTTTGTTTATCGCACCTTTCAAGTTTCTTATAATGTGATGTGTGAATTGTATTGTACATCAATGGTGGTGTGCAATATTTGTCATATTATGAGGAGATAAAAATTATGACTAAATCAAACGTAAAATTACCAAAAACTTTAAATGTAACTGTAACTGATGCAATGATTGAGAAAGATATTATTGCAGTAAAATCAAAAGTAAAAACTGTTAATAATGCTATTCAATCAGTATTGACTAAAGTGATGTTGCGTTGGCATCAATCTAATGATGTAGGCACTGCCTGTAGATTTATGAATACTATAGTGTTAGAGCTTGATGGATCTGCTGTGCGTAATAATGCAATCAAAGCATGGATTGAAGCTCATTGTGGTTTTCAATGGGTAAAAGGTGATGATGGAAAATCTCTTTTCACATATAATAAGAAACAGACTAAAGTATCTTATGATGAAGTGGTTAAAGCACATCAGAATAGTTGGTCTACTTTCACAAAAGAAGCTGAATACAAAGGGGTTGATACTCTTAAAATTGCTAACCAAACAAAAGCAATTATTGAGAAAGCTTTACAAGGTGCTGAGAAAGATGCTGAAAAGCATAAAGTAGATAATATTGATATGGACTTTTATAAGCTTATCAATGAGTACTTAATGACTAAGTAATGAAGTGTTTGAGAAGCAGCTACGCATGATGTGTGTGGCTGTTTCTTTTTTTTTTATTTAATTCTGAAAAATTACGNCAGTGGTATAAGTGATGGAGTGTTTGATGGATTATTATGTTTATGGAAGATTAAGATATTGCATTATTATTATAGTGGTGGCATATCTTATTGAGTTGGTACTTAATCTATTCGGATTGACTAGTTTTTTGTANCCTATTTTAATTAAATGATGGAGTGTTATATGTCAGAAAATATATGTATTGGTGCAAATGAAGTGCAAGTTATTGAGAGAAAAACTAATCTTGCTTTTAATACTTATCTAATTTGCAAGGTGCTTAGACCTACATTTAGCAGAAGTCCCTTTATGACTATCTGTGAAAGTGATAATCAAGGTACACCTTACTATCATTCAGGTCACTACGATATGAGCTTGATGGATGCGTGTAAAGATTTTTATAAGAGATTGGGGTGGTCAAGCAATGGTGAGGAATAGAAACTTTTTTAATGAGGTAAAAACCTGCCAGAAGTGTGAGGTNGTGNTAGTTAAANATGATAATTGGGGTGGTAGTAAATATATATGTAGACCATGTGATGCTGAGAAAAGTAGATTGGCTAGGTTAAAAAAGAACCAAGAGAATCCACATGGATATGTATATGTTGTATTTAATCCTGCATGGAGTGAGTGGTATGGTGTAGGTAAGTGTGGTCATAATTACATAGGTAGATTATCAGGATATAATACTTGTTCACCTTTAAGGGATTTTAGGTTCTTACACTTACGTCAATGCAATGATCCTAAAAAACTTGAACGTAAGATACATGAAAAGTTAAGAGAACGTACATCAATATCTAAGAATGAGTGGTTTATGCTTGACTTTAAAACATTAGTTGATATTATAGAGGAAACTTACCTAGAGGAGGAGGTAAAATATGTACAATAAAGATAGTCACTGGCAATACTTAGTTACTTTATGGAAAGGTGGTAAATGATGTATACATACGAATGTGCATACGAAGATTGTCCAGAAATAGCTACAATAAAAGAATGGAGGTTAAACTATTATTTTTATAAATGCTCTGAATGTGCATTAAATGATTTACGTAAACAGCTAAGAGAGGAGAAAAACTATGAGCTTTTACATAAAACCAGAACGTAATGGTGCAATTTATCCTGCTGATATTCCTTACAGGGCAGGTAAAGCCTATCCTATATTGAGGGGGGATAGATTCACCAAAACAGATGATGATATATTACAAGAGGGCATGGTGCTTATTGATAATATTCTTTATCATGTTACAAACTGTGAGCAGGGGTTCAAGGTCTATCAAGGCAAAGAGATTACTGATCCTGTGCTTAAAGATTGGGGTGCAGTTGTCACCAAAAGTAACAATTCATTATTCAGAGATCACTCAAGAGTTGATGCTGAACTGTGTGATTGGATATATGATATTGTGATAGGTCAAGGTTTTGTTGCAATGTCAGGTAGTGCAGTGCGTGATCGTTTTGATTGTCTTAATCCTTTTCGTTCACAAAAGTTTGTGGGTAAGATATCTCTTACTAAATCTTATGAGGATCGTATTCGTGAGAGAGAAACTGCTATGAAAGTAGGCAAGGCTATTCGTATGATATTTCCTGAGCTTACTGATGCAAGTCTTGGAGAAGTAGTAGACAAATACAATCTTCAGTTTGGTAGTAAGGATTATACCTTGCATCATACTAGTGATCCAGATGTGATCTCTAGTGTATACAAAGAGGAGAACCATGCACCTATGGGCAATCCTAGGACTACTGCTATGCGTAAATCACTTGCTTGTTCTTGTATGCGATATGCTTTTGATGATCAATCACATCACCCAGCTTATGTGTATGGGTCAGGTGATTTTGTTCTTTACTATACCAAAGATGGTCAAGGTCGCACAGGTTCTAGATGTTTGGTGTATGATACAGAAAAAACATCTAGACCACAGGCAGGTCCGATCTATGGTGTGTGTGAGCATTCTATGGATAAGATAAAAGATGAGTTAGATAGGATTGATGCTGAACGTAGTAATCCTGATTGGGTAGGTGCTAGGTTATTACACATACCTTATGATGGTGGTGTAATCGGACCTTACATAGACCATGAGCCTCGGACTTTATCAATAGAAAGTAAAGATTATTTAGTAATAGATAGATACGGCGATATTGATGCTAGTCAATATAATGGTATTCTGCATGATGGACTGTGTTGTGATGACTGTGGTTGTCATGTTGATGAGGACAATGAGAGATGTTATGGTGATGAGAGATATTGTGAGGATTGTTTTTATGAGAGGTATGATTATTGTTCTTGGACAGATGATTACTATCCACATGATGAACTTGTTCAGGTGCATCCACATGAAGAGTATGTCTGGAGAGATCATGATCAGGTTATTTACATTGAGGAACTAGATGAGTTTTGGGACTCTGAGCATTGTGTATATTCTGAGCCAGAAGATGTGTGGATACCTATAGATCAGATGCATGACTTAGGTTACTTTGAGTGCGAGTGGACTTGCCAGATATACAGAGATAGTAAGTGGGCTGAGACAACAGATGGTCAGGTTGTTTGTGTACCTGCATTAGAAGAAAAAGGTTGGGTTAGGACTGAGGATGGGTATTGGTATGATCCCAAAGAAGATCAAGGTATGGGTTTGCCTGACAACTTAAAATTAAAAGGAGATAAATAATAATGTACGATTTAGTAGAAATGATGACGTACAAAAGACCTCAAGGTAGTGATACCCAAAAGGAATTTTGTAACAAATACTTAGAACCTATTATGGGTTTACCTGATAAGTATGGTAATTATGTATTGACAGTGGGTAATAAGCCACAGGTTTGTTTTACTGCTCACCATGATACAGTACACAAAACGTCAGGTAGACAGAAACTAGCAGTAACAAAAGATGGTGTAGTATCACTCAAGAAAAAGAGTAAAGGTGAGTGTCTAGGTGCTGATTGTACCACTGGCATATGGCTTATTTGTAATATGATTGGTGCTAAGATTCCCGGTGTGTATGTGATCCATGCAGAAGAAGAGGGTGGTTGTGTTGGTAGTAAATCTCTTGTAGACTCTGATCCACAGTGGTTAGATGATGTAAACTATGTTATATCTTTTGACAGGTATGGTAAGAAGTCTATCATCACACACCAGATGGGTAGACGTACTGCGTCTGACAAGTTTGCAAAGTTATTAGCAAAGACACTTGATCTACCACTCAAACCAGATCCTAACGGATCTTATACTGATAGTAATGTATACAGAACAAAAGTATCAGAGTGTACTAATGTTAGTGTAGGTTATTATTCTCAGCACAGTACAGAAGAAAAACAAGACCTTGTGTATGCATACAAGCTGCTTGAGTGTTTACTATCTGCTGATTGGGATCAGTTACAATATTACAGAGACAATACTGTGATAGAGATGGGTAGTCAATATGGTAGTTACTATGATGATTGGTATGATGATGATTACTTCTTTGGGCATCCACCTAGAGGTTACAGGTATGATTGTGATGAGAGAGTTCATGATATAGTTATGGACTATCCAGAAGAGATAGCAGAGTTATTAGAGCAGCTTGGGTACACAGCTGATGATCTACATGAGATATTGGGTTTACAAGATCATGGATACATTAATGAATATTTGGAAAGGGTAAGCTAATGATAGTATATAGGACTACAGTTACTAAAGGTGATGAAGTAATGGGACAATTTCATTCTCATGATCTAACTGAAGCTAATGATAAAGCTCATGCAGTTGCAGAGAGTGGTGCAGTAGTTACAATTACTACAGTTGTGCAGGCTGTAGATGGTGAATGGGAAGATACTAGTGATGATAATCTAGTATTACGTTACTTATATGCAACACCTAATGATATTAGTTATTGGGGATCTTGAATTATAGTAATTAGTTACTATATATACTTATAGTATTACTTAAAGTATACTAGTAATACTATAAGTATTAATATTAATATACTTAAAGTAAGGAGATAATATGAAACCATATCATAATGAAGGATTTGGATTGTCGTTTTTAGCGATAGTATTTTTTATGTTAGTGTTTCCTGCTATGATCCTGTTTGTATCTATGGGTACATGGGATACATTTGTCAGAATGCACATACCTGATGGCGATTGTTGGGAGAATGCTAAACATGAAAGAGTATGTAAACAAACTGCNAACTGTAAANTANGGAGNAACTTCTGTGAGTGATGATGAAATATTAAAACACCTAGAGACATATCTGAATGATGAAATATCAGACTATGCTAATAGTGGTAGAGCAATGATACTAGATGATAAGTATGATTATCTACACTATGGTCGTTATGAAATGGTTACTATTATTAGAGATAAGATAACAAAACTTAGAAAGGATGAGAGATTTGTATAGTGAAGACAGTATAAGAGAGTGGGCATTTGAAGAAGCAGAGACAATGTTCTCTCACATGAATGAAGGCCCACCAAAAGATAAATTAGTTCATCAGTTTGCAATGCAGTTAATACAAGATGCAGAAACTGATTTAGATATAGACAGGTTTGATGATGGAGTTTAAATANACNACNAAGTATCGTAAAGCTGATGGNACTTTATCTTGGAGNTTTNNACCACCTGATGATGTAAANATTGCAGGTGTTGTAAANAATNTTACGTTTCAAGATGGTAGAACTGCCAGATATGAGATACCCAAACTATTAAAACTAATAGAAAAATANAAAAAGGGTGAGATCAAAGCAGGAAGAATAGGTTCTCGCAGTACTTTGCGTCAGGTATTTGCACACTANAGAGACTCATTNCACTTTAAGANACTTACGTATAATACTGAAATTGCTTACACTTATGGGTTACACTATGTGTGTAGGACTAAGATATTTGGTAAAGAGTTTGGAGATATACCTGTAGGCACGATCAATCCTCAGCATTGCGCAGAAGCATATCAGACTTGGTGCGAGTTAGTTAGCGTCAACAGTGGCAACACTCATGCTAGATTGTTATCTGTATTACTAAACTATTGTGTATCTCTTGATGTAATAACAAATAATCCTATGGCTAAAGTACAAAAGGAACATCATGAACCTAGATCAGTGGTGTGGACTAAAAGTCAAGTAGAATTATTCCTTGATACTGCATTTGAACACTTTAAATACAGAAATATAGGTTTGTTGGTACTAATGTGCTACGAGTGGGGACAAAGACCAGCTGACATACGTAACTTAACTTGGAATTGTATTAGTTTTGAAGACAAAAAAGCTACAATTACACAAAGTAAACGTGGTGCTACAGTTAATCTACCAATAGCACCAAATATATTAGAGATGTTAACTGAACAATTTAAAGACTGGGGTTGGCAAGAATATGTAATACCNTTTCAGAGNCCTTCTGATGGGTGCTACAGACCTTATACGTGTTCTCAAGTAGGTGAACATGTAAATATAGTTAAGGCTCTGTGTGACCTTCCTGATGACCTTAGAGCAGGGGATCTACGAAAGACTGCTATCAATGAGATGATTGAGAGTGGTGTAGATCAACTAGCAATCATGTCTGTTACAGGGCATAAGAATGTACAAAGTCTTAACCCATATAACAAACATAATTACAACACTGCCAAACAAGCTTTAGATAAAAGAAAAACTATTGCTTGATATTAATATTAATCACTGATACTATTCCAAAAAAGAAAGGAGATTGAATGAACGATAACCCCCATCAACCATGTCCGTATGTAGATTGTGGATCATCTGATGCATTCAACTGGCACAATGATGGGTATGGATATTGTCATAGTTGTGGTGAGTCCTATCCATCTAAAACAAAATTGAGTACATATGATTGGGTTGAACATAGATACCCTGTAAAGAGGAGAGTAAATGTAATGGACATAGAAGTAAGTGGAATGACTTTTGATGGTATACGTAGTATTGATCCTGAAGTTTGTAAACTTTATGGTATACAAATACAAACTGACAAGGATGACAATCCTATTCGTTATGCCTACAAGTATCCACACACTGTTAAGTATAGAGACTACAATGACAAGTCTAAGTCTTGGATAAAAGACAGGGGTGTGGGTATGAATGAACTGTTTGGTCCTGAGTTTAATCAAGGATCATCACACAGGATTTATATTACTGAGGGTGAATTTGATGCAGCTAGTTTGTATCAGATACTAAGACAGAAGTTTCCTGTTAAGTCTTTGCCATCTGCATCTATCGGTGAAAAGTTTATTAAGAATAATTTTAACTATCTCAATGCGTTTAAAGAAGTAATCTATGCAGGTGAGCTTGATGAAGCAGGTAGACGAGCTGCTGAAAGAATCTATGAATCATTGCCAGAAAAGTTTTACTATGTACCAATGTCTAAGTACAAAGATGCTAACGAGTTTCTTGAAGCAGATGATATTGAACCTCTCTATTGGGCAGCTCAAAAGCCACAGAGATACTCACCAGAAAACTTCTTTTGTTCTGATGAAGAGGTAGAACAAGCCATACTTACAGAGAGTCCCTACGATTACATACCTACAGGACATTCTGGACTTGATGATAAGATACGTGGTGTTGTTAAAGGTGGTCTTACATTTATCAAAGCACCAAGAGGTACAGGNAAGACAGAGGTAGTAAGATACTTTGAGACTGGACTNCTTAAAAANCCTANCACACGTATAGCTTTACTGCACATGGAAGAGATGAAGTCTACTACCTACAGAGCTATGGCTACNTATCATCTTGGTGTTAATGTCAGAACTAAAGATGATGCAAAAGAAAATAGAATATCAGAAGAAGATGTTATAAAAGCTGCAAAGGATGCTACAGAGGGTGAACGTACAGTTGTGTTTGAAATGAGGTCACATGATGATCCACTAAAACTATTAGAGTATACTAGACTAGCTGCAACTGTATATGGTGCAGAGTATATCTTTGTAGACCATGTTCAAAGACTAGCATACCTTAGTCAATCAGGTGTAGATGGTGCTACCTCTGTGCTTACATCTCTTGGAGCAAGAATGGCACAGCTATCCAAAGAATTAAATATAGGTGTGGTATTTATATCACAAGTCAATGATGATGGTAGGACTAAGTATGCATCATCACTTGAAGAAGAAGCCATTATCTGTATCAAGATTGAAAGAGATATAGAAAGTGAAGATGAGATAGTACAGAATACTACTACCTTTATTGTCGATAAGAATAGACCATTCGCTAAGTTAGGCTATGCAGGTACAGTATACTACAATC
>FUFK010040024.1_pt1 | contig 17314 bp, 21 predicted proteins | sample 1021851 | NCBI WGS metagenome assembly FUFK01 (sample SAMEA51879418, study PRJEB19060) | metagenome | reverse complement strand
TGAGGCTTCAAATTTCATTTTGATTTATTTTGATTTTTTTTTCTTTAAACCAAGCTTGTCGCTATGTCTTAATCTTAAAATAACAATTGCACCAGCAATCAGTACTATAGCGATAGCTTCATAAACTAATGCTGTTGGATCCATTTCCTTCCCTTGAAGAATAATAAATCGTGCTAAAGCAGTAATTGCAATTAATAATGGAAGGGTAATACTAATTGATTGTTGGTTCCAAAAAACTCTTACCATTGCTAGTACTTCTAAGTAAAGAAACATTAATAATAAATCTGCTAAAGTTACAGATCTATTCTCAAACATTTTGTACATTTCTATACCGACTGCAATAACCGTACTTATTAATATGATAACCATTAATATTAGTTGTAAGTTTTTTGCTATTTTTTCCATTACTTATCTTTACTAAATGGTAGCCATTTTTCAAATACTGATTTTGAAGGCCCATCGTAAGGGATTGTATATGAATTAGTATTTGTAAGAACTTCTATGCCTTTTGAAAAAACAAATATAAAAACAATTACAAAAACTATCACCATAATTTTGAAAGGATCAAAATTTTTTGTTCTAAAGACACTGCTAGACTTTTCTTCAGCTTTATGAAATTGTTTAAATGTCATGTAAACCGCAAATATAAGACCAATGTGAGCTATATAAGTCCCAGCCCAACCAAAAGCAAAAGTTGTATATGAGAAAACATATAAACTAAATACAGTTGTCCAAATAAAGCTTAATACTAATAAAATTTGTAATCTAACTGCTTTTGGTAAAGATCTTAAGTCATTTTTACTATCGTCAAATAGTATGTTGGCTGAGTCTTGCATCCATTTTTTTAAACCATCCATATAAGCCAAATTAAGTTTTTTTTAAGAATTAACAATGCTCAAAATGTCCATAAATTATTGTAAATTTCTTAACTTTTTTTTATGAAAATTAATAAATTTCTCAACATTTGTTTTATTAAATGATTTATTCTCCTCGAAGGATACTTTCTTCATCGAATAAGATTTACTGTTGGTAATTCTTGACTGGATTGACACATTACCCTTATAAAGTTTAAGCTTAATAGATCCATTAACTTTATTTTTTTTGAGATCAATAATCTTTTGAAGTTTATATCTTTCTTTAGAATACCAATATCCATTATAAATAAGTTCTGCATATCTAGACATTATATTATCTTTTTTGTGCATTGTTTCTTTATCTAGAGTAACAGACTCGATTGCTCTGTGAGCGTGAATTAATAATGTACCACCCGGAGTTTCATAAATCCCTCTTGATTTAATTCCTAAAAATCTGTTTTCAACAAGATCAACTCTTCCTATCCCATTTCTTCCAGCTAGTTGATTCAGTTTTTGAAGCAACCTGGAAGGTTTTGATTTTTTTCCATTTATTCCTACTGGATCTCCGTTTTTAAAATTAATAGTTACAAAAGTTGATTTATTAGGAGCTTTCTCAGGTGAAACTGTTCTTTGGAAGATAAATTCTGGAGGTGAATTTTTTGGATTTTCCAAAACTTTTCCTTCGGTTGAAGTGTGGAATAAATTATCATCAACAGAAAAAGGAGGTGCACCTTTTTTGTCTTTTGGTATCTGAATACCATGTTTTTTTGCATAATTTATCAAATCAGTTCTAGATTTTAATTTCCATATTCTCCAAGGCGCAATTATTTTTATCTTTGGACCAAAATAATGATATCCAAGTTCGAATCTAACTTGATCATTCCCTTTTCCAGTTGCACCATGAGACACTGCATATGCATTATATTTTTTTGCTATTCTAATTTGATCTTTTGCAATTAATGGTCTCGCAATTGATGTTCCCAGTAAATAAACACCTTCATAAATCGCATGACCTCTTATCATTGGAAAAATATAATCTTTCACAAAAATATCTTTCAAATCTTTGATAATAATATTTTTAACTCCAAATTTTTTAGCATTTGAAATAATTTTTTTTTGATTAATTTTTTGACCAATATCAGCAGTATAACAAATTACATCAGCATTATAATTTTCTTGAAGCCATTTAAGTATTATAGACGTGTCTAGTCCACCAGAATAAGCTAACACAATTCTTTTTTTTGATTTCATTTATCAGCTACAAGCTTTTTTTGCGGTATTATATGCCTTTGTAAAGCCGAGAAGTGAATAGTGATCAATGGTTTGGGAACCTTTTTCGTTATATCCTGTAACCATAATTCTTGAACCTTTTTTCATAATTTTAATCATTATGTTTTCTTTTTTGTTACTTGTCATCCAAGCAAAACCTTGTTGTTTAATATCAAACTTGAATTTATTATTCCCCGAGGTGGCTAAAACGGAGTTATTTTTATTAAATTCATAACCTGCCGTAGTGCTAATTTCATTTTTAATTTTTTCGCCAGGTCTGAAAGTAACAAATAATCTTGCATCTCTATTATTTTTTTTTGGAGCTTGTAAAACAGGAGTTGATTGAGCAAAACATACCTTACCAGAATTTTCTGACATTACCATTACCTCCCAATCTTTAAATTTTCCCATTTTTTTTAAATTTTCTGCATAAGTTTTCGATAAAGAAATTACAAAAATTATTACACTGAAAAAAATAGTTTTTTTAATTATGGGCATGGGTTTGGATAAATTTTTTGTACTTCATTAATTTCATTTATTACTTCCTCACTTAAGTTTATGTTTACACTTTCTATATCAGTTTTCAACTGATCCATTGTCGTAGCTCCTATTATTACACTTGTCATGAAAGGTTGAAGTTCACAGAATTTCAAACTCATTTGTGCAAAATTTAATCCATATTTATTTGCTATTTGATTATATTTCACTACAGCTAATTGACCATTGTCTGTTTTATATCTTACAAACTGATTACCAAACATTTTCATTCTTGAATTTTTAGGTAATTTACCATTAAGATATTTTCCAGTTAAATAACCAAATGCTAAAGGTGAATAAGCTAATAAACCACTTTTTTCTCTTATGGAAACCTCTGCTAGTCCAATTTCATAGGATCTATTTAATAGACTATAAGGATTTTGGACAGACATCATTCTAGGGAGATTATTCAGCTTTGAAATTTCTAAAAATTTAGAAAGACCCCAAGCCGTTTCATTTGAAAGTCCTACGTATCTTATTTTTCCACTTTTTATAATTTTATCAAAAGAGTTAAGAATATCCTCGAACCGGTTCCAATCATTTTCATCTTTGTGTTGATAACCAAGTCTTCCGAAGAAGTTACTTTTTCTTTCAGGCCAATGTAATTGATATAAATCTATGTAGTCAGTTTTTAACCTTTTTAAACTTCCATTAACTGCATCATTAAGATTTTTTTCATCGTATTGATTTCCACCACCTCTGATCCAATCTAAACCAGGTCCAGATACTTTTGTTGCAAGAACCACTTCAGATCTTTTTTTTGTTTTTTCAAACCAATTTCCAATAACCTCCTCAGTTTTACCATACGTACTCTCTTTTGGAGGTATTGCATACAATTCGGCTGTATCCCAAAAATTTACACCTTGACTTAATGCATAATCCATCTGTTCAAAACCCTCTGCCTGAGTATTTTGTTCGCCCCAGGTCATTGTACCGAGACAAATTGTACTTACATCAATGTCGGTATTACCTAATTTTTTATAATTCACAGTAATTTTTCGTGTTAAATTTTTTTTAATCTTTTAAGGTATCTTGAATAATTAGTAAAAGACTATATATTCTGAGCATCATGGAATTTGATAAAAAAGGTATTCTAGCTAGAGCAAAAGCTGCAACTCGAGAAACAGCTGCAGTAATGGATGAGGGCCTAAGAGCCTACATGCTTAAAGTATACAACTATATGGCAACAGGAATATTGCTTACAGGCATAGTTGCTTTAATAACTTTTAAAATGTCAGTAGTTACAAATGATGCAGGATCAATTGTTGGTTTAACGCAAATAGGTAACGCAATTTATATGTCTGGTTTGAAGTGGATCGTTATGCTGGCCCCGCTAGGTATTGTTTTTTATATGAGTTTTGGAATTAATAAAATGACTGCAGCAAAAGCTCAGACTACTTTTTGGATTTTTGCAGCTTTAATGGGGTTATCATTATCATCAATATTATTAGTTTACACTGGAATGAGTGTAACTAGAGTTTTCTTTATTTGCTCAGCCACTTTTGGAGCTATGAGTATTTACGGATACACAACTAAAAGAGACTTAACTAAACTAGGTTCATTTTTAATGATGGGTTTAATTGGAATTATAATAGCATCAATAGTTAATATTTTTATGAAATCATCGATGATGTACTTTGTTATTTCAATTTTAGGTGTCCTAATTTTTGTTGGATTAACTGCATATGATACTCAAAAAATAAAAAACATGTATTCAGTTAGTGACACAGGAGAGTTGATGGGCAAAAAAGCAGTTATGGGCGCTTTAACTCTTTACCTGGATTTCATCAATCTATTTATTATGCTTTTAAGACTTTTTGGTCAAAGAAGATAATTATATATTAAATTTTTTTCCAGTTAATACCCTCAAGTAACTTTTTTAAATCAAATGAGTTTTTTAGTATTTTTCCATTTGTATCAGTTATAAAATATTTTAAATTTTTATTTTTCGGCTTAAAATTTTTACAAATTCTATAAAGTGCATTTTCAGTTGCATTCTTAAATACATTAAAACTAACTTGTTTGTTTGATATATTGAGCCCATAATCTCTCCATGATCCCTCCGAAACCATTTTTGCGTAAAGATCTAATATAGTTTTTAGTTCATCTCTCTCAAAAAAATTTTTGTCCTCAAACCGCTTGTCTTTTATATTATTTATAACCAGTTTTAAGTTTTTATTCATTAGTTTTGTATTTATTAATTAATCCTATTTGAAAAGCAGTGAAAATAAAAGTTATAGGCAATAGACCCCAAACTTTAAAATTTACCCAAAACTCTTCTGATTGAGTTCTCCAAACTATTTCATTTAGAATTGCCAACGCGAAGAAAAAAAATATCCATCTTTTATTAAGTATTTCCCAGCCTTTGTCAGTCAATGCAATGGATTTACCCATTAATTTTTTAAGAACTGGTTCATTAGTAAAATATCTGCCAAATATTAATGCTAAACCAAATAAAATATTGATTATTGTAGGTTTAATAAAAATAAATACTGGATTATTAAAATAAATTGTCAATCCACCAAAAAAAGTAATCAATACTCCACTCAGAAGAGGAACTTTTGGTAGCTTTTTTTCCAAAAACCATACAAAAGCTAACGCTAAAATTGTCGCAATAATAAATGGAGGTATGGCTATTTTTAAATCTTTACCACTATCATAGTAGAAATAAAAAAAAATTACTAATGGTCCAAAATCAGTAAGAAACTTCAAAAAAGATTTATTCACAAAAAAGATATTAACATAAATAATATTTTAACAAAAATTATAAATTTTTCTTATTGATTTTTATTTTTAAATACCCATACTATTAATAATGGCAATTCAAAAAGCAAAATTTTCAATAGGTGATATTGTAAAACATAAACATTTTGAATTTCGTGGAGTAATCTACGATGTTGATTTCGAATTTAATAATTCAGAAGAGTGGTACCAATCAATTCCAAAAAATGTAAGACCAAGGAAAGATCAACCTTTTTATCATCTTTTGGCTGAAAATGATGAAATTACTTATGAGGCATATGTTTCTGAACAAAACCTTTTAGTAGACGATTCTGATGAACCTATTAAACATCCATTAATTGAGGAGATTTTTTCAGGAAAAAGGGGATCTAGTTATTTCAAACTCTCAAACTAAAAAATTCACTTTTTAAACACAATTAGCTCAAATCTTCGTCACAGCTAGCTATTAGAATAATCTTATTCTGGTCAAGGATGTTGAATATTTACCCTTCGTTATTATCTCCCTCTGACATTCTTGATCAGACAATTTTTTCCTAATAAAATTTTGTAATTGTAATAAAATAATTCCTACTATGTTTAAATATTTTGAACCGTCCAAAATTTTTTCCATAACGTCGAGGGCGCCAAAGTATGTCTTGACGCTATTTATAATTGTTCTAACTATTGGGTTAGTAGAAGCTTTAATATTGTCGCCCGAAGATTATAAACAAAGTCATTCAGTGAGGATTATGTATGTACATGTACCAGCAGCTTGGATAAGTATTGGTATATTTTCTACAATTACGTTTTTATCTTTAATCGGGTATATCTTTAAAATAAGAAATTTTTTTTTAATATCAAAAAGTTTAGCTCCATCAGGTTTTTTATTTACAATAATTGCCCTCGTTACAGGATCAATTTGGGGAAAGCCAACTTGGGGAACTTGGTGGGCATGGGATGCTAGAATTACATCAATGTTGATCTTAGCATTATTCTATACGATTTATCTTATTGCTTGGAGAATTTATGATAATGACGACAAAGTTTTAAAAGTAACTACCATTATAACAATTTTAGGAATAATTAATGTACCAATTATTAAATATTCTGTTGATTGGTGGAACACTTTACATCAACCTGCCTCAATCAATATTTTATCAAAATCATCAATTCATGTATCCATGCTTTATCCATTATTAATAATGACTGCGGCATTTGCTCTATTTTCTCTGCTGATTTTTTTAATGAAATATAATACAGAACTGATAAAAATTAAAAATAAAGGCTTGGATAGATTATGATAAATGAATTGATTTATATGAACGGTTATGGATCTTACGTCTGGACCGCTTTCGCATTTACATTAATAAGTTTTGTATCTCTTTATGTAGTTGTTAAAGTGCAATATATAAAAGAAAAAAATAAATTTATTACTAAATTTGGAACATTAAACTCAAAAAGAGCAGCATTTGCAAAAACTCAAAGTATCAATAAAGAAATTCTATCAAACACCCCAAATATTTAACTTTTGAACCATGTATGGTCGTAAAGTTAAACTAAGATTTTTATTTATATCTCTTATCTTACTTATTTTATCATTATCAGTTTTTCTAATTTTAAAATCTTTAGAAGAAAATGTAGTTTATTTTCAATCNCCAACTGAAGTAAAAGAGTTGGCTGAATTAAATAAAAAGAAAATAAGAATTGGTGGGATGGTGAAAAATAACTCCATATCTATCGAAGAAAAAAAAGTAAAGTTTATTGTGACTGATTTTAAGAATGAAATTAATGTAATTTATTCAGGAGTAATTCCAAATCTTTTTGCAGAAGGAAAAGGAGTAGTTGCAGAGGGTTATCTTAATGATAGAAATTTTTTTTCTGCAACTAAAATTTTAGCAAAACACGATGAAAATTATATGCCTCCTGAAGTAAAAGCAGCGTTAGAGGAGAAATAAATCTTGGCTAGTTTGATCGGATACTATTCTTTAGTTTTTGGGCTTTGCGCTTCTTTGCTAATTGTATTTTTTTGTATAAAAAATTTTCAAAATTCTCTCATTTTTGACAACAAGGTTCTTACTTTTACTTTTTTACAATTATTTTTTGTTATTATAAGTTTCTTAGGATTGATAATCTCATTCATTAACTCAGACTTTAGCAACGAAACAGTTTTTAACCATTCACATACGACTAAACCACTATTTTATAAAATTTCAGGTACTTGGGGGAATCATGAGGGTAGTTTACTGCTTTGGTTGTTAGTTTTAATTCTATTTATTTTTTTATTTTTATTAAAATCAAAAGATCAATCTAAGAAATACAGAATTTTAACTTTATTATTTCAGCAAGTAATAATTATTGGTTTTTTTATATTTTTAATTCAAACCTCAAATCCATTTAATTATATTTTTCCTGTTCCATCCGAGGGGCTTGGTTTAAATCCAATTTTACAGGATCCAGCTTTAGCAATACACCCACCAATTCTCTATTTAGGATACGTTGGATCTTCAATAATTTTTTCATCTACTCTTGCTGCAACCGCTTTAAATTATGTCTCAGTAGACTGGGCAAAACATATAAAGTTTTGGATATTGACATCCTGGATTTTTCTAACTTTAGGAATTTTACTAGGATCAATTTGGGCTTATTATGAATTAGGCTGGGGAGGTTTTTGGTTTTGGGATCCTGTCGAAAACGTTTCACTTATGCCATGGTTAGCATTGACCACGCTTCTTCATTGCGTTCTAATTTTAGAAAAAAAAAATTTACTGAGTTCTTGGACAATAATTCTGTCAATATCAACTTTTACATTAAGTATGTGTGGTACCTTTTTAGTTAGATCTGGTATCTTAAATTCTGTTCATACTTTTGCAAATGATCCAGAGAGAGGATTATTTATTCTTATTTTTTTATTTAGTTTGATTTTTTTATCTCTTTTTATTTTTTTCTTTTTTCACAAACAAGACAAAAAAAAATATAATTTTTTCTGGTTAAGTAAAGAAACATCAATAGTAGTAAATAATTGGTTTATGATGTATTTTCTTACAGTTGTTTTAATTGGAACTACTTACCCAATTTTTCTAGAAGTATTAACATCAGAAAAAATATCTGTTGGTCCACCGTTTTATAATAAATTGATAATTCCTTTTTTAATCCCTTTTTTATTTGCCATGGCTATCGGGCCAAAGTTAAAATGGATTAAATCAGACCTTAAAGATAAATTCTATTTGATTTTATTTTTGATTATTTCTTTGTTACTATCAGTCTTCATAATAAAAAATTTAAACATCAATTTTTTATTAAATACTGTCTTAGTTACATCCGCATTTTATCTCTTTTTTATAACAACGAGAGATTTCTTTTCTAAAGGTTTTAAAAACTTATCCCAAAATATAGCTCATTTTGGATTCAGTCTTTTAATTTTAAGTATTCTATTAAATAATATTTTTTCCTCTGAAGTTATCACTAANTTAAAAGTGGGAGAAACTTTGCAATTGGATAAAACACAAATAAAATTTGAGAGCATAGAAAAGAAAAATATAAATAATTATGCGGCAGTAATAGGTAAATTTCAAGTTAGAGATAAAGATGGTAATACACAAATTTTAAACCCTGAATTAAGAATTTACAATCAACCAAATATTGTAACTAGTGAAGCTGATATAAAAACTAATTTATTTACAGATAAATTTATGACAATGAATTTAGTCCAAAATCAAGATTATTTTAATATTAGATATCAAATTAAACCTTTTATGATTTGGATATGGATATCAGTTTTATTAATTAGTTTTGCTGGACTTACAAGTTTATTGAAAAAAAAAAACTATGAGAACTAAAACTTTATTTTCTATTTTAATATTATTTTTTTTAGTCTTATTTTTCTTTTTTTATAAGGGATTGCAAAATCCAAATATTTATACTCCGAATGTTGAAATTAAAAAAGATATCCCAAATTTTGAAGCAAAATTATTTAACACCAACGAACTAATATTTTCAGAAAAAGTTTTTAAAAGTGACAAATTTTATCTCATAAACATTTGGTCATCTTGGTGTGTGCCTTGTAGAGATGAACATTCTTTTTTATTAAGATTGAGAGAAAATATTGATATTATTGGTTTGAATTACAAAGACAAAATTGTAAATGCAAAAAAATTTCTTAATGAATTCAATAGTCCATATAAATTGATTTTGTCTGATCCTGATGGAACTATAGCAATTGAATGGGGAGCTTATGGAGTACCCGAAACTTTTTTAATCTACAATAAAAAGATTCTTAAAAAATATATTGGTCCATTAAATGAAAACTCATTACTTGAAATAAAGAGAATGATTAAATGAAATATTTAAATTTTTTAATAATCATTATTATTGTATTCAAATCAAATTTTTTGAATGCACAAGAACAAAAATTAAAAAATGAGATTACCAAAAATTTACGTTGTTTAGTTTGTCAAGGTCAATCTGTTTACGACTCAGATACTGAATTTGCAAATAGCTTGAAAATTTTAGTAGAAAGAAAATTGGACGAAGGTCTTAGTGAAAAACAAATTTATGATTTTTTTAAAGAAAAGTATGGTGAATGGATTTTATATGACCCTCAATTTAACAAAAATACTTATTTTCTCTGGCTATTGCCTGTATTGATGTTTTTGCTCGGTGGTGCAATAATATTTAAATTATTTATTAAAAAAAAAAATTAAGTATATTTTTATAATGAAACTCTTAAAAATACATGCAATTGTTCTAATTTTATTTCTCAATAGCTCTTTGAGTATTGCGGAGGAAAATATCAAGAATAAAAATACAGAGTTTAATATTTTCACTGGAATGTTTGATTTCAGTGATCACGGTAAAAGATCAACCTTGATAGGTTTTCAACATCAAAATGAAGATTTATATAGAGATACGTTTTTAGGAAATTTATCTCCAATTACAGGTGCAATGATTACCGCAGATAATGCAACTTACTTTTATACTGGTGTACAAGCTCAATATAAACTGGGTGCTCTAAATTTTACTCCAAGTTTCGCACCTGGATATTACAATAAAGGAGATGGAAAAGATTTAGGACATGCTTTAGAATTTAAGACTGAAATTCAGCTATCTTTGAATCTTCCAAAGGAAAGTCAATTTGGATTATCATATAACCATTTGTCTAATGCTAGTTTAGGAGATAAGAATCCTGGGGCAAATAGTTATATGTTTAATTTTCTTAAAACCTTTTAAAAAAGACCTGATGATAACAAGATTAAAACATTGTCACAATTTTAGTGATTTTAGAAAACTTGCTAAGTTAAAACTTCCATCACCTATTTTTCATTATATTGACGGTGCAGCTGATGATGAAATTACATATGCACGAAATACTAGTTCTTTTGACGATGTTGACTTAGTTCCAAACGTATTGAGAGGTGTTGAGAATGTTGATTTGTCTACTACGATTTTTGGTAAAAAATTAGACTTACCATTTTATCTTTCACCAACGGCACTTCAAAGACTTTTTCATTATGATGGTGAAAGAGCTGTTGGTAAGGCAGCTAAAAAATTTAATACAATGTTTGGTGTTTCTGCGCTAGCTACAGTTAGTGTTGAAGAAATATCTTCCTTAATTGATACTCCAAAAATGTTTCAGTTTTATTTTCACAAAGACAGAGGTTTAAATGACTCTTGTTTAGAAAGAGCTAAGGCAGCAAAATTTGATGTAATGGCATTAACAGTTGATACAATAACAGGTGGAAATCGTGAAAGAGATTTAAGAACAGGTTTTACCTCTCCACCAAAATTGACTTTATCAAGTTTGTTTAGTTTTGCGACTAAGCCAATGTGGGGAATAAATTATTTAACAAAAGGAAAATTTGAACTACCTCATCTCCAAGATTTTGTAAAAGAGGGAACAAGCACAAACTCTTCAATTGGAAATTATTTTTCAACAATGTTAGATCAATCTATGAATTGGAAAGATGCAGAAAAACTTTGTTCTCAATGGGGAGGCCATTTTGCACTTAAAGGCATAATGAGTGTAGAGGATGCTAAAAAAGCAGTTGATATTGGGTGTACTGGTATAATGGTTTCAAATCATGGTGGAAGACAACTTGATGGATCGAGAGCGCCATTTGATCAACTTGCAGAGATCGTTGATGCTGTTGGAGATAAACTTGATGTTATATGTGAAGGTGGGATTCATCGAGGAACTCACATGCTAAAGGCATTATCTTTAGGGGCCAAAGCATGCTCAGGTGGAAGACTTTATCTTTACGCACTTGCTGCAGCGGGCCAAGCAGGTGTTGAAAGAGCTCTCGAATTATATAAATCTGANTTAGTTAGAGANATGAAACTCATGGGCTGCACAAAAATAAGTGATTTAAATAGAAGTAATTTAAGATTTAGAAGATAGTGAGTCTGAAAAATTGTTATAATTTTGAGGATTTTAGAAATTTAGCAAAAAAAAAATTACCATCACCTATTTTTCATTATATCGATGGTGGTGCGGACGATGAGATTACCCTTAAAAGAAATACAAATTCTTTTGATGATTGTGATTTAGTTCCAAATATTCTTGCAAGTGTTGGAAAACCTGATCTTTCAACAACTTTATTTGGTAGAAAAATTGACATGCCGATTTTTCTATCTCCAGCAGCGATGCAAAGACTTTATCATTCCGACGGCGATAAAGCCTCAGCAAGAGCGGCAGAAAAATTTGGAACTTTTTACAGTATGTCCTCTATGAGTAATAACTCGATTGAGGAAATCTCAAACATTTCAAGTGGTCCAAAATTATTTCAACTTTATGTACATAAAGATAAATCAATNACAGATGATTTAATTGACAGATCNAGAAGATCAGGATTTGATGCAATGTGCTTAACAGTAGATACGTTAGTTGCAGGTAACAGAGAAAAAGATCATAGAACGGGTTTTACCACACCACCAAAACTTACATTTCAAAGCCTAGCTAGTTTTGCAATGAGACCAAGCTGGGTATTTAATTATTTAACTGGAAAAAAATTTGAACTTTCAAATGTAAAAAAAAAAACAGACAAAGGTACAAATATAGCTAAGTCAGTAATTGAATATATAAATGAACAGTATGATCCATTAATGGGATGGAAAGATGCAGAATATTGTGCAAAAAAATGGAACGGTCCTTTTGCACTTAAAGGAGTTATGTCTGTTGAGGACGCTAAAAGAGCAATAGACATTGGTTGTACAGCGATTATGATCTCAAATCATGGTGGAAGACAACTTGATGGATCAAGATCACCATTTGATCAAGTCAAAGCAATTTCAGATGCTGTAGGAGATAAACTGGAGATTATATTAGACGGAGGTGTGAGAAGAGGAACCCATGTGTTAAAAGCAATCGCCGCTGGAGCAAAAGCTTGTAGTTTTGGTAAGATGTTTTTGTTCTCTTTAGCCGCAGGGGGGCAGCAAGGTGTTGAGCATTTACTTCACAATATGCGCGATGAAATTAATAGAAATATGGTTTTAATGGGATGTAAGAATTTAAAAGAGTTGAATAGTTCAAAATTAATTTATAGAATTTCTCAAAAAATTTAAAATTTATGGAATTAGCAAAAAGTTTAAATAGATTAGGCACAGAATCAGCTTTCTCGGTTTTAGCAGAAGCAAAAAAATTAGAGGCACAAGGCAAACCAATGATTCATTTAGGTTTGGGACAACCAGACTTTAAAACTCCAAAACATGTGGTTGAAGCTGCTAAAAAAGCTTTAGACGATGGTCATCATGGATACGTAATGTCAAATGGAATACCCGAATGCAGACAAGCCGTGACAAGGTGGATTAAAAAGCGTTACAATACAGACATAGATCCTGAGAGGATTTTAATAATGCCAGGTGGAAAACCTACAATGAGTTATGCAATCCAATGTTATGGAGAACCTGGAGTAGAAATAATTCATCCAACACCTGCTTTTCCAATATATGAGTCCATGATTAATTATACAGGATCAACTGCAGTTCCTTATGATTTAACTGAGGATAAAGATCTTAAATTTGATCCAGATAAAATTTTGTCGTTGATAACTAAAAAAACAAGATTGTTGATTTTAATAAATCCTAATAATCCAACAGGAAGTTTTGTTGAAAAACCAGTAATAGATTATTTTGCAAAGGAACTAGAAAAACATCCTCATGTAACTATTTTAAGTGACGAAATTTATAGTAGACAAATATTTGATTATAAAGAAATGCCCTCTTTTTTTCATTATCCTAATTTAAAAGATAGATTAATTGTATTAGAGGGTTGGAGTAAAGCTTACTCAATGACTGGATGGAGATTAGGTTGGAGTTACTGGCCTAAAGAACTTATTGAGCACGTGAATAAACTTCTAATCAACAGTGTTTCGTGTGTTAATGCTGCAGCACAATATGCAGGTATTGCTGCATTAGATGGTCCAGATGACTCCATCAAAGACATGTTAGATAAGTTTACTTTAAGAAGAAATTTAATTCATCAAGGTTTGAATGAACTTCCAGGTGTAGAGTGTAGTTTACCTGGAGGTGCTTTTTACGCATTCCCAAAGGTTATTGGAACAGGAATGAATGGATCTGAGTTCTGCAAGAAAGCAATGCACGAAGCGGGAGTGGCAATAGTTCCAGGAACAGCGTTTGGAAAAACTTGCAATGACTATGTTAGATTTAGTTTTGCAGCATCAAGAGATAACATTACTCAGGCACTAGAAAACATAAAGAAAATGCTTACGAAATAAGCTGTATTTTTGATAAAATTTTTATTAATATTCTTCAGATGAACGATCAAATCCAAGCAGAGTTTAAAAAAATTTTTAATGGGAGATTTTCCACCTCAGAGTCAACGAGAGCCAACTATGCAAGAGGTGAAGACACATATGACCCTGTTTTATCCAAAGCCGTAGTTTTTCCTGAAACTAATGAGGAAGTTTCAAAAGTTCTAAGATTATGTAATGAGCATAAAATTCCAGTTGTGCCTTTCGGGACAGGAACATCTTTAGAGGGTAATGTTGTAGGCAATGAAAAAGGTATAACCATATGTCTAGAGAAAATGAATAAAATTTTGAGTGTTAATGTAGAAGACTTTGATTGTAGAGTTCAGGCGTGTGTAACTAAGGAACAATTAAATGATTATTTAAGAGAGGATGGAGTTTTTTTTCCAATTGATCCTGGCGCTAATGCAGCAATAGGAGGAATGGCCTCAACATCAGCCTCAGGAACGATGGCTGTAAAATATGGGACAATGAAAACTGTAATTAGTGGACTCACTGTTGTTTTGCCTAATGGAGATATTATAAATACTGGTAGTAGAACTAAAAAAACTTCTGCAGGTTATAACCTGACTAACTTATTCATTGGCTCTGAGGGAACATTAGGAATAATTACAGAAGTTCAATTAAGATTATCACCAATACCTGAAAGCATCATGTCTGCAGTGTGTCACTTTCCAACTTTAGAAAATGCAGTTCAAACTGCGCAACAAGTTATTCAGTATGGTGTCCCTATTGCAAGAATTGAAATGCTTAATAAAGATCAAATGGGCATAAGTATTAATTACTCAAAATTGAAAGATATTGAGGCTGTACCAACTTTATTTTTTGAATTTCATGGATCTGAGGCATCTAATAATGAGAACATTAAAATTGTTGAAGAAATTTCAAAAGATAATAATGGCAGCTCTTTTAAATGGGCAAAAGATTTAGAAGAGAGAAATAAACTTTGGAAAGCACGTTGGGATGTATATTATTCTGTAAAAGCATTGATAAATAATGGAAGAGTTTATTCAACCGATGTGTGTTTACCTATTTCAAATATAACCGAGTGTGTAAATTATGCGGAAGAGCAAGCAAAGAAATTTGGACTAAGAGCTCCAATGGTAGGCCATTTAGGAGATGGAAACTTCCATGTGCTTTTACCTTTTGACCCAGAAAATAAAGAAACTTATAAAAAAATTAGAGAATTCAACGACTTGTTAATTAATAAAGCGCTTGAATTAAAAGGCACAATAACCGGAGAACATGGTGTCGGACTTCATAAAAAAGAATACCTATTAAAAGAACATGCTGATAACATTCCATTAATGAAATTGATTAAAAGGAGCATTGATCAAAACAACATAATGAATCCTGGCAAGATCTTCGATTTAAACTAATTAGGTTTAACACTGATGAAAAAAATTTTAATCACAAGAAAACTTATTAAAGAAAGCGAAGATAAAGCTAGTAAAACTTTTGACCCAATATTTAACAATAATGATGAGTTATACTCTCAGTCAAAAGTTATAGAGATGAGTCACGGGTGTGATGGAATTTTATCCTCTCTTACAGACAAAATGGATAAAGAGACTATTGATAAATTACCAAGCACCATAAAAATTATTTCTAATTTTGCAGTTGGATTTGGAAACATTGATTTAGATGCTGCCAAAAAAAAAGGTATAGCAGTGACAAATACCCCAGAAGTTTTATCTGATGCAACAGCTGAAATTGGGATACTTCTAATTTTAGGTGCGTGTAGAAGAGCTTCTGAGGGCATAATTTCAGCGCAAGAAGGTGGGTGGAAATGGTCAGCAGATTATTTAATTGGCAAACAATTGACAGGCTCACGATTAGGTATTTTAGGTATGGGTAGAATAGGACAAAAAATTGCAAAGATTGCAAAATCTTTAGGTATGATAATTCATTACCATAACAGATCAAAGTTAAGTGATGAAAAAGAGCAAGGAGCAATTTATCATGACAACATAAAAAGTCTTTTTTCAGTTTCTGACGTTTTATCAATTTGTTGTCCGGCGACAAAAGAAACTGAAAATATGATTAACAAAGAGACTGTTGAGTATTTTCCTAAGGGAGCAGTAATCACTAACGTTGCTAGAGGAGATATTGTCGATGATGAAGCTTTAATTGATGCACTAAACAGAAGAAAAATTTATGCAGCTGGATTAGATGTTTATAAAAATGAACCTAACTTAAATCCGGGTTATAATAAAATTAAGTCAGCATTTATTCTTCCACATCTAGGAAGTGCTACAAAGGACACAAGAATTGCAATGGCAAACTTAGCAATTGATAATATTGATGAGTTTTTTAAAACTGGAAATTGCAAAAATAAAGTTAATTAATTCTACTCTAGATTGAATTTAATTCAACTTATGCGACATCTACGCCTTTTTTTAGAAAGACTCTAATTAGATTCTATGTTTTAATTAATCAAGTTAATTAACTTTAATAGGAGTAATAATGACGAAAGAAAATAAATCATTGAAGATTAAAACATCTTCAAGACGTAAGTTCTTTAAAACTGCTGCTAAAGCTGGTGCTGTAGCTGCAGCTGCTGTTGCTATGCCAAACATCGCAACTGCAGGCGGTCATAAAACTTTAAAGATGCAAGCTGCATGGCCAAGTGGAGCAAACATCTTTTTTGAAATGGCCGGAGACTACTGCAAAATGGTAGATGAAATGTCTGGTGGTACACTTAAGATTGATCTTCAACCAGTTGGAGCAGTTGTAAAGACCTCAGAAATCGGACAAGCAGTTAGTTCCGGTGTAGTAGATATGGGTCACTGGGTGACTGCATATTGGTATGGTAAAAATCCAGCTGCATCATTATTTGGAACTGGTCCTTCATACGGAATGTCATCTCAAGAAGTTATGGGATGGATGGAGTATGGTGGAGGAAGAAAACTGTATGATGAAACTCTTGCAAAAGTAGGTTTCGATTACATTGGTTTTTTCCATATGCCTATGCCAGCACAGCCTTTTGGTTGGTTCAAAAAGAACGTAACAAAAGTATCTGATGTTAAAGGTATGAAGTACAGAACAGTTGGTCTAGCGACTAACGTTTTGACTGCAATGGGAATGGTAGTTAGACAATTACCAGGTGGTGAAATTCAGCCAGCTATGAAAACTGGTTTGATTGAAGCTGCTGAGTTTAACAACCCAACT
>FUFK010038275.1_pt1 | contig 17319 bp, 16 predicted proteins | sample 1021851 | NCBI WGS metagenome assembly FUFK01 (sample SAMEA51879418, study PRJEB19060) | metagenome | reverse complement strand
GATGTTGTAATGAACACTTATTTAGTTCATAGATAATGCAATTTCATTAGAAATTAACTATGTTATGTATGTCTACTAAAGTACGAAAAGCTTAAAATGAAATCCATTGACGAACACATCCAAAAAGATCAATCGGAAATCGAATCTGCCAAAGCAGAGGGCAATCTTCCAAAGGTCAGACATCTAACTGAAGAATTAAAAGAACTCGAAGAGTATAAGGATCATCATCCAGATGATAAACATGATCCAAACGCTTTGGAATTATTTTGTGATGCCAACCCAGATGAGCCAGAATGTCTTGTTTATGATGATTAAGTTTACTTAATTATCAGAATAATTCATAAAAAAAGGGGCTTGAAAGCCCTTTTTTTATTTCTGGAATTCTTTTAGTAGTCCATATTAAAATCTGATGGGCTACCTGTCAGCGAACATACCACCGACTCCTCATTTTTCATTTCCTTCACTTCTACAATCGGTCTTCCCATTTTCTTCAGAACCTCAATTTCTTGAATGGTTTGACATCTAGCTATTATTTTTCCTTGTTGATCAAAGCAACTGTAGAAATTCATATTTTTATTTAAAGAAGTATCTTATTTATGGCTAATTTTCATTACTAAATCAAGTGTATTTATTTACAAAAAAATTTTTGATTTGAGTTAGATCCTTTTCCATACTTCAGAAAGCAGTGANGATAAACCTTTTTTTAAAGATGAAGAAATNACTAAAACTTTCTTTTTAGATAAATCTTCNAANTTTTTTNTGATTATTTTCAAATAATNATNATCTACNAGTTCCATTTTATTTAANACTATTANCCTNTCNTTATCTANAAGACCTTTCCCATATTTTNTTAATTCCTNCTCAATTATCTCAAAATCATGNATNGGATTTTCTGCAATTGAATCNATTAAGTGNANAAGTATCTTNGTTCTTTGGATNTGCCTNAAAAAATCNTGCCCTAAACCTACTCCATCAGCNGCCCCTGATATTAATCCAGGNATATCNGCAAAAAGACAACCNTTNCCATCTANTTTTCTNACTACACCTAAGTTAGGTATTAAAGTNGTNAAAGGATAGTTTGCGATTTTTGGACGAGCAGATGATANAACGGAAATNANAGTACTTTTNCCTGCATTTGGNAGGCCNATAATNCCAACNTCTGCNAGNAGTTTNAGTTCTAATTGAANCTCCCATATCTCACCATCTTTNCCTTCAGTAAATGATTCTGGGGCTCTATTTTGATTACTTAAATAGTAAGCATTACCNTGTCCACCTCTTCCTCCAATNGCAATAGTTAANCTCTCTTTATCTTTAGTTAAGTCTCCTAAAATAATGCCGGTNTTANTATCCCTNATTTCTGTGCCNCANGGAACTTTAAGGATTGTATCCTNACCTGAAGCNCCNGATCTNTTATTAGGNCCTCCTTTGCATCCATCTTCAGCAATTATTTCTCNTTTGAATTTNAAATCTAATAATGTTTGAAGATTATTATCAGCNANCAANATTATTGANCCNCCTCTNCCACCATTTCCCCCCGAAGGTCCTCCAGCAGGAACGAATTTTTCTCTNCTAAATGAAACTATTCCATTTCCACCTTTTCCAGCTTTNAGAATAATGTTTGCTTGATCAATAAATTGCACTTAATACACTTATTAAATTGTTTTCTAGGTATTTTTAAATTTTATTTTATCCACGCAATACTGCAACCAGGTCCACCCTCGTTGTTGGCAGCATCTTCAATCTTATCAACATAATTTAAACCTGATAACCAATTTCTTAGTCCTTTTTTTAATTTCCCTGTTCCAATTCCATGAACAATCCATAGCGGTCCATGAAATTTTCTAATTTTCTCCTCAATAATTATTTCAGCTTCGTGAACTCTTAGACCTCTTACGTCAATTGTATTTTTACTCGTTCTAATTTTAGAAAAAGAAAAATCTTCTCTTGTAGANTTGATCTCAATTTTTGAACTTTTGAAATTAGGCTTTTCTCCATTAATACCTTCAAAGTCATTTACAGATAATGTGCTNCTAAATGAACCACATTTAACTTCGTAAAAACCACCTTTTTTATCTAAATCTACAATTTGTCCCGTACTATTTAGACTTTTAATTTTTACAAAATCGCCTACCTGAGGATTCCATGATATTGACTTTTCAAATTTTTTTTGGGTTAAATGTTCCGTCTCAATTTCCTTTAATCTTTTTCCAATAATTCTCGTATCCTCTCCATTAACATTCTTATCTCTTAATTTTTTAATCAAATCTATTACCTCTTTTTTAGCGGATACAATATGTTTTGATAATTTAAACTTTTCAATTTCCTGTATTTTTTCAGCATTTATTTTTTGATATTCATAATTTCTCTTCAGTTCATCATGTAATATTTCAGTCCTTGCAATAAGTTCTGCAGCAGCTTCTGCAGAATTTTGTTGTTTAATCCTGTCTTCTTCAAGTCCTTTAATAATGTTGTTAATATTATCAACTTCTTTTGGCTTTAGGTAATTTGCAGCTTCATTGAGTATGCTTTCATCGAGACCAATTCTCTTAGAGATTGACAAAGCATTACTTCTCCCAGGGATGCCCCAATTGAGTATATATTTTGGCTTCAAAGAATCCTCATCAAAGGCAACTGATACGTTTTCGAATCTGGAGTCATTATATTTTAATGCCTTAATATCCCCATAATGTGTTGTTGCTAAAGTGATATCAGATTTATTAGCAAATTCTTTTAATAAAGCCATCGCAAGCGCACTACCTTCTAGAGGATCTGTACCAGATCCAATCTCATCTAACAAAACAACTGATAAACCTTTCCTATTATCAAGTGAATCTAAAATCTCTTTTATGCGTGATATATGCCCACTGAAGGTAGATAAATTTTCTTCTAATGATTGATTATCTCCTATGTCAACATATACATTTGGACAAAAAGGGATAATGGGATTATTAGTTGAGGGTATCAATAATCCAGCTCTAGCCATAAGTAACGACAAACCCAAACCTTTTAAAGCTGCCGTTTTACCTCCAGTATTTGGGCCTGTAATAGCTACAACCTTAATATTTCTATTTATATGAAAATCGACAGCCACAGGTGAAGGAGCCCCTTTTTTCTTATGTTCCCAAATCAATAACGGATGAGAAAAACCAATTAAGGAAATAACTGGATTTTTCTCAAAAGTAGGAGTTTTGCCTCCAATCCATTTCGAATATCTTGAACGGGTAAGAGCATTTTCTAATCTCAATAAAATGGATGCCATTACAATAAGATTTTCTGAATTATCACTAATAACTTGAGACCATTTCTGAAGTAATTTGAATTCTTCTGCTGTGATCCTTGCCTCTAAAGAAGCAATCTTATTACCCTTAGTTACTACACTATCAGGTTCAAAATATACTGTATTTCCTGAAGATGAAGAGTCATGAATTATGCCTTTAAATTTATCTACATAATTAACTTTTATTGCTAAAACTGGCCTACCATATCGATCTCCAATAGTAGTGTCTTGTAAAAAAGATAAATTCTTTTGAATAAATTTATCAACTAATATTTTTCTTTCCAGTTTCTTAGATAATAATTCTTTTCTTAAAATAGATAGTTCACTACTAGCATTATCTGAAATCCTGCCATTAGATTCAATACCATTTTTTAAAATCGTTTCAATATTTTTATGATCAACTAAATTATTTGTGAATGATGAAATAAAAGGCCTTTGTTCAAAATCTAAAAAGATTTTTTTTAAATTTCTTGCTGCAGAAATTGTTTTCGCAATTTCTAACAAGTCAGAAGATAAAATTACACCACCCTTTGAGCAAATCTCAATATTTCTAGTAATATCGCAAACACCAGAAAAACTAATTGATTTATCTAAATTATTTTCTAGTTCAGTTATTTCAACCGTCTCTTTTAAAAGTCTTTTAGAGACATCGTATTCTGAAGGAATTTCAAAACTTAAAATTGCTTTTTTACCCATTTCCGTAGAAGCGAATGTGGATAAATGCATTTTTAATGAATCCCACTCTAAAAGGCTTTTAGATTCATCTTCCAATGAGTTCTCTGAATATGATTTTTTAGAATGATTTTTCTCTTGCATACAAAAAAAGAATCAAACATTTGATTGAATCCCTTCAGGAGGAACATAAAGCATCTCGAGCCAGTTTCCTTCAGTATCCTTCATGTAAAAAGATGCTGTTCCATCTCTATGTTCATGTAAAGGACCAACTTTTACGCCAGAATTTTTTAAATCGTTTTGAATATTAATTACTTCTTTTTTATTTTCAAAATGAAAAGCGAAGTGCGGTCCTGCAGCTTTATAGCTAGGACCTAACAACGCAAGTCCATCTTTCCCTTTACCAGCTTCTAAATAAGACCAATCTTTATCATCCCAAACCAAATTCATCCCCAATTTAATATAAAAAGATTTGGCCCTTTCGAGATTTTCTACTCTAAGTGCGATGTGACCAATTCTATTTACTCCTTGAGATAACTTCAAAACAAAGCATTTAAAATAATATTAATTTTAGAATAAAACAAATTTTTGTTAATAATGAGTTTTTAAGTATCCTGCAACCATTGAGATGCATCGCAAGCATGATAAGTGAGTATCAATTTTGCCCCTGCTCTTTTAAAACTAAGCAAGGTTTCTAAAACAATATCTTTTTCATTAATCCAGTTTTTCATAGCAGCAGACTTTACCATCGAATATTCTCCACTAACGTTGTATGCAGCTATAGGTTTATTTGAAAAAGTGCTTAGTCTATAAACAATATCTAAATATGAAATTCCTGGTTTTACCATCAAAATATCAGCTCCTTCATATTGATCCAATGCAGATTCAATTAGAGCCTCTTTTGAATTGGCGGGGTCCATTTGATATGTAGACTTATTATCTGGAATAATTTTTTTACTATTTTCTCTTGGAGCTGAATCTAATGCAGTTCTAAATGGACCATAATAAGCAGATGAATATTTTGCTGTATAACTAATAATACCTACATCACTAAATCCTTGACTATCGAGCGCACTTCTAATTGCTCCAACTCTCCCATCCATCATGTCACTAGGGCCGATAAAATCTGCACCAGCATTAGCTTGTGTTAAAGCTTGTTTTTTAAGAATTTCAATAGTTTCATCATTCAATATTTTTCCAGTTTCATCAACTAATCCATCATGTCCATCACACGAATATGGGTCTAAGGCAACATCTGTCATTATAGCCATTTCTGGAATCTCTTTTTTTAATATTTGAATAGCTTTAGGTATTAAGCCGTCTTCATTAAAACACTCTGCTCCATCTTCAGTCTTTAAGCTATCGTTTATTTTTGGGAAAAGAACCACACACCTTATTCCTAATTCCCATGCCCTAGTAACCTCCTTTATTAAGCCATTCATATCCCATCTAAAAGTCCCTGGCATTGCCGAAATTTCTTCTTTATAATCTTTTTCATGAATAAATAATGGATATATAAAGTCCGAAGGGTTTAGATGGTTTTCTCTCACCATTTCTCTAATTGCCTCAGTTCTTCTTAATCTTCTAGGGCGAATAATCGAATTCATTTGAATATTATTTAAAGTGGAAAGATATTTATCTATATAGGTTAATCGCTTGTCTGGCACATAAATCAATCAGAAACTCCTTTTTTCAGGAAAATTAACTTAATAATCTTCAAGAAGAAAAAAAAGTTACAAAAATATTTTGCACAAACTTCATTTTTCACAAATTTACGTCATAAAGAGATATTATCTTTTAGTTAAGTATTTATTTTAAGGAGAGTATCTTTGCAAATAATTAATGGATTTCACCTAAAGAATGTAAGAGGCGATATTCTTGGAGGAATCACAGCCGCAGTGGTGGCTCTACCTCTCGCTCTTGCTTTTGGTAATGCTGCGTTAGGACCAGGCGGAGCAATTTATGGACTATATGGTGCAGTAGTAGTTGGTTTTTTAGCAGCATTATTCGGCGGGACACCTGCTCAAGTTAGTGGACCTACTGGACCCATGAGTGTGACAGTTGCTGGTGTAGTAGCAGGTTTAGCAGCAGTAGGAGTTCCACGAGATCTGTCTGCAGGACAAATTTTACCTTTAGTGATGGCAGCTGTAGTAATTGGCGGCTTATTGCAAATATTATTCGGGATTCTAAAACTAGGAAAATACATTACATTAGTTCCATATTCTGTTGTTTCAGGATTTATGTCTGGTATTGGAGTAATAATAATTGCACTTCAGATTGGACCATTACTAGGAATTAGCACTCGTGGTGGAGTAGTCGAATCTTTATCAACTGTATTTTCAAATTTCCAGCCTAATGGTGCTGCCATAGGAGTAGCAATTATGACACTAGGTATAGTATTTCTTACTCCTAGAAAAATAAGTCAATGGGTTCCTTCTCCTCTATTGGCGTTATTAATAGTAACTCCAATATCAATTTTAATTTTTGGAGATGGGGCTATTGATAGAATTGGAGAAATTCCAAGGGGTGTTCCATCTTTAAATTTCCCAAGTTTTAATCAATATTTTCCAATTATTTTCAAGGCAGGATTAGTCCTAGCAGTACTTGGCGCTATTGACTCTTTACTGACATCTCTTGTAGCAGACAATATTTCTCAAACAAAACATAATTCAGATAGAGAACTTATTGGTCAAGGGATAGGAAATGCTGTTGCAGGACTGTTTTCAGGTTTACCTGGAGCAGGAGCAACAATGAGAACAGTCATAAATGTTAAATCTGGAGGCTCAACTCCCATCTCTGGCATGGTTCACTCGGTAGTATTGTTGATAGTTTTAGTTGGTGCGGGACCTTTAGCTGAGCAAATACCAACTGCCTTGCTAGCAGGAATCCTCATAAAAGTAGGTCTAGATATTATTGATTGGGGATTCTTGAGGAGGGCTCACAAATTATCTTTAAAAACTTCAGTAGTAATGTACGGGGTACTTCTGATGACTGTTTTTTGGGATTTAATTTGGGCAGTTTTAGTAGGTGTATTTATAGCAAATATGCTCACTATTGACTCAATAACCGAAACTCAACTAGAAGGTATGGATGAGGATAATCCTTTATCAAAAGATGATCAAGCTAAAAATTCATTACCTGCAGATGAAAAAGCACTTCTAGATAGATGTTCAGGAGAAGTAATGCTATTTCGACTAAAAGGACCCCTCAGTTTCGGGGCAGCCAAAGGTATCTCTGAGAGAATGATGCTTGTAAGAAACTACAAGATTTTGATATTAGATATAACTGATGTACCAAGACTTGGAGTAACAGCGACTCTCGCGATAGAGGATATGATGCAAGAAGCAAAAAATAACTCGAGGAAAGCATTTGTTGCTGGAGCCAATGAAAAAGTAAAGGATAGATTAGCTAAGTTTGGAGTTGAAGGCATCATTGAGACAAGAAAAGAAGCCTTAGAAACCGCTCTAAATGAACTAGCCTAATAATCTATGGAAATAAATCCAATTCTGCAAAATGTATTAGCCCCGCCAGTTCTTTTCTTTTTGATTGGAGCAATATCAGTACTCTTTAAATCTGATTTAGAAATACCAGCTCCATTACCTAAACTCTTCTCTTTATATCTGCTTTTAGCTATTGGGTTCAAAGGAGGTATTGAGATACAGAAAAGTGGGTTTAGTGATCAGGTATTGCCGACTTTAAGTGCTGCAATTCTAATGTCACTAGTAATTCCGCTAATTGGATTTTTAATTTTAAGATTTAAGTTTGATGTCTTTAATTCAGCAGCGATAGCAGCTGCTTACGGTTCAATAAGTGCTGTTACATTTATTTCTGCAGAGAGTTTTTTAGAAAGTCAAAAAATAGCTTTTGATGGATTTATGGTTGGCGCCTTAGCTCTAATGGAGTCCCCTGCAATAATAGTTGGATTATTACTTGTAAAATTTGCAGCTCCCAAAAATAGACCTAAGTCAAGAAAAATGCATCTAAGCGCAATATTACATGAATCACTTTTGAATGGATCAGTATATTTATTGCTTTCAAGCTTAATTGTAGGATTTCTTACTGCTTCCAGTAATCCTTCAGGCATTGCGAAAATGGAACCATTTACTGGACAATTATTTTATGGAGCAGAATGCTTCTTCTTATTAGATATGGGTATAGTGGCTGCTCAAAGATTGCCAAGATTGAAAAGTGCAGGTTCATTTTTAATAGGCTTTGCAATTTTCATGCCTTTATTTAATGCATTTATAGGTGTATTCGTTGCAAGATTTTTATCTTTAGGACCTGGCAATTCACTTTTATTTGTGGTTTTATGTGCTAGCGCCTCATATCTTGCAGTTCCTGCCGCAATGCGGATGACAGTCCCAGAAGCTAAATCAAGTTATTACATTTCAACAACACTTGGTCTAACATTCCCATTCAATATAGTTCTTGGTATTCCAATATATATGAGTTTAGTAAATACCATTATCCCACTATCTCCTTTATAAAAATGAAAAGATTAGACTTAATATTTAGTGAAAGAGAACTAGATGCAATCATTAAAACCTTAGAAAAAGCTAATGTTCCAGGATATACAGTTATGAAACATGCTACAGGCAGGGGTCCTGAAAGAGTAGTTACCGAGGACATGGAATTTACAGGATTAGGATCGAATGCTCATGTAATCGTTTTTTGTGAACAAGAATTAATAGATAAAATGAGAGATAATATTAGGGATGATTTAAGTTATTACGGAGGAGTCGCTTATATTTCTGAAGCAACACCCCTCTAGATCAAAGAAATAATATTTAATTTTTAAGAATGAATCCAATCTACTCTTATATTTTTTCTGCTATTCAAATATCTATCAATTGACATTGCTGCGATACATCCATCAGATGCTGCAACAACGGCTTGCTTAAATGGTGTATTTCTTATATCTCCAATAGCCCAAACTCCATCAGAGTTTGTAGACATAAAGTCATCCACAATAACTCCTCCGTCCTCTTTTAAAGCAATTTGATCACCTAAAAAATCAGTAATTGGCTTTGAACCACTCATATAAACAAAGACTCCATCTAAATTTAAATTAATAGGATTTTCTTCTTGTTTATTTTTTACAAGAACTCCATTTACACCCATATCATCACCCAATATTTCCAATAATCTTGTTCTGCTCCAATGTTTAATACTTGAGTTATCCATTAATTCCATAGCTTCTTCATTATCTGATTTAGGATCACTTGATGTAATCCAATGCACAGTAGACGCAAATTTAGTAAGAACAGTAGCCTCTTCAATTGCCTCCTTGTTCACTCCAACTACAGCAACCTCTCTATTTTTATAAAAAGCTCCATCACATGTAGCACAATAACTTACTCCTTTGCCAAGAAAATCCGCTTCTCCCTTAAATGATGCAGGCCTACCCATAGCTCCACTCGCAAGAACAAGTGCTTTAGCCTTGAAAGTGCCCTCAGGTGTATAAACCATTTTCCATTCTCCACTAGCGTCTATTCCAAACACTTGTGCTCTTCTGTAATCTGAGCCGTATTGCACAGCCTGATCTCTCATTAGAGTAAGTAATTTCTCTCCACTTATATCAACTGGTACACCTGGATAATTAGCTATCTGATGAGTTATTGCTAGGGCGCCAACAGATGGATTTTTATCTAAAATTACTGTCTTTAAGTTTGAACGAGATGTATAAAGTGCGCAAGTACACCCGGCAGGACCTCCTCCGATAATAACTACATCTGACTCGATGATTTCCAATGTAATAAAACTCCTTTTAGTAGTTAATTAGATGAGTTTTTGGTTAGAAGATATCTTTAATGTTAATACCTAACCTGTATATAGATATAAGTTAAAAGAAAAAAAAGAAAAAAGCACAATATAGAAACAAACTTACATAGGAAAAATAAAAAAATTAATTATAAAAATGATCAGTTTCGTGAAATGTTCTCTATTGATCTATTATTAGTTTATGTCTAGTAAATTAATTGCCATAGAAACATTATATTTTTCATGACCAACTCTGATTACCTTTTAAAAGCTGCTATTAAGAAAGTAACCGAAAAATTAAACGAGATATTGGTTGAAAAAATTGAAGAAGCAACAAATATTGCTCAAGATGCGCCAGAGATCCTCAAAAAAGAATTTGATAATTTGAAAGAATCCATAATCGAGGAAGCCTCAAGAATGGAGAAATCAGAGAATGTTCAAAATAATGATCCCACAGATACTTTTAAAAATTCCAAAATAAAAAAAGCTTTAAATGAAATTGAAGGCATCAATAAGCAAATTGATCTAATAAATAAAGCAATAAATAATCAAATTAAATGAGTTATCACAATATTGATTTTCGTTTGAAAAGATTAAAGAGGGGCTTTCTTATTTGGATAACCCTAATTTCGCTTTTAATAAATTTATGGCTAGATAATATTAGATTTACAATTTTCCAAACTAAAAGCAGTAAAAAAAGTAGGGTCCAAATTAAACGAGCTAAGTGGTTTACCAATCAATTAATTAAGCTTGGTTCAGCATTTATTAAAATTGGACAGTTATTATCAGCCAGACCCGACTTAATTCCTAATACCTGGATACAAGAGTTATCTAAATTACAGGATCAAGTTCCTAATTTTTCATTTGAGCAAGTTGAAGAAACTATCAAAAAAGAATTAGGATCAAAGTCTGATGAAATAGATGAAATAATATCCGAACCGGTAGGATCAGCATCACTAGCTCAGGTTCATAGAGCGACTCTAGAAAATGGTAAAAAAGTAGTATTTAAAGTTCAAAGGCCTAATTTAAAAGAATTATTTATTATCGATTTAGGGATAATGCAACAAATAGCAGGATTGTTGCAGAAAAATAAGAATTGGAGTCGAGGTAGAAATTGGGTTGAGATTGCTAAAGAGTGCAAGAAAGTTCTTTTAAAGGAACTTGATTTCAATTGCGAAGCACAATATGCAGCAAGATTTAGACAGCAATTTCTTGATGATGAAAATATTGAAGTTCCTGAAGTAATTTGGGATATGAGTAGTGAAAAAGTGCTTTGTTTAAGTTATATAGAGGGAACAAAAATAAGCGACTTAAAAAAATTACAAAACAAAGGAATAGATTTACCAAAAATTGCAGAAATTGGTGCTATCAGCTACCTAAAACAACTAGTTAATTACGGTTTTTTTCATGCAGATCCTCATCCAGGGAACCTAGCAGTTTCAAATACTGGTAAATTAATTTTTTATGATTTTGGAATGATGGGTAATATCTCAAATAATCTTCAAACGAGTCTAGGTGCAATGGTTAAGGCTGCTGCTTTAAGAGACGCATCAACACTTGTAAGTCAACTTCAACAAGCCGGCCTAATTTCGAAAGATATTGATATTGGACCAGTAAGAAGATTAGTAAGGTTAATGCTCAAAGAAGCCTTAACTCCACCATTTAGTCCCAATATAATTGAAAAATTATCTGGAGATCTATACGAACTTGTTTATGAAACTCCATTTCAACTACCAGTAGATTTAATATTTGTAATGAGAGCTTTGTCAACTTTTGAAGGAGTTGGCAGAATGCTTGACCCAGGGTTTAATCTTGTATCAGTTACCAAGCCTTATTTAATAGAACTTATGACTTCTAATAATCAAACTCCTAACGATTTAATTAACCAATTTGGGAGGCAAGTAGGTGAAATAGGATCCAAAGCTGTAGGAATTCCTAAAAGAATAGATGAAAGTTTAGAAAGATTAGAGCAGGGTGATCTACAATTACAAATAAGAATGGGAGAGTCGGATAGACAATTTAAAAAAATGTTTACTGCTCAAAAAACATTAGGCCATTCAATTCTTATAGGGAGCTTATCAATTGCATCTGCTTTACTCGTAACAAATAAACAAAATAATTTTGCATTGTTACCATTATTTTTTGCACTGCCCATAAGCATCGATTGGCTAAAATGCCAATTAAGCATGAGTAAAGGCTCCCGTTTAGAAAAACTAAAGCGCTAGAAAAACTATATATTTTTTGGACCTAAACCTAAAGCCCCAGCAAATCTTGCTTGACTTCCCAATTCCTCTTCAATTTTTAAAAGCCTATTGTATTTTGCAATCCTTTCACTTCTACTCAAAGAACCGGTCTTGATCTGACCAGATCTTGTGGCGACTGATAAATCTGCAATGGTTGTATCTTCAGTCTCACCACTTCTATGACTTATAACACTTGTAAAACCAGATGTTTTTGCTAAATCAATTGCTTCTAAAGTTTCGGTTAATGTTCCAATTTGATTTACCTTTATTAGGATTGAATTGGCAGATTTTTCCATAATACCTTTCCTTAACCTTTCTGTATTAGTAACAAACAAATCATCACCTACAAGCTGAACTTTATTTCCTAATTCTTTATTTAATTCTGACCAACCCTCCCAATCATCTTCTGCTAAACCGTCTTCTATTGAAACTATTGGATAATTAGAAACTAATCTTGAAAGATATGAAATCATTTCAGAACTATTTAAATTTTTTCCTTCATATTGATAAATACCATTGTTATAAAATTCAGTACTAGCAGCGTCTAAAGCTAAAGAAACTTGTTCACCAGGAATAAATCCTGCTTTTTGAATAGCTTCTAAGAGTAGGTCTCCTGCTTCTTCGCTTGATGACAAATCAGGGGCGAATCCACCCTCATCCCCTACAGCAGTAGATAGACCTTTTTTATCAAGTAATGATTTTAATGAGTGAAAAATTTCAGTACCCATTCTTAGTGACTCACTGAAATTTTGAACTCCATGCGGGACAAGCATAAATTCCTGAAAATCAAGACTATTTGGAGCATGAGCACCACCATTTATTACATTCATCAAAGGGACTGGAAGAAGATTGGATAATGGATCTCCAAGATACCTATATAAGGGGATGTCTAAAGCATTTGCTGATGCTCTGGCAGTTGCAAGACTTACTGCAAGGATTGAATTTGCTCCAAGGTTAGACTTATTAGGAGTTCCATCAATTTCAATCATTAAGTTATCAACTGCTGTTTGATCTAAAGCTGACAGACCACACAAAGCCGGGGAAATTGTTTCATGAATTTTATTAACAGCATTTAAAACTCCTTTCCCCATATATTTTGAACCGCCATCCCTCAATTCATGTGCCTCATGAGCACCAGTACTGGCTCCACTAGGAACAATTGCTCTACCACTAGCCCCACATTCCAAAAATACTTCTGCTTCTACAGTCGGATTACCTCTTGAATCAAGGACTTGCCTTGCTTCAATAGTATCAATAAGAAAATCAATAGTTTCTTTCACAATTTAATCATTACTATTTAAATCCTATTAATAGCTGAACTATTTGGCTAATATCTGAAATATATATGTTAACCAAATATAATTTTTTAATTTCAGAACAACTTAAATTAACAATTTTATTAATTCCAAAGTTCGCACAACCACTTTCATAAACATAATTTTAAATTTCATCTTACAATTTAAAAATTATTGGATGATTATTAATGCAAATCCTATTTAGAATACTAATTATTAATCAACTATAGTTTTTATAGTTTATGAGAGAAACTCTTACATCCAGTCCTGAACTTTTTAGCGATATAAGTTGGAATCTTCTTCTTTTGGGAGAAGAAACTGCAAAAAAATGGGATCATAGCGAATTTAATATTGAACACATAATTCATACATTATTCTCATCAAGTGAATTCTTTGCTTTCATTGAAAAATTATCAATCGACCAAGATACAGTTTTAGATATAACGGAAGATTTTTTAGAAGAGACGCCGACAAATGAATCAGATATTTTTACTATCGGAGAAGATTTAGAAATTTTATTAGATAATGCAAATCAGATTAAAATTCAATGGGGATCAAGATATATCGAAATTCCGCATTTACTAATTGCTCTTGGAAGAGATTTAAGAATTGGTAATTATGTTTTTGAAGAAGGCAATCTTTCAATGGAAAAGTTAGAGGAAGAATTAAAGTTTTTTCCAAATATTAATCAAGCAAAAGATTCTTTTAACTATGGGAATGTAATTGAAATAAATAATCAATCTAATTTTGAATCAGACAAAGAAACTTTAGTTAAAGAAGAAAAGCTGAAAAAAGCTATTGTTCCATTACCGAAAAGTAAACTTCAAATTGAAACCAAAAAACAAGTTGGAAAAGATGAAAATGCTCTTTCAATTTATGGAAAAGATTTAACAGAATCAGCTAAAAAAGGCTTACTGGATCCNGTTTTAGGAAGAGAAAATGAGATCAATAATTTAATGAGGGTACTCTGCAGAAGAAACAAAAATAACCCTATACTTATTGGCAATCCTGGAGTTGGTAAAACCTCAATTGCAAAATTACTTGCNCAATTAATTGTAGACAAAAAAGTTCCTGATACTTTAAAGGACTTAAAAATTATTTCACTTGACTTAGGTGCATTAGTTTCTGGGACCAAATTTAGAGGTCAACTAGAGGAAAGACTAAGCTTAATAATGCAGGAACTAAATAATCCAAACCAAGGAATGATTCTATTTATTGATGAAATTCACTCAATATTAAGTTCTGACAGATCTTCTACCGACATCAGTAATATCTTAAAACCTTTACTAGCTGAAGGAGAACTTAGATGTATCGGTACAACAACACCTGAGAAATTTCGTGAAACTATTGAAAAAGATCAGGCATTNAATAATTGCTTTCAAAAGATAGCTGTTAATGAACCTTCAGTAGAATTAAGCGCAAAAATANTNCAAGGNATCAAAAAGAAATATGAATCACATCATGGCATAAAAATTTCTGAAGAGGCTGTAAACTATTCTGCAAAATTGGCCGATAGATACATCAGCGATAAATGTCTCCCTGATAGTGCAATAGATTTAATTGATGAAGCAGCTGCACAGTTGAAAATCGAGTCTAATAATATGCCTTCAATCATTCTTCAACAAGAGAACAAACTTAATACTATTGATGAACAATTGAATAATTTGCAAGGAGGAAATATCGAAGCTCAAGAAAAACTATTGAATAATAGACAACAATCAGAGGCAAAATTGAACGTTCTTTTGGAAAATTGGAACAATTTACGTGAAGAAATGGAGGAATTATCTATTTTAATGAAAGAAGAAGATAAGCTAACCAAACAAATTAAAGATAAATCAAATNGCGAAATTGAAAATGATCTNGATTATTTAGAAAAGCTTGAAGAAGAGTTAAGTGAAATAGNGAATGACATACAAAAAGTTGAAGNGAACTTTAATAAAATNAAGAAAAATAGAAATTTCCCTTTTAAATATCAAGTTGAACCTGATGATATTGCAGATGTTATATCAAAAATCACAGGTATTCCAATTTCTAAAGTAGTTTCAAATGAACGAAAGAAATTAGTCAATCTAGAAACAGAACTAAGTGAAAAAGTTATTGGACAAGAAAAAGCCATAGAAGCTGTTTCTGCTGCAATTAGAAGAGCTCGAGTTGGCATGAAAAGTCCTAAAAGACCTATTGGATCTTTTTTATTTATGGGTCCTACTGGTGTTGGTAAAACAGAATTAGCAAAATCTCTTGCAACAGCTTTATTTGATGAAGAAGACGCACTTTTAAGATTAGACATGAGTGAATATATGGAGAAAAATGCCGTAGCAAGACTTTTNGGAGCTCCCCCAGGTTATGTTGGTTATGAAGAGGGAGGTCAATTAACTGAAGCTGTAAGACGTAAACCCTATTCAGTAATACTTCTTGATGAGATAGAAAAAGCACATGCAGAAGTATTTAATATCCTTTTGCAAGTCTTAGATGAAGGAAGATTAACGGACTCTCAAGGAAGGACCGTAGATTTCAAAAATACGGTAATCATTATGACAAGTAACCTAGCTGGTAAATCTATACTGGAGTATTCACAAAAGATTTCTAAAAGTGAGGGAAAGTTAGAAAAAGATCAACAAACTCTAGATGATTCAATTAGTAATGCATTGTCTTCAATTTTTAGACCTGAATTTTTAAATAGAATTGACGAAGTNGTAAAGTTTGATCCATTATCTATTGATGAACTTCAAAAAATAATCATTCTACAAACAGAAGATTTAAAGAACCTGCTACTTGAGCAGAAAATAAATATCNCTATAGACAAAAAAGTTATTAATAAAATTGCAAACGATTCTTACGAACCTGAATATGGTGCTAGGCCACTTAGCAGGGAACTAAGAAGACAAATAGAAAACCCATTAGCTGCAAAACTTTTAGAGGAGAACTTTAAAAACAAAAAAAATATCTCGATAAAACTTAACCCAACAAAAATAAATGAGATTGTTTTCAAACCTAGCTGAGGAGTAAATCAATAAGCTAAAATAAAAACTAAAGTATAAAGCTTAATTTCAAAAAAATTTTGTGACAAGTCCTACTACTAATAAAGAACCTCTAAAAAAGGATTCTNCNGAAGTTGAAGAGCCTAAAAAAAAGAATAATTTTTTTAGATCTACCTACGATGAGCTTAAACTNGTCGTGTGGCCAAATAAACAACAACTCTTTAGCGAATCAGTAGCGGTTATAATTATGGTATCCTTTTCTGCAGCAGCCATTGCATCTGTCAGCAGATTCTATGGATGGGCAGCCTCGAAAATTTTTGGTTAAATCATCCCTCAATATCCATTAATAAAAAATCTCAATTAAGCTTCCAGAAAAAAATGAGTAATGAATCGAATACAAGCCTTGCTTCTTCAAAAGCAAATACAAGCATAGCAAGATGGTACGCAATTCAAGTAGCATCAAGCTGTGAAAAAAAAGTAAAAGCGACTCTTGAGCAGAGATCAGTAACTTTAGGTGTTAACAACAGAATCATTGAAATTGAAATTCCTCAAACTCCAGGAATTAAATTAAAAAAAGATGGAAGCAGACAAACTACTGAAGAAAAAGTTTTCCCAGGTTATGTCCTCGTAAGAATGATTNTGGANGAAGATACAATGATGGCTGTAAAAAGTACTCCAAATGTAATTAACTTTGTTGGAGCTGAAGACGGCAGAGGCAGCGGAAGATCGCGAGGCCATATCAAACCTCGACCATTATCTAGACAGGAAGTAAATAGAATTTTTAAACGCGCATCAGAGAAAAAAGCTGTAATTAAGTTAGATATTGAAGAAAAAGATAGAATCATAGTCACTAGTGGGCCATTCAAGGATTTCCAAGGGGAAGTTGTAGAAGTTTCCGGGGAAAGAAATAAATTAAAGGCATTACTTTCAATATTTGGGCGCGAGACTCCTGTAGAATTAGAATTCTCCCAAATCAATAAACAAAATTAATTTTAAATTGTTCTTGTTTATCGAGTAAAATTATGATTTTCTACTTCAGCTTAAATTCTCTAATCTAATGGCAAAAAAAATTGTTGCAGTTATCAAGCTTGCTC
>FUFK010046630.1_pt1 | contig 17325 bp, 19 predicted proteins | sample 1021851 | NCBI WGS metagenome assembly FUFK01 (sample SAMEA51879418, study PRJEB19060) | metagenome | reverse complement strand
AAAAAATAGTAAATTTAAACAATGGGACCCACCTCAACTAGAGAGAAATGACGGGTCTGTAACAAACTGGTAAGGAAAAATAAATGGACTTCAAAGGTAAAAAGGGTTTAGTTTTTGGGGTGGCAAACCACAGAAGCATTGCATATCACATTGCAAAAGTTTTAAGTGATAGTGGCGCTGAAATTGGATATTCTTTTCAAAATGACAGGGTGAAAGATAGTGTATCTAAATCATTAGAAGGAACTAATCCAAAATTTTTACTTGAATGCAATGTTTTAGATGAAGAAAGCATTAATGAATTTTTTCAAAAAGCATCTCAAGAATTTAGTGAAATCGATTTTTTAGTTCATAGCGTTGCATATGCTGAAAGAGAAGACCTTGGTGGTGATTTTTCAAATGTAACTAAAGAAGGTTTTTCAACAGCACTTGAAACAAGTGCATATAGTTTAATTCCTTTGGTTAAACATGGAGCAAAATTGATGAGGAATGGAGGCTCTATAATTACACTTTCTTTTGAAGCTTCACAAAAAGTCTATCCAGGATACAACATAATGGGAACCGCTAAAGCTGCATTAGAAAATTGTGTAAAGCAATTAGCAAATGAATATGGAAAAAATAACATAAGGGTTAATGCTATTTCCGCAGGCCCATTACCAACACTAGCAGCAAGAAGTATTAATGGATTTAATGAAATGAGGAAAGCTCATGCAGAAAGATCCCCATTAAAAAGGAATATTACTCACGAAGAGGTCGCAAATGCATCAAGTTTTATGCTTAGTGATTTATCTTCAGGAATAACTGGGGCCACTATACCAGTTGATAGCGGGTATGGAATTATGGGACTTTAAGGGAGGAAATACGTCTTTAAAAAAAAAGAAAATATTTTATGGATGGAAAATTGTTGGAGCTGGNGCANTAGTTCAAGGATATGCTTCAACTGTTTTTTGGAGAGGGTTCACAGCATTTTTTGATCCAATTGCTGATTCTTTGGGGGGAAGTAGAGCTTTAGCTGCTGCAGGGATGTCCATTCAAAGATCAGAGGGAGGAATGATTTCTCCATTTGTTGGAATAGTTCTAAAAAAATTTGGAATAAAAAAAGTAATGTCTTTTGGCATATTTGCAACTGGACTAAGCTTTGTGCTGATGGGATTTATTCAAGAAATTTGGCATTTCTATCTCTGCATTTCTTTACTGACACTTGGAATGTCATTTGGCACATTCATTGTCTTGGTTGCTACGGTAGGCAATTGGTTTATTGAAAAAAGAAAATTAGCCCTGTCATTAATGATGTCTGCATCAGGGATTGGGGGGTTGATTGTACCGGTATTGGTCGAACTTATTTCAAATTTTGGCTGGAGACCAATTATTATTTTTGCTGGAATAGGATTTTGGGTGATTGGTTTTCCAGCAACTATGATTATGAGATCAACACCTGAAGATTACGGATTAAACCCTGATGGTAGAGATCAAATTGAAATTGAAAATAATTTAAACTCAAACAATAAAGTATCTAAGGATAAGTCAGTAAAAGAAATATTCAAATCACCAACCTTTTGGAAGTTTGCCATTGCTACAAGTATGTGCCAAGGTTTATTTGCTCTAAATCTTTTACACATACCCGCATTAACAAGCTTTGGTGTTTCACTAACTTTGGCAGGCTTTTCTATAGCAATAATAGCATTTGCTGACGTTGGGAGCAGGCTATTAATTGGGTTTAGCAGTAATAATTTAAACTCTAAATTACTTATGAGCATATGTTTTTTTATTCTTGGAATCGGATCATTATCCTTAAGTTTAATCGGACAAGAGTTTTTTGGGATTAAGATAAACAACTATCTATTGATTATAATTTTTGGACTTTCATGGGGTGGCGGGTTTGGTGCATCAATACCTCTAAGATTATCAATGGTAGCTGATTTTTTTGGAAGGAAAAATTATGGAACTGCTATCGGAATGATGAGCACAATAGGAGGAATTTTTTCTGCTATAGCTCCTATANTAGGTGGGTTAGTTTATGATTTGTTTGAAACTTATCGAATATCATTTGCTGTAGGATCTATATTAGTTTTTCTTGCAATACCCTTATTATTAAGTATAAAAACTGAGAATTAAATCTGTTTTATTTTGCCATTTTCGAGTAAATAACACTCATCAGATAATCTTTCAGCCTCTATTTCATCATGAGTAACCATAATTGTTGTTGTTCCTGTATTCCTAATTATTTTTTTAACTTCATTAGACAATATTTTCTTTAAACTAAAATCTAAATTCGAAAAAGGTTCGTCCATTAGAATTGCAGATGGACTAATAGCCAAAGCTCTTCCTATAGCAACTCTTTGCTGTTGACCTCCTGACAATTGATTTGGATATTTTTTTTCATGACCTTTTAAGTCAATCATATCTATAATGCTTTGTATTTTTATTCTTCTGTCATTAACTTTTCTCCCTAAACCAAAACCAACGTTTTCGAAAACATTTAAATGAGGAAATAATGCATAATCCTGAAAAACAAATCCTAAATTTCTATTTTCAGGAGGCATGTGCGAAAAGCTAGAAGATGCAAGCTGACCATTTATTCTTATATAGCCTGATGAAATTCTTTTAAATCCTGATATTGCTCTTAATAGAGTTGTTTTTCCAATTCCACTTGTCCCTAATATTGATACGTATTTGCCTTTATCTATATTTAAAGAAAAGTCTTTCAAAATAATATTCTTNTCATCGAAAGAAACAGCTACATNCTCTAGTTCAATTTTTCCATAACTAGCTGAATTCTTTTTAATTAATGGGTATCTTCTCAAGAACATCTAGCCCCTCACATCTATATTATTTTTCTTAAGCACCAAATATGCAGAAGCAGGCCCTGATAATAAAATTAAAATTAATGCAGGTAATGCTGCTGATGCAAAAAATGCTTCAGAAGCATATGACCATATACTTGTTGGAAGGCTTTTGAAATTTAACGGTGAAAGAACAAGTGTTAAAGGTAATTCTTTCATTGCAAGCAGAAAGATTAATAAAGAACCAGCCAATATGCTAGGCATAAGTAATGGCACAGTTACTTTTATAAAAGTTTTTATATAACTGTACCCAAGGCCTCTAGATGCGTCCTCTAAATTAGGGTTAAGCTGTACTAGTGTTGATTTAATTGCACTAACACCTACAGGTAAAAATAATACTGAATAACCAAATATTAATACTGCAGTAGTTTGGTATATTGGAAATAAAAAGTTAATAGAAAAATATACTAAAGATAACCCAACAACAATACTTGGAAGCCCAAATCCAATGTATGAAATTTTTTCAATTATCAATGAAAATTTATTTTTGTATTTAACAGCAAAAAATGAAATGGGCAGAGAAATTATCATAGTTGATATTGCTGCAAGAAATGAAACTTTTAATGAAGTAAAAATAGTTGAGAAATTAAAAACAATTACATCTCCATAAATAATACCTTTAATTAACCACGTCAATAATCCAATTATTGGGATTAAAGCACCAATTATCGGGGCCAATAAAATCAATAAGAAAATAATCCATTTTTTATTATCTAACTGTATCAATGAACTTGAGCTTGATGTTGTAGAAGAAGAAAAGAAGTTTCTTGCACCTTTTAAAAAACTTTCCATACTTAAAATAAGAATTGCAAAGAAAACGAGCACCAAAGATAGGGCTGCAGCTGAAATTCTATTATATGCTCCGTTATACATATTCATTATTGCCCAAGTAAATGTTTGATATCTGAGTAATGCAACCGCACCAAAATCACTCAAAGTATAAAGTGCTACAAGTAAACCTCCAGATCTCATTGCTGGTAAAAGTAATGGCAATGTTACGTAATAAAATGTTTTAATCTTCCCCCTTCCTAAGCTTCTTGATGCATCTTCAAATGAATCATCAAGACTTATCATGGCAGCCCTTAAAGGCAAGAAAACATAAGGATAAGATAGGAATGTCAGAGTAATTGTGGCTCCCCAAAAACCGTATAAATCTGGAAATGAATCAATTAAATTCCATGAATTTAGAATCTGAAAAACTTTTCCTCTTGGTCCCAATAAATGGACAAATATCATTCCATAAACATAGCTGGGTATAACAATTGGCAGACAACACAAAATTGTTAATAATTTTTTAAATGGAACATCACTCTTTGTTAAAAAATGCGCTAAAAAAAATGAAATTACAATTGAAAAAAATGTTACTGAAATTACTAAAGAAATAGATTTAAGGGTTATCCAAAAAATTCTTTCTCTAAAAATTAATTCTATAAACCCATCATGACTCACTGCTCTAAAAAGTAGATATAACAATGGAATAGATACCACTAATGCAATCAATGTAGAAATGCTTGAAAGCCATAGATAATTTTTATTTATAAATTTATTCTTTATCATCGCGGTAAAGTATACATAAAAAAGAGGGAGAAAGTTAATCCTCCCTCTTTTGGAAATGTTAAAACCCTACTCAGAGCCTATGGCAGTGCGCCAACATCTTGTAGAAGTTTTTGAGTTGCTTCCACATCACCTAAATCTGAGATGTCTATATCAGGTGTGTTTAATGTGGATAAATCAGGAAGCAAGTAGCTCTTATTAACACCCTCAACTAACGGGTATTCATATACTTCGTTTGCGAAATATGCTTGAGCTGTAGTACTGAGCATGAATTCCATGAATCTTTCAGCAGCTTCTTTATTGTCAGATGCTTCTAAAATACCAGCACCTGCAACTAATACAACTGAACCAGGTCCTCCACTTGGAAGGAAATAGTTTCTGGCTGCAAAAGATTCAGTTTCTGCTTTTAGGAACCTGTGAAGATAATAGTGGTTTACAAAACCAACTTCAATTTCACCAGCTCCAGCAGCTTCAACTGTAGGAGTATTTTTTGCATAAACTTTAACATCATTAGCAATAATTCCTTCTAACCAAGTCTTAGTCTTCTCTTCACCCCAAACTAATCTTAACCCAGTAACCATTGCCTGGAATGAACTATTTGTTGGAGGCCAACCAATTTTACCTTTCCATTTAGGATCGATAAAGTCATATAGGTTGTCAGGAAGCTGAGTGGCAGGGTCTGTAATTGCATCCGTGTTATACACCACCACTCTAGCTCTTCCTGTGATACCTGTCCATTTCTGATTTGGAGAATCTGCCCAGTCAGGTACCTTACTAGTAATACTGGAAGGAAGTACTGCAAACATATCTTCAACTGAACCTAGCCCACCAGGGTCCTGAGCATAGAAAATATCTGCAGGAGTTTTATCCCCTTCTTCCATTAATGTAGCAGCCATTTCACCAGTTTTACCGTATTTAACTTCAACTGGTATTCTAGTAGCATCAGTAAATGCCTGAATTATTGGGCCAACCAATGATTCTTTTCTACCTGAATATATCACTAGAGGTTTATACTTTTTCTCTACTTCAACTTCTTTTACAACTTCTTTTTCTACTTCAACTACTTTTTCAGTCATAACTGGTACTTCTTTTACAACTTCAACTGTAGTAGGTTTTTCTACAACAACTTCCTTTGTAACTTCGACAACTTCAGTTTCACCTGCGCAAGATAGCATCAAAACAGCAAAAACAGAAATAGGAATTAGAATTAATTTTTTCATTTTAAGTAATTCTCCTTATTCTTTACTAAATAACTAGACAATAACGTACTATTGTTGATCTAATAGGTCAACATCTTTTTCTAGTATTTTGGTCAAGAAATGTTAAATAGTTGTTAATTTTTTAAACTTTTATTAATAATTTGTAGTAAAATTAATGAAAATAACAAATTGTGTTGTACCATCATTGGATGTCTATTACTACTGAAGAAAAAATTGGATATTTAGTTCTTAATACAGGTACTCCAGATGCACCTACCATTCCTGCTTTAAGAAGTTATTTAAAGGAATTCTTGTCTGACCCTGACATGCTTGACTATCCTTCAACAAGACCAGTTCATTTGGCTAAAGGCTTTGATAAAATTAAAAATTATACTTCTGTTGTTTTGCGTTGGATCATACTAAATCTTGTAGTATTACCTTTCAGACCTTCAAAAATCAAAGATAAGTATGCCGGAATATGGACAAATGAAGGATCACCTCTGCTTGTAAACACAATTAAATTTGTTGATAAATTAAAAAAATATACTAATGGTAATATTGAGATCGGCATGAGATATGGCAATCCATCCATAATTAATGCGATAAAAAATCTTCAAGCTAACAGAACGCAAAAGCTTTTTCTTGTATCGATGTTTCCGCAATATGCTCAAGCAACATCTGGTTCGACATTTGATGAAGTGTATAGAGTATTAGATGAATTAGATTATCACCCTGAAATAGTTAAAATAGAGCATTATTATAATGAAGATTTTTATTTAAAGTCTCTAGCGAAAAGTATTGTTGAATCTCAGGAATATAAAGAAAGTGAATATCTTCTTTTCAGTTTTCATGGTCTCCCGGTAAGACATTTAAAGAAATCTGACATCTCTCAGTCGCATTGTCAAAAAGTTGATAATTGTTGTGAAAAAACATCCGAAAATAATGAGTTATGCTATAAATCTCATTGCGTAAAAACAATTATGAAAGTAGCTGAAATTATTGATCCTGACAAACCATTTAAAGTCTGCTATCAAAGCACATTTGGTCCAGAACAATGGATACAACCAAACATTGTTGATGTACTAGAAGATTTGGCTGAAAAAGGGATTAAAAAGGTTTCTGTAGCATGCCCTTCTTTTACAGCAGATTGTTTAGAAACACTTGAAGAAATTGCAGTTGAAAATCATGAAGACTTTGAAAAAAATGGTGGCGAATATGTTAAGCTCATTCCAAGTCTCAATGATAATGATGATTGGGTCCAAAATTTTGCAGAATATTTAACTGAAAAGGAAGATGAGTTCATTAAAAAATAATTCACCCCACCAAATGAAGAAAAGTAAATTTCTTCTAATAAGGCTTCTATGGATAACACTTGGAAGCAGCTTTGTTGCAATAGGCACTGTTGGCATATTTGTTCCTGGGCTTCCAACAACTGTATTCATGCTTTTAGCTGCAGCATGTTACGTAAGGTCTTCTGAGAGATTATATAATTGGTTAATAAGAAATAAGACTTTTGGAAAATATATTAAAGATTACCGTGAAGGTAAGGGTATGCCAATGAGAGCGAAAATTTTTGCCCAATCTATGATGACAATATTTATTTTTTTAGCTGTATTTCCTTTTTCCCCAATATCTGTGCCAGGTTTGTGGCTTAAGATACTTATATTGTCATTAGGAATTATCGGTTTCTACTACGTTGGCTTTAAGGTTCCTACAAGAGAAGCAAAATAATTTTTTTGGATAATTTTATTGAAATAATCAAAAAATTTTGATTTTAAAAATTCTTCTAAACATATTAATTCATTCATATACAATAATATTTATTAAATAAAAGATTTAACATGAGTAATTTGAAATTAAATATAAATAAGAATAATTTTCTTTACATAATTGTTGGGATTTCAGTTGCAATTTTGATAATAATAATAATTATATTAAGCAATAACTTGAACTCTGATCAACCAGACTATAATGCTGTAAATCCCCAATTTGCAACACCAACACCAACACCTCCTGAAAAAGATGATTACGTTCCTGCTGATACTCCTACACCGCAGCCAACCCCAACTCCTGAGGTTCCTAGTTTTGGAGGTTTATTTATGGCAGAACTATCAAACAAACTAAATATTAAATCCTCAAATATAAAGTTAATTTCATATGAAGATTTTATATTTAATGATTCATCACTTGGTTGCCCAGAACCTGGAAAATTTTATACTCAAGTGCTTACTCCTGGGTGGAAGATACAATTTGAAGCTGATGGAAATATTTATGAATATCACTCCAATTTAGATGGCTCATATTATATAGATTGCACCTCAACAAAGAATATAAAAACAACAAATGTTTTAAAAAAATTTAATTTATATAGCCCCGAAACCATAAATGTATTCAGGCTAAATGATGGTCAATTTTTACCATTAATTGAATTAAAAGGGGATGAAATAAAATCCCTTATTGAAAGTCTTGATGACCCAATAAAAATAATTGAAAAAGAAAATTGTAATTTTTTATATAAAATTTCATTTGTCTTTAAAGAAAAAACTCATAATTTATTTTCAATTTGCGAAGATGGAAAAAAGTATGGAGAATTTGAAATGTCTGAAGATAAAGCCTATGAAATGCCTGATGCATTTATGAATTTAATTGGAAAATATTCTTCATCTTTAGGTTTTCCAGGAAAACCTAGTTTAGACTAACTTGTTAATTTTTTTTAAAAATCAGAAAATCTAACTATGACAACATTAAATGAATCAAATACAAAACTTATTACTAAAGTTAAAGAATATTTATCCGATAAAGATGTTAAGAAAATAAATGAGGCTTACAAATTTGCTGAAAAATGTCATAGTGGCCAACTAAGAAAAACTGGTGATCCTTATATAATTCACCCAGTTTTTACAGCAATTTATTTATCAAATATGAAAATGGATTGGGAGACGATATCAGCAGCATTATTGCATGATGTAATTGAAGACTGCGGGGTAACTTTTGAAGAAATTGAAAAACTTTTTGGNAGGGATGTTGCTGGATTAGTTGATGGAGTAACAAAGTTACCTACATTAAAAATTAGCTCAAAAAATACAAATTTTTCCACAAATAATGAAATATCTAGGGCAGCTACTATCCGAAAGTTATTGATATCAACCTCTGAAGATGCAAGAGTAATTCTAATTAAATTAGCAGATAGATTGCATAACATGGAAACTTTGCATGCTCTTGACGAAGAATCTATATTAAGAATTTCTCAAGAAACTATGGAAATTTTTGCACCTCTCGCCCACCGTTTAGGAATATGGGACTTTAAATGGAAGCTTGAAGATGAATCTTTTAAATATCTTTTTCCAAAATCATACAAGGAAATTGCAAATTTAATTTCAAGCAAAAGAAAAGAGAGAGAGAAATACGCAACAAGAGTAACAAGGATGCTTGAGGAGGCTTTAGCAAAATCATCCATTCAGTGTCTTGTTGAAGGGAGAGTCAAACATCTTTATAGTATTTTTAAAAAAATTGAAAAATACTCTAATTTAGGAAAAAGGTTTGATGAAATTCATGATCTTATAGCTTTGAGAATAGTTGTTAATACTAAGCAAGACTGTTATTTAGCTCTTGGTGCACTTCATGAGCTTTGGAAACCAATTCCTGGAGAATTTGATGATTATATTGCTAACCCTAAAGAGAGTATGTATCAATCAATACATTCAACAGTAATGTGTCTTGACAGTTATCCAGTGGAAATCCAAATACGAACTAAGGAGATGCATAATACTGCAGAGATGGGCATTGCAGCACATTGGCAATATAAAGATGGAGCTGATGAAGATGGTGGGTATTTGAATAAACTTAATTGGTTTAGGAATTTGATAGATTGGCAAATTGAGCTCCCAGAAGATGAGAACTATATAGATTCAGTTAAAACTGATTTATCAAAAGAAAGGATCTACTGCTACACTCCTGCAGGAGATATAAAATCAATACCTGAAGGGTCAACTCCTATTGATTTTGCATATGAAGTTCACACAGAATTAGGAAATGAAGTAAATTCAGCTTTAATTAATGGTCAAACTGTTCCATTAAATGCAACAATTTCGAATGGTGACTTAGTTGAGATAATTAAATCTAATTCATCACAAGGCCCTAAATTAGAATGGCTTAATACAGATTTAGGATTCGTTACAACTAGTAAGTCAAGATTTAAGATTAGACAATGGTTTAGGAAAGAAGAGAAAAATTTGAGTATTGAGAGAGGAAAAGGTGTTGTTTTGAGCTTAGTAGATAAACTTAAAATTGATTTGCCACTAGAAGAAATTGCATCCAAACTTAAATATCAAAACTTAGATGAATTGTTATTGCATATTGGATCTGGTTCATTAAATTCGCCGAAACTTGTTAAAAAGTTAACGACATTAATTAATTATGGTGAAAGAAAAAATATATCTTTAAAAATAAACTCAGATGACAGAGTGGGGCTAATTAGAGATGTTACTGAAATTATATCTAAGGAAGGCTTAAATATTATTTCTATATCAACCAATGATATTAATACTGGAAAAAGTATACTAATTGAAGTAGACTCTAACGGTTTAGAACAACAAAATAAAATTTACTCTATCATTGAAACTATAGANGGAGTAAACAGTATAGATACAATATAAAGGTAAAAATGCCAAGCAAAAAAAGTCATAGGACATCTGTTAAAAATGCTGAATACAATAGGCCAATTGCATCAAGAGCAAAAACCCTATTAAAAAACTCATTGGAATTAATTGAAGAGAATAAAGATCAAGACAAAATTCAAAAGAGTTTTAAGGAAGCTATTTCAGCACTTGATAAGGCATCACAAAAAGGTGTCATGCACAAAAATAATGTTGCAAGAAAAAAGTCAAAACTATCGAAAAAATTAAATTCAAAATAGGTGACATTTAGTAATTGACACTAAAATTCATGTCTTTTAATCTTCAATAATGAGATTGAATCAAAAACTATCTGAAAAACAAGTTTTAATCATTAATTACATTGAAAATTATGTTAATGAAAATGGCATATCTCCAACTATAGAAGATGTAAGAATTGGTTGTAAATTGAGTTCAAAATCTGTCGTATCATACAATTTAAATATACTTGAAGAAAATGGGTATTTAGACAGAAAAAGGGGGATGGCTAGAAGTATAACTAGCACCAAGGAAGTTGAAAAAAATAGTGATATTGTTAATATTCCAATTGTAAGCAATATTTCTGCAGGATCACCACTTGAATTATTTTCATCAGATGAAATATTTTTTAAACAAAGAAGTAATTTCGAATCAATAAGTTTATCGAAAAGTATGTTGAAAAATAACACCAATATAGTTGCATTAAAAATTTCTGGTGATTCAATGAAGGGTGATTTAATAATGGATGGAGATATAATAATTTTAGATTGCAATAATATTTCAACAAATGATATAAAAAGTGGTGATATTGTTGCTGCAAGAGTTAATAATGATTATGCAACATTAAAAAGAATGTTTATAAATAATAATAAAATTGAACTTAGGCCTTCAAATAAGCTATATTCTTCAATTTTTACTGATAAAAATAATGTAAAGATTGATGGAAAAGTTGTAGGATTAATTAGAAATTATTAATTAGGAAAAATAATATGAATTTTTTAAGAGGTATAGGACCATTAGAGATTTTTTTAATATTTGTAATCATCATGGTTGTATTTGGTGTTGGCAAACTTCCTGAAGTAGGTGAAGGGTTAGGTAGAGGAATAAGGTTATTTAAAAACTCTTTAGCTGGAAAAGATGAAAAAGTAGAAAAAACTACTAAGAAGAAGAAATAGACTATTTTCTTGTCCTTGATAACAATATACCTACTTCATACAATAGCATTATTGGCAAAGCCACTATAATTTGATTAATTGGGTCGAAGGTTGGAGTAATTATAGCACCCAATATAAATGAAAAAATAATAAAGTATTTTCTAAATTTTGATAATTTTTTTGAATCAACAATTTTTATAAGTGCCAAAATATACATAATTATTGGCAATTGAAAACATACACCCATCCACATCATCAAGTTTATTGTCAATTGAACTAATGAGCCAATTCTTATTAATGGCTCTGAAATGTCTCCGCCAAAATAAACAAGAAATTTTATAGCAGGTGGTAATAAAACAAAGAAACCAAATGCAGCACCAGCATAAAAAGAGATAATAGATCCAGGTAAAAGAATAATGATAAATTTTTTTTCATTCCTTTTTAAACCTGGCAAAATAAATGCTAAAACCTGGTAACTAATTAAAGGGAAAGATAATAATAATCCAGAAAGCAATGAAACCTTCATAACAACGCTCCAGAATTCAGTGATATTCGTAAAAACTGGAAGCCCCTGTGAAAGTTGATTAATTTCTGTCACAGGCTGAACCATTAAGCTTAAAATATTTCTATGAAAAACAAATCCAAATATAGTTGCAATTAAATAGAAAATTAAAGAAAAGATAATACGTTTTCTTANTTCGCTAAAATGACTATTAATATTTTTTACTTGAATGTTAGANCCTGTCATTAACTTATTTCTTATCTTCATCATTGTCATCAATAAGTTCTTTAAGCTCATCTTTCTGAGAATTAAATTGCTTAATTAATTTTGCAAAATCTTTTGAAAACTTATTAATTTTTTTTGGACCTAAAATTATAAATGCAACTAAAAAAATTACTAATAATTCAAATGTTCCTATTCCTAAAATATTCAATTTTTTACCTTTATTAAATTAACAATACATTCTACATGCTTTGTTTGCGGAAACATATCTAGTGGTATTATTTTATCTATTTCATAACTTGTTCCCAAAATTCTAATATCTTTNTTTAAGCTACTTACATTACAAGAAACGTAAATAATTTGGCTNGGAGATAAATTTAAAACCCAATTTAAAGCATTAAAATGAACACCTTTTCTTGAAGGATCTAGAATAACTATGTCAATATTTTCTTTAAATTTATATTCTTTAAGGTTTTCAACATCATTTTGAATTAATTCTACATTTTTTGAATTATCTAAATTAATTTTTGCATCTTCTACAGATGAATAAGANGATTCTATTGCATATATTTTTTTTACTTTCTCAGAAAGAAGTAATGAAAATGTACCTACTCCTGAAAATGCATCAAGAATAATTTCATTTCCATGTAAAGAACAAATTTCAGTTATAATTTCACCCATCTTTTCGGCCTGTTCAATATTAACCTGGAAAAAAGATGGTGAAGAAATTTGTATTTTTTTATTCTTAAATTTTTCATAATAATTTTTTTGTCCAGTAATTATATTTAAATCATTAAATTTTGGTTGAATTAAAAATGAATCACCTTTTACAGATACTCTGACAGAGTATTGAGACATTCCTTCTAAATGACCTTTTAATTGNNTTTTCTTGTCATTTATTTTTTGGTTCATAATTTCACATTTTTCTATATTTACAAGTTTTTTAGTCCATCGATTTATAAATCCTGAGTTACCAAGATACTTTTTACTTTTAGATACTGAAAATCTAGCGTGATTTCTATAATTAAATTGCTTATCACTAGGAACAACATTATGAATTTTTTTTAATANATTTNCATCTATTTCTTCAAGCTCTTTTACAACAAACTGTTTTTTTATTTCTAATTGTTTTTNATAACTAATATGTTGCAATTGGCAGCCAGAACATTCTAAAAAATATATACACTTATTTTTAATTCTATAACTTGAATGTTTAACTATATTTACAACATTACAAATTAAGTCAATATCTTTGCCAATAACTTCAACATCAACAATCTCTTCTTCAATTCCACCAAAAACTCGTAATTTATTTCCAAGATATTCTGCTTCACAAGAACCATCTTGCAAGAAATGCTTTAAATATAAATTTTTAATAATTAAATTATTTTTTAAGTTAGTCATCATAATTTTGTNTAAATANCTTTATAAATATTAATGTATTAATGTTAGAATATTAATAAATTAGTTATTTATTATGGTTCAATCAAAGAGAAGGCTCCCTGAATGGTTTAAAGTTCAGGCACCAACATCAAACAATTTTAATTCATTAAAGGGAAAATTATCTTCAGCCAAACTTAATACGGTCTGTGAGGAAGCTGCGTGCCCTAATATTGGAGAATGCTGGGATAGAGGCACAGCTACATTCATGATTCTTGGTGATATTTGTACTCGAGCTTGTAGATATTGCAATGTTAAAACAGGTAGGCCATCTCAAATAGATATTTTTGAACCATCCAGAGTAGCCAATACTGTTAAACAAATGGGGCTATCCTATTCCGTTGTAACTTCTGTTGATAGAGATGATTTAGTAGATGGAGGTGCAGGGGCATTTGCAATGACAATCAAACAAATCAAAAAATTTAATCCAGACTGTAAAGTTGAAGTATTGATACCCGACTTTAATGGAAATAGAAGTTCTCTTGAAACAGTAATTAAAGCTTTTCCAGATGTGCTAAACCATAATATTGAAACTTGCAGAAGAGTTTTTAGGGTTGTAAGGCCTAAGGGTGATTACGATCAATCATTAGAACTTCTGAGAAGAGTTAAAGAACTTAACCCAAATATACCAACAAAATCTGGAATGATGGTTGGGTTGGGAGAGACAGAAGATGAAATAATTGAAACTATGAATGACNTAAGGAAAGTTAATTGCGACCTACTTACCATAGGTCAATACCTTAGACCTTCAAAAAAACATCATGAAATTGACAAGTTTTATCACCCAAAGGAATTTACAAAATTTGAACATATAGGTATGGAGTTAGGGTTTAAGCATGTTGCAGCCGGCCCACTAGTTAGAAGTTCTTATCATGCAGATGAACAGCATAAAGCTTCAAAAAAATAATGAATCCTCTTTATATAGTCCCTACTCCTATAGGTAATTTGGATGATATAACAATTAGAGCATTAAACATTTTAAAAAATAGTGATTTAATTTTGTGCGAAGATACTCGAAGAACTAAAAAGCTTCTCAACCATTTTTCAATTAAAAAAAAATTGATAAGTTTTTATAAAGATAATGAATTATCAATGATTGATAAAATTTTAGATCTATTAGAATCAAACGTTATTTCATTGGTTTCTGACGCAGGTACTCCTGCAATCTCTGATCCAGGCTCAAAATTAATCAAAAAATTAAATTCAAAAGGAATTCAAGTTATTCCTTTGCCTGGGCCATCATCAATAACCACAGCATTTTCTGCATCTGGGCTTGATGGCGAATTTATATTTGTTGGATTTTTACCAAAAAATATTAAAAGTTTAATTAAGAATTTAACAAATCTTTCTCAAATAAATAAAAATATTATTNTTTTTGAATCACCAAAAAGAATTATTCGCCTAATAGATGAGTCCAGGAAAATTTTTCAAAATTCAAATCTAATTATTTTTAAAGAATTAACTAAATTAAATGAGAAAATTATATATCTAAAACCTGAAGATTCTTTACCTGAAATAGACTTAACAAGGGGTGAGTACATACTAATAATTGAAAATAATAAACTGAATAACAATGCCGAAGACTATACTGAAAAAGATATTGCATCGAAATTGAATGAGTTATTAAATTTAAATTTTTCAGGAAAGGATGCTATTAAAATTTCATCAAATTATTTAGGTATTAACCAAAAAAAAATATACAATATATATTTAAAAAATTTTAATAAATAAAGAGCTTGAAAAATAAACCTGAAAATATATTAGTATGCGTTGCTTGGCCTTATGTAAATGGAGAACCTCATCTAGGGCATATTGCTGGGAATAATTTGCCAGCTGACATATTTGCCAGATACCACCGAATGGCAGGAAATAATGTATTAATGGTTTCTGGTAGCGATCAACATGGAACACCAGTAACAATTAGGGCTAAGGAAGAAAATACAACACCTAGAGAAATTTCTGAGAAATACCATAATGTTTGGAGTGAAACATTTAAAGATTTAGATTTCTCTTTTGATCTTTACACAAAAACTGGAACAGAAAACCANAAGGAAGTTGTTCAAAAATTATTTAATTTATTAAANGAAAAAGGATACTTGCAAGAAAAAGTTTCAAANCAACCATATTCNGAAGAATCTGAAATGTTTTTGTCAGATAGATATATTGAAGGAGACTGTCCACATTGCCCATCACGGACTAAGGGTGATCAGTGTGACAATTGTGGTAAAGATTTTGAGCCTATTGATTTAAAAAATTTAATTTCAACTATCGATAATAGCAAAGTTACTTTCAAAGAAACTAATCATATATATCTAAAACTGCCTGAATTTCAAGAAGACCTTAACAAATGGATAAAATCTAAATCATATTGGAAGCCTTCGGTGAAAAATCAAAGTTTAGGATTTTTGTCGAAGGGCTTGATAGATAGGGCTATTACAAGAGATATCGATTGGGGGGTTGAAGTCCCAATTAANAATTATGAAAAAAAGAGAATCTATGTTTGGTTTGAGGCTGTAATTGGGTATTTATCAGCATCNATTGAATGGGCTGAAAGTGATAAAAATATCTCAAATAATAAAGATATCTGGAAAGAATGGTGGCAAAATCCTGAGTCAAAACATTTTTACTTTCAAGGTAAGGACAATATNCCATTCCATACAATAATTCTTCCTGCTATTTTAATGGGTTCTGGTGANTACAACCTNCCNTATGATGTAGTGGCAAATGAATATTTAAATTTTTCAGGAAAACAGTTTTCAAAATCTAAAAATTGGGCTGTTTGGGTATCTGATTTTTTAAAAGAATACGACTCAGAAGCATTGAGGTATTACTTAACATCTATTATGCCTGAAAGTTCAGATTCGGATTTTACATGGGATTCATTTTTTGAATCAAATAACAATGAGTTAGTTGCCACATTTGGTAATCTGGTAAATAGAATACAATCTCTTATAAAAAATAATTTTGATAATGTGGTTCCCAATTTTAATAAAATTGATGATAAAGACAATGAAATGATTTCTGAAATTAAACGTTCTTACGAATCCACTGGTAATTTCTTAGAAAAAAGGCAATTCAGAAATAGTTTGAAAGAGATAATGAATTTGGCCAAGCTTGGAAATAGATATATTGACCAGAAAGAACCTTGGGCAACAATTAAATCAGATAAACAAATTGCAGCAAATACTTTATGGGTCGGGGCAAATTTAATTTCAAACTTAGGCGTACTAATTTCACCTTTTCTGCCAAAAACTTCATTAAAAATATCCTCTATGTTTAATTTTAGAAATGTTATTCCTGAATGGAAATATAGAGAAGCTAAATCTGGAATTAAAATAAATAACATAAGTCCATTATTTAAAAAAATTGAAATAGAAAAATAGTAATGTCATCATTTAACGAAATAATCGAATACGTAAAAGACGACTTAATTATTGTAAAAAAGAATATCGAAGAGTTGTCAGAAAAAGAGTCAGGCTATTCTGAAGAAATATCGAAGAGATTATCTTACGTTCTTTCTTCTCCAGGAAAACAGCTTAGGCCAGTAATAACTTTACTTTGCTCAAATTTATTTAATAATTATGACAGAAATAATTCACTAAGAATGGCTACAGCAGTTGAGCTTCTTCACATAGCTACCTTAATTCATGACGATACTGTTGATAAAGCAGATGTTAGAAGAGGGAAAGCTACAGCAAGCAACCTGTGGGGAGGCAACATTGCCGTTTTACTTGGTGATTATGTATTTGCTACTTCTGCAAT
>FUFK010041584.1_pt1 | contig 17329 bp, 4 predicted proteins | sample 1021851 | NCBI WGS metagenome assembly FUFK01 (sample SAMEA51879418, study PRJEB19060) | metagenome | reverse complement strand
TTTAGTTGTTGGTGATGTTGTGACCATATCTGGACTTTCTACAGATTCTTTAAGAAGATTAGATGGTAGACATCAAATTGGATTCAACACATCATTCTTAATCCTAAACACAGGTATTGGAACAACTGGTGCGACAGGATCGGTTACAAATATATCTGTAACTGGAGATCTATCTCGAAATGCAATTGCACCAAACGATGTGTTGGGTATTGGAACAGAAAGATTGTTAGTGTTAAATGTTGATGATGTAAACGATACAGTTAGAATAAAGAGGCAATTTGATGGTGTTAAAGGATATAGTGCGTTAACTGGCACTGCACATACAAGTACATCTTTAATTACATCTCTCAATAGATCCATTCAATTCAATCTTGGAATTAGTACGGATATTCAAACTAGAGTTAATATTCCTTACTTCTTTAATCCTAGTGAAAGTGTTGCGATAGGAACAGCCGCTGGTGTTGGTATTGGATCAACAATTAGTTACTCATATAAAGTAGTTGGTGGTGGATCTACAGAAAGATTCATTCCAACTCAAAATATATTCTTACAAGATCATGGATTTGAGACTGGTGATAAACTTATATACTCAAGTGACGAGGGAACTCCTCTTTTAGTTTCTAATGGGATAAACGCAGTACCTAACTTTAGGTTAACTAATAACTCTCCAGTGTTTGCCATTAGAGAGAGTAAGGATTTATTAGGAATATCAACTAACGCTTTGGGAATTGGATCTACTGGAGGAATCACTGGTATTGGTTCAACAGCATATCGTTTATTCTTTGATGGTTTTGGAAGTGGTAAAGCTCATAGTTTGACTCCAACAAAACCTGAGATCACTGGTTTTGCAGAGAAAGTTGTTGGAACAGTTGTTTGTAAAGAAGCGCATAACTTAATTGCAAATGATCGCATTTCAGTATCTTTGACCCCAGGCATTACAACTTCATTCCAAATTGAATTTGATGATACAACTCGTAGAACATTTGTTAATCCAATCAATTTTGGTGCTGCTGCTATTGATTTGGAAACTGATCAAATTACCATACCTAATCATGGATATAAAACTGGTGATAAGGTAATTTACAAATCATCAAGTCCAGCAAATCCATTACTCAGTGATTTTACATATTTTGTTGTAAGAATTGACAAAAATACTATTAAATTGTCTGAGACTAACTTTAAGTCTAAGAGGTTAATACCTGACTGCATTTCACTTACATCNACNGGATCNGGNCANACAATNGCTNTAATTAATCCACCANTATCTCTNACTCGTGGATATAAAGTTGGATTTGCTGTATCAGATTCATCTCTTACTCAAGTTATATCTGGAAAAAGAACTCAAGTGTTTGATTTTGAGTTATTCAGAGATGTCAACTTTACAAATCCATACTTCAATAATAGAGAAGATGGTGGTTTCCAAGTCATAGGTGTTGGAACAGTCGGTGTGACCACAACAGCTAGAGTTGATCTTTCAGTTACTGAAAATACACCAACAGATCTATACTATAAATTAACACCTGTTAATTTAGATATTAATGCTCCGTTTAAAAGAAATCCAATTATTGACACAGATGTAATTAACTATTCAAGTTTAAAGATATCTGATAGTGGATATAATGGAAGTTTTACAGTTACAGGAATAGGAAGCACTACATTTTCATTCGTTTTACCATCACAACCAGAAAAAGATGGATATACAAAAGATGAATCAACAGTATTAAAATATAATACATCATCTCTAACTGCATCTGGTTCAATTAATCGAATTAGAATTATATCAAAAGGTAGAAATTATAAAACGATTCCAGTTGTTACTTCAATTGGATCTACGAATGGAGTTGGTGCTGTAGTTAGACTAAACAGTGATGAAACTGGTAAGTTGAGAAGATACACGATTAAAAACTTAGGATTTGATTATTCAGCAGATAAAACAATACAACCATCTGTTTCATTACCACAGATTCTAAGATTAGATAGATTATCAAAGATATCAAGTATTGGAATCAGTTCTGGTGGTAAAAATTATCTTGAACCACCCAATATTGTTATCATTGATCGTGTGACTGGTCTAGTTAAAAATGAAGTTATAACAGCTGTTGATGTACAAGGAACATCCGTATCTGAGGTTAGACTTCTAAGAAACACAAATGATTTATATGATACGAACCCAAGAATTATTGCTACAAATAATAATAATGGAATCAAAGTTAAAGATCTAAACTTTACAAGTGGCACTAATTTAGTTACTTTAACTCTTGAAGGTGCGTATGATTCAACGACATATCCGTTTACTCTTGGTCAAAAATTATATGTTGAAAATATAGGTATTGGTTCAACTGGAAGTGGATTTAACTCATCAGATTATAATTACGAACCATTTGTAATCACTGGCGTAAATACAAACCCAGGCGGAGGAAATGCTACCGTATCATATAATTTAGATAGATCTGTCACACAGCCAGGCATCTTTAGTGGCCCCTCATCATCGGGACAAGCAATACCATTTGAAAATATCGCATCATTTAATATTAGTGTAGAGACAAATCAGTTTAGTGTTGGTGAAACTGTCAGCACAGGCGATAAGGTGGGAATTGTTGTTGCTTGGAACGAAAACAATAAGTATCTTAAAGTTCTTTCAAATGATACGTTCAATGTTGGAGAGTCCATTAACGGAACATCTTCTAAATCAATTGCATTAATTGAACAGTCAACTAAGTTTAGTTCTGTATTTAACATTGATTCAAACTCTGAGTTTAGAAGTGGTTTCCGTAAAGAGACTGGAAAACTAAACACCGAACTACAAAAACTAGCTGATAACGATTATTATCAAACATTCTCATATTCTTTAGGAAGCACGATTGACTATGACACATGGAAAGATCCAGTTAATAGTCTTGGACATGTTGTTGGATTTAAAAACTTTGCTGATGTAAGTATTGTATCAACTGCGTCAACTGACGATAAAAATCGTAGTAATGCCTCTGTTGGAGTATCCTCAGCTCCCGTAGTTGTCGTTGCTGATTTAATTAGTGAAAATGAATCATTACATAATTACTATGATTTTGATCTAGTTGGCGAAAATTCAAAGAATATTGCTGGTGTTTTTGCATCTGATGAAATTAATTTTGGTAATAGAATTCTAACTGATTACATTGAGTCAAGAACAAATAGAGCAATATCAATTGATAGTGTGAGTTCCCAGTTTAATGATCTACCTCGTGCAACTGCGTTTTCTGATGTATTTGATTTTAATCTTGACGACATTGATGGAATTAAATTTTACGTCTTACTATTTGACACTAGATTTTCAGGTGAAAAACAAATAATTCAGGTAAATTTACTTCACGATGGTTCTACTGGTTATATGATGAAGTTTGGTCGTGTTGAAACTGCGATTGATCTTGGTGACTTTGATTTTGCAGTAACAGGAGTCAATGGTAATTTAAGATTTGTTCCAGCAAAATCTAAGTTTAACAACTATGCTTTGAGATTATTCGCAATCGAAACATTTAAAAACACTGATTCTACAGGCATTAGCACACTATCAGTTGGCACAGGATACGATATAATTTCCACATCATCTGGTATTGGGTCTACAGATCCATCACCTGTTCAAGTTGTAGGGTTTGGATCAACTGCGATCACAACATCTAAGTTGTTTGTGCAAACTCAAGAGTTGAGTGGAGATCAAAGAACACAGTTAAATGAGTTAGTTGTATTGAATGATAGCGAAGAGGTATATCTCTTAGATTATGCACAGATGACAAATGATAACCTTTCACCCACCGATTCCCCAAGTGTAGGACTTGGAACATTTGGTGCAGATGTAAGGTCTGGAATCACAAGTGTTTACTTTACACCTGTGACTGGTGTTGGTGTCACAATGAGAGTGCATCAAGTTGCAATCGGTGGAACTGCGACAGGAATAGGAAGCACACTTGTATCAACAACTGAAGTTTTAACAACTACAACCAACATCGCAGCAACAGGGACTCCACAACCAACAAGAATTAGTGGAATCAACTCAAACACATACACTGCTTTTGATGCATTAATTGAGATACATGATACAACAAATGACAAATATGCAGTTACTCAAGTAACTGCGATTCATGATGGCACAACACCTTACTTCACAGAGTTTGGTTACATGGATAACTTCTCCACTAATCCAACTAGTTTCTCTGGTATTGGAACTGTTGGTGTTGGATATTCATCTGCAACTGGTGGTGATATTGAACTTCGTTTAACACCTCCAGCAAATACAGCAATCACAACTAAGGTATTACAATACAACTTTAATGAAACTGGAACAGGTGGTGTTGGTTTTGTTACATTTACTGACTCAAGATTGAAATCTGTAGAAGGTTCATATACTGGAACAGAGAANGATATCAAGTTCTCATTTAANATGAAACACGCTGGTGATGCGATATTCCATAAAACATTTAACTCTGAGGATGCAGCAGTTGTTGATGTAACTAATAACACATTCATAGTTAATAATCATTTCTTCCAGACTGGTGAAGAACTATCATACAGTCCAATTGGTTCTGGAACAACTATGAACATTGGAATCGCAGCAACAGCTATTAGTGGAATTGGTGTTACCACTAAAATGCCTTCTACAGTGTTTGCAGTTAAGATTGCAGAAAATAAATTTAAGGTTGCAAGAACAGCAGCAGAGGCACTTCAAACTGTTCCTAAAGTTCTTGATCTCACAGCTGTTGGTGTTGGAACCACTCAGTCATTCACTGCAAAGAATCTCAACTCTAAAGTTTTAGTGACTCTTGACAATAATATTCAAAGTCCTGTAATTCAATCTCCAATCAATGTCAAATTAACATTTGATGCAGAATCAGAAACTGATTTCATCACGATGACAGGTATATCATCATTCTTCTCAGGTGACATAATTAAGGTCAACGATGAATTTATGAAGATTGATACGGTTGGTATTGGATCTACAAACCGAGTCCTTGTGAGAAGAGGTCAACTTAATTCTGCGATTGTAGATCACGATGCTGGTGATACAGTTACTAAGTTCTTAGGTAACTATCAGATTGTTAAAGACACTATTAACTTTACAGATGCACCAAAAGGTGAGAAAGGCCCATCTGGTTTAACCACCACATCTACGTTTGTAGGTCGTGTATTTACACACACTGGTGTTCCTGGCGGATCTCAAGAAACTTATGTAAATAATTTTGTGTTTGATACTGTTGAAGATCAGTTTACAGGTATTGCAACCAACTTTATACTTAAATCTGGTGGTGCAAATGTAACTGGATTTGCAACAAACACAGGTGTGATTCTTCTCAACGAGATATTCCAAAATCCTGCTGATGATTATAATATAGTTGAAACTGCTGGTATCACATCAGTAAGTTTCACAGGTGTTGGAGTCACAAATAATTATGATGTAAATTTATCATCAGTTCCTAGAGGTGGTGTTATTGTTTCTGTTGGTGAGACTACAAACTTTGGATATCAACCCTTAGTCGCTGCTGGTGGAACTGCAATCGTATCTGCTGCTGGAACGATTACATCTGTATCAATTGGAAACAGTGGATCTGGATATAGAGTAGGACTTCAAACAAATATATTAGTCAGGGCTGTCACGAGTTCTGGTATTGTTACAATCGGAAAGGCGAATGTAAGTGCTGGTTTAGTTACATCCGTTACAATTACAAGTGGTGGATCAGGATTTAGTCAATTATCACCTCCAGATCTTGAATTTGAAAAACCACTTAATTATGAAAATATGAGATTGGTTGGTAGTTCCACAGGTATTGGTGCATCTGTATCAGTTCGTGTTGGTGCTGCATCAAGCATAATTAGTTTCCAAATTACAAACTTCGGATACAATTATAGAATTGATGATGTTCTTAAAATAGAAGAGGGTGGTCAAGCTGGTATTCTAACAGATGCTAATAAAGTAGTTAAAGACTTTGAGTTAACTGTTCTTGATACATTCAATGATAGTTTCGCTGGATTCACATTTGGTGAATTAGAAAAATTAAATACATTTGAAGATCTATTTGATGGTGTTAGAAAGAACTTCCCACTAACAAAAACAATTGGTGCAAGTGCAACGCCTATTACACTAAGATCAGCGAAAGGATCTCCAATTCGTGTTGAGGATAACTGTTTAGTATTCTTAAATGATATCTTACAGGTTCCTCGTGAAAGTTATATCTTCAATGGTGGATCTCAAATCACATTCTCGGAAGCACCAAAGGCTGATGATAGATTAAGAATTTACTACTATCGTGGATCTGATCATGACGTTGTTGACGTTGATATTTTAGAAACAGTTAAAACTGGTGATANATTAACAATCAATAAGTATCCTGATATAGGACTANATGATGTATTNCAACAAGAACCAAGAACAGTTACAGGTATCACAACATCAGATACAGTTACNACAAATACTTATATTGATGCTGGTATCACAACTGTTAGAACACTTCAAAGACCTGTTACTTGGAAGAAACAGATTCAAGATGTGGTTGTAAATAATATTGGAATTGGTAAAGATAGAGTTGAATTAGAACCTAATATTAGACCAACTGCATATNTAATTAAGAGTGTATCAGCTGGATCAACTGANGTNTTTGTAGATTCANCAGTGCCATTATTCAATCAGGTTGATGANATTGGTGAAGTTAAACAAGGTGTTTTAATTCTTGATCGCACAACCAAAACTGGTGTTGCTGCAACTGCAATAGTCTCTGGAACTGGTGGAATATCAACAGTTTCCATCTCAAATGGTGGATCTGGATATACAGTTGCACCTCATGTATCAATTGGAATTACAGCTGGTATTGGAACAGTTCACGCTGGAATCGGAACCACAACAACAAANGCAACTGCGGTTGCAACTGTATCTGGTGTNGGNACAATATCNGCNATCACAATTACAAATGCTGGAGCTGGATACACAAACACAAATCCACCATTGGTATTAGTTGAACCAGAAAAAGTAACTCAAGATAAATTATCCAGCATTAAGTATGAGGGTGATTTTGGAGAAATAGTTGGTATTGGAACATCAACTGTTGCTGGAATTGGAACAGCATTACAACTTGACTTGTTTATACCAAAAGATTCTGTTCTTCGTGATACATCAGTCATGCCATCTGCCGTGACTGTGAGTGGTATCGCATCAGGATATTACTTTACAGTATTCGATAGTAATGTTGGAAGTGGTTTAACTTCTTATGAAAATGCAGTTGGAACTTCTATAGTAGGAATTGGCACATCCTTTATAGATAATATATACAAAGTGCATAGTGCTAAAAACATAACTGGTGATGCATATGGTATTGGAACGACTGTCGGTATTAACACAACTCTAAGGAGAGTGACTGTTAGTGTCAGTTCAACTGAAGGTATTGGTATTGGAAGTGGGTTCTTTGGTAGATTCTCTTGGGGTCGTTTACATGATTTTGTGAAGGATGACACTAGTGCCTTTACTGCGATTACTGATGATGGTGTTACAGGAATCAAAACTGGCCCTGTGATNATTAGAACNAGGGATTTAAAAGAGTCCTNTNCTTNATATAAATAAAAACAAAAAGTCNTTGATAAAATGTCAGCAATTATAACTGATCAACTGCGTATATTAAACTCTGAGAATTTTGTAGCAGGGATAGCTTCAACTACGAACAGTTATTATGCGTGGATTGGTCTCCCTAACCCAGCAGATTTTCAATCAGATTGGAGTGAAAATCCACCAGCACCTAAAGATTCTTTTAGTGAGGAGAATGATTATTGGGANACAATGATCGCNCTNAANAAGTTGAACTCAGATGATATTGCAAGNGTNGTTAGAAAAATAACTTGGNCNTCNGGTACAACATATGAAATGTATCGAGATGATTANTCTCGATCNAANNTGTCACCACAAACTAGTTCAACTAATTTGTATGACACAAATTATTATGTNATGAATCAAAACTTCCGTGTTTATATTTGTNTACAGAATGGAACAAANCCAGAAAACACATCTGGAAGACCATCTCTTGACGAACCANTNTTCACAGATTTAGAACCAAGATCTGCTGGTGCATCTGGAGACGGATATATTTGGAAGTATCTTTTTACGATTGATCCAAATAGTATCATTAAGTTTGATTCAACAAGTTTCATACCTCTACCACAGAACTGGTTAACTAATAATGATGTGGCTGCAGTTAGAAATAATGCTTCAACCAGTGGACAGTTAAAGATTGTCACAATTACAAATCGTGGTGTTGGCTACGGAACTGCTGCAACTTACAACAATGTTCCCATCAAAGGAGATGGAAGTGGTGGTAGATGTTCTGTTGTTGTAAACGCTGCTGGTAAAATTGACTCTGTTGAAGTTACTAATGGTGGATCTGACTATACATTTGGTTCTGTTGGATTAAGTGATGTTGGACTAACAAACCCATCAGGTTCTACTGATGCAAACTTTAACGTGATTATTCCACCTCAAGATGGACATGGTGCTGACATCTATCGTGAATTAGGTGCAAATCGTGTTTTGATATATTCACGTTTAGAAAATGATGAGTCAAACCCAGACTTTATTACAGGAAACCAATTCTCTCGTGTTGGACTTTGTAGAGATCCTCTTGCATTTGGATCAGATAATAAACTTACTCTTTCAAAAGCGAGTGCTGTTTATGCGTTGAAACTCACTGGTGCTGGATCTACAACTACAACATTCACCGCTGACTCTGAGGTAACTCAAGAGATTGGTATTGGATCAACTGCTGTTGGTCGTGTGATCAATTGGAATCCCACAACAGGAGTTCTTAAATATTGGCAAGATCGAAGACTTGCAATATCCACAGATGGAACTGCTCCCTCATATGGATATGAATTATTCAGATTCAACGCTGATCCCGCTACAGGCGCTGGTACAACGGTGTTTGGTGGAACAAGTAATCTAAATATAGATACCAATTTCGGAACCTCTCTACAACCTGGCCTATCTACCTCAATAAATAGTAGGACTTATAATTTAGGGATGAGTTTTGTGAAAGGTGTTGCTAACCCAGAGGTTGAAAAATATAGCGGTGATATCATTTACGTTGATAACAGAGCTGCTGTTACTCGCAGTTCACAGCAAAAAGAAGACATCAAGATCGTACTGGAATTTTAAAAAATCATGCCACAGGAAACCAATCTAAACGTATCGCCATATTTTGACGATTTTGATAAGAATAAAAACTTTTACAGAGTCCTTTTCAAGCCAGGGTCTCCTGTACAAGCACGAGAATTAAGCACGTTACAATCTATTCTACAGAATCAGATTGAACAATTTGGTACTCATTTTTTCAAAGAAGGTTCTAAGGTAATTCCAGGCAACTTAAGTTATGATAATAATTTTACATGTGTTCAAGTTGAAGATGCGTTTCTAGGTATTCCTGTATCATTATATACAAATCAATTAATAGGACTAAGAATTACAGGTGCAAGATCAGGTGTAACAGCGACAATTAAAAAGATAGTATCAAAAGAAGACTCAGATAGAGGAAATATAACTCTTTATATTAAATATGAAAAATCGGGTGGGGATTTTATTCAAGAAAAATTTGATGATGGAGAGAGTTTATCTGCAAATAAAGATATTGTTTATGGTGCAAGTGTCATTGCTGCAAATGAACCATTCGCAAATACATTAGCCTTTGGTGCGACTGCAACTGGATCTGCAATGTCGATTGGTGAGGGTGTATATTTTGTTCGTGGAACATTTGCTCAAGTTCAAAGTGAAACACTAGTTTTAAATCAATATAACAACACACCATCATATCGTATTGGATTTGATGTCCAAGAAGATTTTATTAGTGCTGATGAAGATCCATCCTTAAATGATAATGCATCAGGATTTACAAACTTTGCTGCTCCTGGCGCTGATCGTCTTCAAATTAAGATCAGTTTGATGAAGAAAGATCTTGATGACACAAACGATCAAAACTTTATTGAAATCGCTCGTGTTCAAGGTGGAGAACTACAAACTTTTGTACAAGACACACAATATAATTTAATTAATGATACTCTCGCAGCTAGAACTTATGATGAGTCTGGGGATTATTATGTAAGACCTTTTGAAGTTTTTGCAAAAGAATCTTTAAATGATCAAATAGGAAATAAAGGTATATACACATCAGAACAAAAAACACAATCGGGTAATATACCATCTGATGATTTAATGGTGATGCAAATATCGCCAGGAAAAGCATATGTAAAGGGATATGCTATTGAAAAAATATCAACTGGATTTATAGATGTTCCAAAACCAAGATCTACAAAAACAGTTGAACAAGAGGCAGTGAGTTACTCAACTGGTGATCCTCTATTTGTAAATAATATTTTTGGATCTCCAAGTTTAGGAATAGGAACAACTGCAACAGTATCTTTAATTAACAGAAGAAGAGGTGGTAGTGGATCTGAGATTGGTCTTGCGAGACTTTATGATTTTAAGGCTCAGTCTGCAAGTTTTGTTAATGAAACCACTCAATATGAAGCTCGATTATTTGATATAAAAACATTTACAGATATTAAAGTTGGAACTGCGATTACTTCATTAACAGCATCTGATCATATACAGGGTGCAAGAAGTGGTGCGACAGGATTTGTAAAATCATCAGGAACAAATGTTACTAATTTTAGTTTAATTGATGTAAATGGTAAGTTTATTAAAGACGAGTCTATTTTAATTAATGGTGTTCAAAATGGAAGAGTCATCACCAAAGTGGATGATTTTGGATTCAATGATGTAAAATCAATAAAGAGTGCAGTTGGTGTATCAACATTTGAAGCAGATATTTTACTTGATGATGGAACTAAACTAACTAATTTGCTTTCTGGTAATTTTAGATTAAGTAACACTTCTGGAAATACTGGAATTATTACATCATCAGGACAAAACTTTGCTGGTATCATAACATCAAATAACATTGTGAGTTATAGTGTGCCTGGCGAAACAGTGCCTAGATTCAACCGCATCACTGGTGTTTCTACTGATGGAACTGAAATTAATGTTGCTGGTGTCACATCAGTTTCTGGTGTATGTAATGGTGGCGTCTTAGATGGTTTAATTCCTGGCTCTCTTGATGTTAATGATCTTTTACTTCGTAAATCAAGTTTCCAAGTCAGTGCAAATAGTTTACTTACACCTGTTAGTCGTAAAAATATTGCAAGTCTTGATGTAACCACAACCAATCTACAGTTTAGAAAACAGTTTTCAGATATAACTGTAGCAAATAACTCTTTTACATCTCCTGACGCTGGTGCAAATTTATTTTTCCAACCATTTGATGAGGAGAGATATTTCATATCATATAATGATGGATCAGTTGAACCATTAAAAGAAAGTCAAATAACAATTGCTGCTGATAAAAAGACTGTAACTTTTGTAGGATTAAGTTCAGTTTCTGGTAAAGCAAATCTTTTTGCAACAGTTTTAAAATCAAAAGTTGCAAATAAACTAAAGAAAGTAAATGAGGCGAATGTAATTAATATTACTCGTTCAACATTATCATCATCTGGAATTGGAACAAATACATTAAACGATGGTTTAACAAATAGTAGAGTATTTGGAACGAGAGTTCAAGATAGAAAGATTTCTTTAAATGTTCCTGATGCAGCTTCATTGTTAGCTGTGATCGAGTCAAACGATGCAGGCGATGCTGATTTACCAGCGGTGACTCTTACTGCATACTCTGGCCCAAGTGGAAATAACTCTGACTTAATTGTTGGTGAACAACTCATAGGACTAGACAGTAACGCTGTTGGTTTAGTTGTTGAAAAACCAAACGTCAATACAGTGGGTGTGGTTTTACTAAATCAAAATAATTTTAGTGTTGGAGAAAAAATAAAAGCAAATAAATCTGGCATTACTGCCTTAGTTACAGCAACAACTGCTGGAGATCGTGATATCACTAATCAATATCAACTAAATCCAAATCAAAAACCGACTTACTATGATTTTTCATTCATAGAAAGAAAGAAAGCCTTTGAAGCTCCTACAAATCGTTTAAAGATTGTATTTAAAAACTTCTTCGTAACATCCGACGACACTGGGGACTTTTTTAATGCATCTAGTTACCCTGATGCATCTAAGAAAATAATTCCTGTGGATAGAAATTATGACACCTTCATGAGTGATTTAATTGATATTCGACCAAGAGTATCTGAGTATAATACTTCATCAACAGTTTCCCCATTTGACTTTGCTGCAAGGTCATTCTCCTCACAAGGGGACAGTATTCCAGATCCTTTAGTTCCTGATGAAAACTTAATTGTAACCTATGATTACTATCAACCAAGAAAAGATAGANTTTTCTTAGACAAGGCTGGTGATTTTGTTTANATTCAAGGTGTGCCTTCAGATAATCCAAAAGAACCACAAACAATTGGAGATGCAATCGAAGTTGCTAAGATCGAACTTCCAGCTTATCTAAGAGATATTAGTCAAGTTAANATGNTTCGNACNAANCATAAACGNTTNACNATGGCNGATATTGGNAGACTTGANAANAGACTTGAAAGTGTAGAGTATTATACAAGACTTTCACTTCTTGAAACTGATACAGCAAATTTAAATATTACAGACGCAAACGGATTAAACAGATTTAAGTCTGGTTTCTTTGTTGATAACTTTAAAAAACACGCATCTCATCAAATTGATCATCCTGACTTTAGTGCAAGTACAGATGCGAAGAGAGGTTATTTGAGACCTGGCCATTATACAACATGTCTTGATTTAATTGTTGGATCAAGATCGTTTATCGGTATTGGTACAACTGCAAATCCAACTCTAGATATCAATCATTTAGATGATATTGATGGTGATAATATTAAAAAAACTGGTCGTCTTCTTACATTAGATTATACGGAAACAGAAATGTTGAAGCAGATNTACGCTTCAAGAGTTGAGAATGTTAACCCATTCTTAATTGTATATTACTCTGGTGATATGACTATCAGCCCAGATTCTGATATATGGATGGATACAAAGAGAGTTGATGCTAGTATTACATATGATACATCCGCTTATAATAATGCAATAGAACAATTAGGTATTAATGAACAGACTGGATTTAGTGAAGTTGATTGGGGTGCATGGGAAACAAACTGGGTATCTGAAGAAGTTTCAGAGACTTATGTTGAAACAACTGTTGAAGCTTTAGGGAAAATACATCCAGACGATTTACCAGAAGGTGTTCAAGTAAATCTACAACATATTGCAAACTATCAAAAAGTTCTTGAGTTGAATGGTAAGTGGGTTCCAAAAGGTGCTGGTGTAATCACAGACGCTGAATTGATTACTAAAACTTTCCATCAGGATGTTGAAATATCAACTAATCAGTCGAGAGAGGGTATTCAATATCAAGTGACACCAAAAGTTAGTGAACAGTCTTTAGGAGACAGACTTTTAAGTCGTGACATCATCCCTTATATGAGAGAGAGAAATATTGAGATCACTACAAATCGTATGAAACCTAGAACTCGTTTCTATGTTTACTTTGATAACGTTGATGTAACAACATTTGTAACACCAAAATTACTTGAAATAAACATGACAAGTGGTGTGTTCCAAACTGGAGAAACAGTTTCATCATCTGGATTTACTTTTAGACTTGCTGCACCAAATCATAAGGAAGGCCCTTATAATGCACCAACAAAAGTTCTTACAGTTAATCCATACGATAACGCAGCTGGTATTTCTACCGTTTACTCAACATCGTCATCAATTTTAAATGTAGATACATTCAGTCTTGCAACTCAAGTTCAAGGTGCTTTTTCTGGACATGTTAAAAATGGAATGAAACTTGTTGGATCAACAAGTGGTGCTCAGGCAACAGTATCAAATGTAAGATTAATTACAGATACTCTTGGAAACATGAAATCATGTTTCAATATACCAAATCCAAACAATGCTGCGAATCCTAGATTTGAAACAGGTACAAAAACTTTAAGATTAACAACAAGTCCAACAAACTCCACAGTCGCTGGAACTGTTACAGGATCTGCTGAAGCCAACTTCCATGCAAAGGGTGAACTAGAAACAGTTCAAGAACAAATTTTAAGTATTAAAACTCCACAAATCGAAAGACTAGGAGTTGAGGAACAGAGAGTTCTAAATGATAAGATTACAAGAAGAGTTGAAGGTTTGCAAGGTGAAACAGAAGTGCTTGAGATTACTGGTGTTCAGTATTACGATCCTCTTGCACAAACATTCCGTGTTGATGAAACATCTGGTGTATTCATTACATCTGTAGATGTATTCATGAGAGATAAGGATGAAGAATTACCTCTTACATTACAAGTTAGAACTGTTGAAACTGGATTACCAACATCTAAGATTCTACCATTTAGTGTTGTAGTTAAAGATCCAAGTGAAGTCAACGTATCAGAAGATGCATCGATTCCAACTACGTTTACCTTTGACTCTCCAGTCTATCTTACAGGAGAACATGAGTATGCTCTAGTTCTCGTAACACCAGCAGAAAATTATAATTGTTGGATATCAAGAATGGGAGAAGTTGATATATCGACAGCAAATCTTCCCGATGAACAACAGGTATTGATTAGTCAACAGCCATACTTAGGATCACTATTCAAATCACAGAATGGTACAACATGGGATCCAAGTCAGTATGAGGACATGAAATTTACAATCAGAAAGGCTGTGTTTAATACATCTCCTTCTGTTGGTAGATTCTTTAACTCAGATTTATCAACTGGTAACGATGAAGTTCCAACATTAGCAGTAAATCCAATTACATCTTTAGCTAAAAAAGCAATTGTTGGATTAGGAACAACTATTCCAGATACAGCTGGACTTGTGCCTGGCGTTAAAATTGGTCAGTTTGGTAACTTAAATGCATCTGCGACTCTTATCAATGTTGCTGGTGTTGCCACAGTTGGAGGGCCAAATGATATTACTATAATTAATCCTGGCGTTGGATATACACCCTCAAATGCATCTCTTGTATATTCTAGTGTGCCATTGATTACTCAAACAGGTGAGGGAAGTGGAGCAGTTGGAAATGTTACAGTTAACAATGGGGAGATAAGTGCAATTACTCTTACAGATGGTGGTAAAAACTATGCAGTAGGTGACACTCTTGGAATTGGAACATTAGGTCTTGGAAATGGAAGTGGTGCTGTTGTTTCTGTTGGATTAATTACTGAAAGAAACAGTATTGTAATAACAAACATTCAAGGTTCATTTAACACAGGTGTTGGAACTGTTGGATTTAACAATGGATCTGCTTTCCTTGGATTAGACGGAACCACTGGACTTGGTGTTACCGCTGGCGGTAATATTGGAAGTGGTGTAACCATAAGCACATTTGATGTTGATTCAACAGAGGATGGATTACACTTCAAAGTTAATCACCGTGCTCATGGACTACATGCATTTAACAATTTAGTAACCATATCTAATGTTGATTCAGATGTTGCTCCAACAAAATTAACAGCTGATTATGGTAACACTTCCACAGCGGATATATCAGTTGTGTCTTCATCAAACTTTGCTACATTTGAAGGAGTTGGTGTTGGAACAACAAATTATGGTTACGCAATCATAGGTGATGAAATTTTATCATACACTGGAGTTGCAAATGGTTCTATCACTGGTGTTACAACTAGAGGCATTGATAACACAATTCAGTCAAGTCATTCATCTGGAGATGAAATTAAAAAATATGAATTTAGTGGAGTTTCGTTAAGAAGAATAAACAAACAACATGATATGAATAGTCCAGCTGTGACTGTTCCAAATGACAAGGATTTAGATTTCTATCATATCAAGATAGATATGGATAAAGATGGAACTGATAGAAACGGTTCATCTTTACCTGACAGATTCTTCTCATCAACAAAACGAGGTGGTGGGTCAAACGTAACTGCAACACAGAATATACAGTTTGAGACTATTACACCAAATCTACAAACCATGACACCGCCTGGCACAAATATTGGAGCTCGTGTGAGAACAATATCTGCGACAAGTGTTGATGGAACTGAACAATCATTCGTTGATCAAGGATTCCAAGCAGTATCAATTACAGGTCAAACACATTTTGAAACTCCAAGAATGGTTGCANCTAAAAACAATGAATCTCGTCAATTATCTGACTTGCCTGGTAATAAATCTTTAACACTTGAGGTGTTGATGACTTCTAAGAGTCGTAATGTTTCACCAGTAATTGACTTAGATCGTGTCAGCACAGTTTTAACAACAAACCGTGTTAACAGTCCTGTGTCCAATTTTGCAAGTGANAATCGTGTAAATCAAACTGGTCAAGATCCTTGTGCATCAACTTATGTTTCTAAAATGGTTGTATTAAACAACCCAGCGACTGATATCACAGTTGAGTTTGCTGCATATCGTAGATCTGAATCTGATATTCGTGTATTCTTTAAAACAATATCAGAGGGATCAACGGAAAGTAGTTTAGATCGCAACTTTGAGTTATTCCCAGGCCATGATAACATAGATCAAAATGGTAAAGTAATTAACTTCTCTAATAATAGTGGTCTTCCAGATGATCCAGTGACACCTTCTGTTGGTGGTGAGTTTAAGGATTATAGTTTCACGTCTAGAGAATTACCACCATTCACTAAGTTCCAAATTAAAATTGATATGGTTGGAACTAACCAAGCACAACCACCATTAATCAAAGAACTTAGAGCAATCGCACTAGCATAATGTCAAACCATATTCCAGTTGAGGGTAATTCTGGACTCTATCGAGATTCAAATTCCACGGCCATTATCAATAAAGATAAAAAGGCATATCTTGCTTACATGGAACGTAAAAAGTCCATGCAAAATAAAAATTTAGAATTAGAACAAATGAAACAAGATATTGATAATGTAAAAGGTGAATTGGGTGAAATCAAAGGTCTTCTATCTACTCTTGTTCAAAAACTAAATAATTAGAAAAATGGCACAACAGGTAATCACTTTTGATCCAGATGTAGCCGTTCCAATGGGTGTAAATCTNACCATATTTTCTGGAGCTGATTTTAACACCACTTTTACAGTAAGAACTTCTGCTGGTTCAAGTATAGATTTTTCTAACTATACTGGAAGAAGNAATATGAAAAAGTCNNNNATTGGAACTGCAAATACTTTTGGTGTAACNCTTGGNGACACAGATGGAAAAATAACTCTATCTATGGGTTCAACTGTGACCAGAAGTTTAGCTGAAGGTAGATATCTATATGATATCAATGTAAGTTCTGGTTCTACTTTCTTTAAAGTTATAGAAGGTAATGTGCTTGTCAGAACAGGTATTTCAACTTAGAGG
>FUFK010044228.1_pt1 | contig 17331 bp, 22 predicted proteins | sample 1021851 | NCBI WGS metagenome assembly FUFK01 (sample SAMEA51879418, study PRJEB19060) | metagenome | reverse complement strand
CGAATGTAGAAAGAGTAGGAACCTCTTATAGCGTTTCAGGAAACAACGTAACAACTCAGTACACACCTGAAGGTGGATCAGCTACAAACTCAATTGGTTCTTTAACAGTTACATCAGGAGTAGGTTCAATACCTACACTCTCAGCTGTTCAGGCTACAGCAGGTGAAAGCTTCAGCTTCACTCAAAGTTTTACTCAAGGAGATGCCTTGGTAACTTCTGCTCCAGCTACAGGTTCTGTTAGTGCTTTTTCTAATCAAACCTCAACTGCAGCAGGAACTGCAGGCACATTAGCAGGTACAATCGATTCAAGTTCAACAATTACACTCACAGGGGGCGGTGCAGGAACAAGTGCAACAGGTCAATTTGTAAGTGAGATCAGTATCAAATGAAGNTAANGGATCATGCTTTTGCAATCAAAGAAAATGAAGATNAGAAAGATCCTNAAAAGTGTGATACCTGTGGTCGTATTAAGNTCACTGAGTGNNTCTGTAGAAGNCGTACCAGTNGTNCCCAACTTTCAGAGTGGTAGTCTTACCAGTCACACTGAGACATCNAGNANGGTAACGGAGACNATAAATGTGNTNGAATACCAGACNGGCTGGCAATATACAGTNACNGGTAATAATATAAGCACAGATAGNNANAGCTTGGTNCCTCCTNCTACAAGNACNACCCANGCNATAAATGGAATTAANTCTACGTGGACAAGCCTAGATGCTACAAATATGCCGANCTTNTCTGTAACAGATTCAAGCANACCTTGGCAACTNACAACAACACTCAGTCAACCAGGGNTAAAATCTCAGACCATAATCCAGAGGACCACCGAGGTAACCTCAGTCACAGACACGGTTTCNACGTTCAGNCAGTAAAGTNTNNANTANTTGCANTNAACATNTTCAGTGCTCCNATCTATGCCAATGANGTNGGTGGTGTNAGTGCNACTGCNAANCCNGTNGCNAANNGCTCAGNNNGTCAGTNACNAANCANGCAATACAGGTNTTNCAAGGACCNTATATAACCAACACNTATGGCAATGNAGTTTCAGTGTCAGGGATCTACNTTNAACATTACNCCGTTTGTAACNCTGAGTGATTCATGGAAAGAACCNTATNAGGNNNTNTNNNTNGANCCAGTNTNNGACANTNNTGATNCCNACAATGATGGAGTGTTAGATNNNCCAGGNNCNATNCTNTATNACAANCCTNNCAGAACAGGTCAGAAANCNAATCATAATATTGGATGGGGTATTTCAGCTACGCTATCCATACCACTTGATAAGCGTCATAATGAGGGCTGCCTGAAGGCTGCTGATATACAGAATCAATATCATACCCAGTTGGTTGCTAATAAAAGATTGGACTTTGAAATATCGAGATTGAAGCACTGTGCGGAGCAACGAAAATTGGGGGTATCTTTCCATCCCGACAGTCCTTCATATCAAATCTGTGCAGATATTGTTGTGACAAATCCTCATGGTGTTATTCCTAATCATCAACACGAGATTCCGAAATAAGTTTCTTCTTTCTTTTTAATCCTTTAAATTTTTCTCCCTGTTTTTTACCTAGTAGAGCTTTAATTTTCTTAGTAGCTTGCTTCAATAAAGGCTTTATTAACCTTAATAATAGGGGTGTAGAAGCTGCAGCAGCTGTTGCTACTACTGCGATTGCAGCTGTTGTACTTACTTGTGACGTTGTAGGAAGATATTTCTCTACAGGGGAGGTCATTTCATAGTTCGTTATGCAGGTTTGACCATCTTCAGAGAGCGTATGGGATACAACCTTTTCCCTGGATTCAGCATTACGCATATCACCAACCCTCTGGTCTGTAGGTCCAGGGCAGGGTACATCTTCCTTTGAAGTATTTGGTATATCTTCAAGATTAGGTTGAGGTGTATCTGTCTCTGGAGGTGGAGCTACAGGAGGAACTGACTGTTCCTGTACATAAACCATATTCTCTGGCTCGTAATTGATAGGTTCAAACCAGGGGATAGAACCATCACACAGAACACGAGATCCTCGTTCATCCTGATTGACAAGCTCTATAGAATTTTTATTTGCAGGATTATATTTAACACAACCTGGAATATCTATTATCGGAGATCCAATAGATAAAGTTACAGGTGGAGCTTGAGGTATAGAAAAATTTATATTAGGTAAAGGAATCGAATTGACTCCTATGTAATTTATTCCAATAGTCTGTATCTCAGGCACTAACAGTCTTTGAAGTCCCTAGCCATCTGACCACCTATCTCTGCACCTTGTTTCTGTCCAAACATATTAAAGAATCCAGCTACTAACCACCCAACATAAGGTATCTCTGTAAGAGTAGGAGTTATAGGAGCAGTAATGCTGGCTGCTGCAAGCCTTCCTGTAGCCTCTCCAGAACCTTCTGCCTTAATACATGCAATCTGTTTCTCAGTTAGCTCAGAGCTCTCTGAGACGCTTCCAGGGTCTCCTCCTGCTACTGACTGTTCATATGTCTTCACTTCTGACTTACTCAGACCAAGAAACCCTGCTGGTCTATCAATATGTTTTTCAGTTTCAATTATCTTTGGTGAATGAGATTTATATCTAATGGTATATCCTTTCTCTGTAACACTTGCTATGTAACTTGTATAAGGTCCTACAGGTAAATTTATTAGAGGTAAATTACTTTTTTTATTAATTGTTGACTGTATNAAAGCAAGATGAGACAAACCAAAAAGTATACCTAAAGAACCTATGATTATTTTTCTTGATCTAGATGGTCTCTGACTATACATTTTTTACATTATATATGTCTATATTACTGTAACTTTAAAAACTAACCAGTATCGATTTATGCTTGAATTACTCCAAAAAAAGATAGCCCACTAGCTGGAGCAGTCGTAAAAGTTAAAGTGCTTGCAGCAACTGTATAATCATTACCAGGATTCTGTATTACACCTCCAAGAGAAACTATTATTGAGCTGGCATTTGCTGGAGATATAGTAGAACCACTTGCTTGTAGACTAAAATTAGTGGTACTTCCATTAAAACCACTTGATATGTCATCTACCTCTCTATTCTGATTAGGATTAGGTGATAGTCCTATGTATGGCATTATTCTCAAAGATATCTTTTATATAGATATTTTAAATTGACTAATTTTATGCAGCTTCTAAAGCTGTAACTTTTGCGGATAACTCTTGTACTGCTTTTACTAATGGCATAATAAACATCTCATATGAAATAGCTTGCTCTCCATTTTTGTCTTCACTCCAACCATTGAAGTCTGTAATATTTAATTTATCCAAAGCAGCTTTTACTTCTTGTGCTATAAAACCATACATTTTATTTGTATATGCAGCTTCAGTAATATCAGCATCATAACCTACGAATGTTTCTGGAAGTTCAGAAGGTGCTTTCCATTTGTATGTTACTGTTCTTAACTCATCAATAAAGTTTAATCCACAATCAGTATTTGTATTAATATCTTTTTTCTTTCTTTCATCTGAACTTCTAGCCCATGATGCGTTGCTACTGAATTGATTGTAAACTCTTCCACTACTGTTATTTCCAAAAGTAAAATATTCTCCTCCAAGACTTGTTAAATCTCTACCAATAACAATAGCGTTACTTTCATCTCCATTGTTTCCAGTGTTATATCCTACATGAACATTATTAGTTCCTGATGTGATTTGGTTTCCTGATGTAGAACCTATCATTGTATTTTGTCCACCAGTTACAGTACCACCAGCACCTTTACCAACAAAAGTATTATGTGAAACAGTTACAGCTGCATCACCAGCTTTGTGACCAATAAAAACATTCTCATTTCCTGTCGTATTACTTTCACCTGCTTGATAACCCATAGCAGTGTTATTACTACCAGTTGTATTTGCTTGTAAGGTTTGTTTACCTATAGCTATGTTTGGTGTACCAGATGTGTTATTAAGTAATGCACTTTTTCCTACTGCCACATTATTGCTAGCGGTGTTATTTCTTAAAGCATCATTTCCAACAGCAGTGTTTTGTCCACCAGTTACATTTACTGCTAATGCAGCTTGGCCTACTGCTGTATTTTCTATTCCAGTTGTGTTACTTGTTAAAGTAAATTGACCAAGAGCAGTATTATCAGATGCCGTAGTATTAGCATCTAAAGTTTGATCTCCTATAGCAGTGTTTCGAGTTCCAGTTGTGTTTGCTGTTAAAGAATCTTTACCCACAGCAGTATTTTCAGACGCAGTAGTATTAGCATCTAAAGCAGCAGATCCTACGGCAGTGTTAGAAGCTCCAGTAGTGTTTACTTTTAAAGCATCAAAACCTAAAGCAGTATTGTTACTTGCTGTTGTACTTAAAGCTAGAGTTTGAAAACCAATAGCAGTATTGTTACTTCCAGTGGTATTTGTGTATAGAGCAGCAGTACCAAGAGCAGCATTTTGAGTACCAGTAGTGGTATCTCTCATAGCATCTCTACCAACAGCAGTATTATTAGATGCAGTGGAACTAGAAGAAAGAGCCTTATGACCCACAGCTAAGTTAGAACCTCCTGTTGTATTCGCATCTAAAGCAAAAACACCTACAGCTACGTTCTGAATTCCAGATGTGTTTGATAAAAGGCCATTGCGTCCTATACCAACATTGTTATTACCAGTTGTACACGCTGCACCAGCTAAACCACCAACCCATGTGTTTGAATCTCCACTTGTAGTTTCTTCACCAGCTTCATAACCTATAGCAACATTGTAATTACCAGAAGTTTGTTTCTCCAAAGAGTAATTACCCATTGATACGTTGTATTGACCATCATTACCGCTGTATTGAGAAAAGAAACCTACAGCAGTATTGTTACTGCCACTACCGCTACCAGAAGATAAAGCACGACCACCTATACCAGTGTTTTGACTACCTGTATTTGAATCCCCTGCCCTATCTCCAACATAAGTAACATCATTTACTGTCGTTGCTTCTTTACCAGCAGTGCGACCAACAAATACGTTTTGTGTACCAGTTGTAATTTTTCCGCCAGCACCTTGTCCAACAGCAGTATTATTACTTGCAGTAGTATTAGCATCTAAAGCACCAGAACCAATCGCTGTGTTGTTCTCGCCTGTTGTGTTTGCTACCATTGCTTGATAGCCTACGGCTGTATTATCATCTGCTGTAGTATTTAAACGTAGTACATCTTTACCAACACCTACATTTTTTTCACCAGTAGAATCACTTAAGCCACATTGATAACCAACCCAGACATTATCATCTGCACCATTTTGTTGCTGCCCTGCATGAAAACCTAAAGCAGTGTTTCTTACACCTGTTGTTTCTCCTGATAATGCTATATGACCTACAGCAACATTACTATGTCCTGTCGTTAAAGCATCACCAGCATAAGAACCTAAACCTGTGTTGTCACTTCCTGTTGTAACTTGACTTAGAGCATTATAACCAATTCCTGTATTAAGATTTCCAGTCGTAGCACTTAGCAAAACGTGTCTACCTATAGCCGTATTTGCCTGGCCAGTTGTATTTGCAGTTAAAGTTTGATAACCAACTGCTGTGTTATTATCGCCTGTTGTATTAGCATCTAAAGAATTTTGTCCTACAGAAGTATTGAAACTACCAGTTGTATTTAGGTTTAAAGAATTTTGACCTACAGCTGTATTTCTTTGCCCAGTTGAGTTAGTTTTTAAAGTTTCTGATCCAAAAGCAGAATTTAATGATCCAGTATTATTCGCACTTAAAGCATTATATCCAACTGCTGTATTGTTCTCGCCTGTTGTATTAGCATCTAAAGCAAGAGCACCTACAGCTACGTTCTGAGTTCCAGTGGTGTTTGCTCCTAAAGCAACATAACCCACTGCTGTATTGTTACTTGCAGTTGTGTTTAATTTCAGTGCATCTGTACCAACTCCAACATTATTAGCACCTGTAGTTGTTTCTCTTACAGCAGAATATCCAATACCTATATTATTTCCTGCTGTTGTACAACTTTCTACGGCTCTCGAACCCACAGCTACATTCTGTGCACCAGTTGTGTTTGCTTTTAAAGAATCAAGACCAACGGCTGTATTATTACTGGCTGTTGTGTTATTAACTAATGCTTCTCTTCCTATGGCAGTGTTGCCATCTCCAGTAGTATTTGAAAACAAAGCTCCGCTACCAACACTTGTATTCTCAGTACCTGTTGTATTTGTCCTGAGAGATACGTAACCAACTGCTGTATTGTTATCAGCTGTAGTATTAGCATCTAAAGCAAAACCACCTACAGCTACGTTCTGAGCACCAGTTGTGTTTGTTGTTAAGGCTTTATAACCACAAGCAGTATTATTACTTGCAGTATTATCTTCTAATGCATTTCTACCAACAGCAACATTATAGGAACCTGTTTCGTTAAATCTTAAAGATCCTTGACCAACACTTGTATTCTCAGCACCTGTTGTATTTGTTGTTAAAGAGTTGTATCCAATAGCTGTATTTGCATCAGCACTAGTAGCAGCATCTAAAGCAAAACCACCTACGGCTGTGTTTTCTGCTCCAGTTGTGCATTGTTGTAAAACTGATCTTCCAACTGCTGTATTATTACTTGCTGTAGTTGGACTTTGCAAAGCAGTAGTACCAATAGCTGTGTTACTAGATCCAGTTGTATTACCACCTAAAGCTCCTAATCCAACTCCTACATTAAATTGTCCTGTCGTATTTGCATCTAAACAATTGTAGCCAAGTGCAGAATTATGAGTCCCTGTTGTAGTTGCTCCTAAAGCACTACTACCAATCGCAGTATTAAAAGACGCAGAGGCACTAGCATCTAAAGCATTATTTCCAACAGCTACGTTGCCTTCTCCAGTTGTATTTGCTGTTAATGCATCCTTACCTATAGCAGTATTATTAGAAGCTGTGGTATTACTTCCTAAAGCATTTTGTCCTATTCCAGTGTTAGATGATCCTGTAGTGTTAGCATCTAAGGAGTTATAGCCTATAGCTACGTTTGAAGAACCCGATGTATTTGCTGTTAACGCACCTGTTCCTACCGCAGTTAAATTAGAAGCAGTAGTGACAGCATCTAACGCTCCAGCACCCAAACCAACATTTCGTGAACCAGTTGTAACTGATTTAAGAGAATCATTACCAATACCAGTGTTACTTACTCCAGAAGTTAAATCTGTAAGTACTTGATTTCCAATAGCAGTATTATTTGCACCAGATACAGAAGCATCTAAAGCAAGTTCTCCAAGAACAGTGTTACCAGCAACAGAATTATTTCCTTTACCTACAGTTACACTATTAAATGTAAAATCTAAAGCAGAACTATTACTATAAGAAAGATTACCTCCTCCATCTCCAATTAGAGCTTGTCCACTACTACCTTGTCCTGTAGGGAATTGAGCTACCTTTGTTCCGTCAGATATGAGTGCTATAGTTCCAGAAGCTGTTCGTGTAAATCCAGTGTTTGTATCCTCACTGAACGCAATAGACGGAAAATTAATTGATCCGTCAGGAAAAGTTCCCCCGGCATTTACATAATCCGCACCTGCATAAATAACTCCGAAGAATGCATGACCATTTGTAGGAGCAGAACTGAATACAATATTTGTTCCTAATAATTTAAATCCAGCAGAACCTGTAGGATCTGGCTCCTGAATAACTCCGTTTACTGATATTAATAACTGTTGTTCAAATTTTGGAAAAGGAACAGGTGTTGCTCCCCCGACTTGTAAAGCAAATGAAGTAGCACTACCATTAAAACCACTAGATATATCATCTATGATCTTGTAATCTTCATTACTTCTTACGTCATTTCCTATATATGCCATAGATAATTAACTACGATATTCTTTTTCTCTTATTATTTTAAGGTCAGTAATCTTTGGAACTCTTAAGTATTAGGTCCATCAGTAGAAGGTTGTACTGGCCATACAACATCATTTGGAGCTTTACCTTTATAAGTTTGAGGAAGATCTCTAAGATTCTGTCTATATGCAGACCATTGAGCCTGATCTACTGTTGCACCTGGAGTCACAGTCCAGTCAGTTGACTTTAATAAATAATCTCTTTTCTTTCTTACATTTTCCCAATTCTCATCTTCTAACTCTAATACTTTATGTGTTTTGTCTTGTAAAGAAACAACCTCAGCTTTAAGAATCTCAAATCTAGTTATTAAATTTGTAAGATCACTATTACTTGTTAAAGCCATGTTATGTCTGCTCTAAATAACTTACTGAAGCATCCAACGCACTTGCCGTTCCTGAATTTATTCTCAGAACATCATTAGATTCCATTATTATTTTTGATCCAGCTATTATTTCTAAAGAAGATCCTGCAGGCACCGGAGCATTCCTAATTAAGAAAACATCATCTCCTGTATTAGTAACTAAGAAAACATCTACAGTAGCACTGGTTCCAGTCTTATTAGAAATCAGGCAGCTTAATAATACTAATGTTGCCGAACCTCCTGCAGTAACAACATTAGTTCCTGAACTACCTGTCCCAGCATTACTGACTGAAGATTTTGTATCAATTTTGAAGGTATTTGCCATATTATCCTAAAGCAAGTATAAGAGCGAGTTGGTTACCGCTATCAATATTTCCAGTAACAGTTAGATCTCCTGTGACAGAAAGATTACCATTATTTGGAATTGTAATAGCACCAGTTGAATCTATTGTAAGCCTTGCAAATCCACCGGTTACAAGTGTCAATTGATTGGCACCTGGACTTATAATTCCTGTATCTGGATCTCCTGCAAATTTAAGAGCACAACTGGACAATGAACCTAATGCAAAATTAGAATTACTTGCATCTTCTTTTAATAATGGAAAGCCTCCAGCCTGTGTTGCATCATGTATACAAACAGTTCGTTTCTCAGTATCTACAGTTACTTCACCTACTGCTCCTGTAAAAGCAGAATGTTGACCGGTTGTTCCTCTTCTAAATTGTACTTGAGTTGCCATAATACTATCCTAAAGCCACTGCTATTGCGGTGGCAAAACTTTCAGTTGCTATAGTTGAATCTACAGCCACTGTAACTGTGTTACCGGAAGCACTTGTATCAATACCTGTGCCTCCTGAAAGCTGTAGAGCCTCAGAATCTAAATCAATAGCAATCGTTCCAGAATCTGTAGTTACGTCTAAATCTTCAGCAGTTATTTGAGCTTGTACATAAGCTTGAGTAGCTATAGTTCCACTCGCATCTGGAGCAGTTAATGTTCTTGTAGTGCTGCCGGATATTCCTGAGCACTCAAAAGCAAGTTGTTTTGTATTGTCTGAATTGTCTCTGATTCTGAATCCACTGTCATCAGTTACTACCGCAGTGGAAGTTACAGAAGCTAAACCAGTAAGTGTCGTGCTACTACCGCCCAGGGCAATAGCAGTGCTACCAACAGTAACAGCACTGTTAGCAAGTTTGGAGTTAGGGATAGCATTGGTTGAAAATTCTCCTGTACCTGAGTTATAAGTCAATCCTGATCCAGAAGCAACACTTAGTGTGCTTAACAATGCAACAGTTCCTGTCGCATTGGGTAAAGTTATTGTCTTATCTCCACCGGATGCATCGGTTGATGTAAGTATTATCTCATCACTATCAGCTGTAGATCCTTCAAATGTAATATTTCCACTGGCAAGTGTTATGGAATTAGCACCATCAGCTGCTCCTGAAATCAATGTGGTGGAAGCTAGTGATGTTAGTCCTGTAAAGGTTCCTTGAGTAGCTCCCAAAGCAACACTTGTTCCTCCAATTGTTAGAGTAGAATTCGCTAAGTTACTGTTAGCAATTGATGATGCAGTTGTTAATATAGTTCCTGTTTCATTTGGTAATGTAAGAGTTTTATCTCCACCTGTTGCATTTGCAGCAGTCAATATAGTTTCATTTGCATCTGCACTTGATCCTTCAAATGTAATATTTCCACTTCCAATCTCGATAGCATTAGCTGCATCTTCCACTCCTGCTATCAAAGTTCCTGAAGCTAACGATGTTAATCCTGCAAAAGTACCTTGAGTAGCTCCAAGAGAAACACTGGTACTTCCAATGGTTATAGAAGAATTAGCTAACTGACCATTAGGTATTGCACTAGTTCCAAACTCTCCTGTTCCAGAGTTATAAGTTAATCCAGAACCACTGGCAATACTAAGGTGTGCTCGTACTTCAGCAGGTGATGGTCCTGTATATGTGATTACTCCTGTGGAATTATTGTATGCAAGACTTCCATCTCCTGAAACATCTGTGACAGAAATAGCTGCTCTTGATCTTGTATCTGTATAATATAAATTTGTATTTTCAGTAAGATCGGCTGTAGTGTTACCAGCAAAATCCAGCTTATCTGTTGGAGTATTGACTTCCTGAAATAAACCACTTACCAGCGTAATCGCCTTACGAGTTGCCATCTTTTAATTACTACTGTTAGTTTCTTATCTAATAAAAAACTTTTATTATTCTTCTATTTTATCTTTAACAATTTTAGCGAAGCTGAATTGGACGCTTTATTCTCACTATTAATTCACTTGTATTTGGAGCTTCACCTACAAGAGTTAAGAATTGTCCGGCTGCAGTGGGAGGATTCTTAGTAATTGATCCTGCACTTGAAGCTGATAAAAAGAATATATCTCCAGCGTCTAATGTCTGTGTTCCTGCAGCTACTTGACCAGAAACTATTACACGGACAGTCTGTCCTGCAGTCTTTGTAGTTTCTGCAAATCCTGCAACAGTAGCCTGATCTAATGTCCCATTTGCAACTGCTTTACCTACCTTACCATCAGAAGTTCTGGAATATATCGCATCTCCCTGTGAGACGTTTTCAAATGCTTCAGCCTGATATCCTACTACCTTAGATGGTACGGCAATAGGCATTGTTTTTCTGAAGTCTTCTAATACAGCAATTAAACCTTCTAAGTTAGCTGCATAAGGCTCTAGATCTTTTACATTAGCCATTATCTTAAAAGAACTGGAGGTTCTATATGAATCGCAAAGTCAGTAGCAGTGGATGCTTCTCCNACACGAGTNACTGCTTTTCCTGNACCNGAAGGNGGNNTNGNNGTNATAGCTCCNGCNGTTGANTCNGANAAGAANAACANNTCACCTGNATTTAAAGAACTTAAAGTTTTAAGACCTACAACAACTACTTTCACAGTGCTGTTTGCACTAACAGTTGAATTAGCAAAACCTATAACTGTAGCATTTTCTAATGTTCCATCAGCTGCACTTGCCTTTCCTACCTGACCATCGGAAGTACGCATGAATAAAGCATCACCATCAGTAACATCCTGAAATGCAGTTGCATTAAATCCTACCTGTAATGGAACAAAATTAGGAAAACCTTCTTTTAAATCCAGTAGTGCATCTACTAAGCCACGGAAGTTATTTACATATGGTGAACGAGTCATAGTAAATCCATTAGCAGTTAATAAATCTACCAGTACTTTTATTGCACCTTCTATATTTGGTTCACCTTGTGCCATATAGTTTGAACATTATATATAGACATTCTAAGTTGTTAAATCCCTTAGAATATAGATAAAGAGAAACAAAGATTTAATGGACCCAGAAATTATTGCTATTGCTGTGACCAGTGGACTAGCAGCTTTCACTGGTGTTATCAAATCTTTAAATGGATTTAATGATAAAATTCAAAGAAGATTCAATAAACTACAAGACGAAATCAATCGTGTAGAAGATGATATGATTCGTGGTTATGTTTTAAAACAAGATTTTATAAGAGAAATAGATGTAGTTCATCAAAAGCTGGATCGCATATTAGAGTTAATGATAAAACAAAACTCTAAATAGATGTATTTTGAAAAATTAAATATAGAAATAGATACTCCTTCTTATGAAGTTGGTGAAAAAGAACTAGAGTATGGTGTAAACATAGATAATGAATTCAATGGTTTATGGTACAGCAACTTAAAAATTAATGAGCAGATAAATCTCATACCAGAAAAACATAAATCAGATTTTTATTTATTATTTTTAGAAGCTAATTCATTTATTCTTCCTCACTCTGATAGTGGTCCTACTGCAGTCATCAACTTTTATATTGAAACAAATAATTGTGCAACACAATTCTATGAAATAAAAGATGGAGCTGAACCTTATCAAATAGATAATCAGACTAATGGATGTGTATATGATCTAGAAGATTTAATTGAAGCAGAATCTTTTATTGCTCAACCTGGTGATTTATATATTCTGGATGTAAGTAAAGTTCATAGTGTTATTCCTTTAGATAATAATAAAATAAATCGTAAAGCTATCTGTTTTTCTACTAACTCTTTAAACTTTGATGAAGTTAAGACGATGTTTATGTAGCCTTAGAAAGTATTTTTATAGCTTTCTTACGTGTCTTACATTGTTGTGCTTTGAGATTAAGCTTAATTAATCTCCAATGATTACCTGCCTGTCTTATTTGTCTTTCTTTATTCATGCAATGTTCACAATTACATTTTTCTTTTAATTGATTGCTGTCCATCCACCTATACTCGATCTATAAATGTGTAAAGTGGTTGTTGATTCTACATAATGTAATTGTCCATTAACTGGNTTNGAAGGAAATCCTGTATTAGTTGTAGAAGCTACAGCATTTGCATANTGCCAGTTTGNNCCATCATGNACTCTAAANAAAAANGTACTTGCTGTATCNAGCCANGATTCACCTTTAGAAAAACTAGNNAANCCNGTAGGANNATTATTAGGTTGNGTAGATCCTACATGTATAGGNCCAACTTTAATTAATCCTGTACTGGGAGANGCAANATTATCTGCAAANAATAATCCNGGATCTCCAGANTTTATATTTANACAAAGNTCACCAGNTGCTATTCGAGTAGGNACTGGTCTGTCATTNANTANACTTGATCTTCTAGTTTGAATNTGTATTGTCATATNTAATTTATATAGAGTCCTGCATCTACATTTATAGATTGCTCCACACCTGGATTATAAGTTGAACAATCCATAGAGCTTATTCCTATACCTGTTATACGTTCTCCATTTAAATATGTCCCACCTTCTATTTCTCCAAATTGAAAGTCAGGAGTAAAATCTGTAAGTGGTTGATTAACTAATCCAATACGAACGTCCTCTATTAAATCAAAATCTAAATTAAGAACTTTTTGCATGGTCATCAATGTAGTAGCTGCATTATTTAATATCTTTCCATCACGATTTAATTCACTACCATCACGTCTGATAGTGTCTGTAAGTTTCATAGTTACAAGAGTAGGATCGAATTGAGCTGTCTCTTCAGGTGAGTTTCCCTGTCCAAACTCAATATTTTTATTTCCTGTCCAAGGTAATCCATAACCTAGAAGTGCCATTCTTTCTGCAGCTTTTCTAGTTCGTTCCTGTTCTTTATCAAAGTTTCTGTAAAATTTATCTAATGCATTACCAGCTGGTTGATCGTTAGGTTCACGTAACCATACATCTACATATTCATGTATCTTTAAATTACTTACAGTGCAGTCACCTTGTGTAGTTCCAGAAAATGGATAGATAATTACAATTGTATTTTCATCTGGAACAGAACTTATTACATACTGTCCATCTAGTAAATCACCACTAGTGAAATCAATAGAAACTCTTTTGTTAGGTAGTAGCCCGTGATTGACAATAGTTATTGATACATTGGGTCCACTCTGTGAATATCTTCCTTCAAAATTAAACTGATCATTACCCTCATCATGCTGCATGGAAAATAGAGCTGCATAGATATGTTTACACCAACGAGTCTGGTAATATAAAAGTCCACCAAAAGATCCTTCTGGGTCATCATTATATTCTGGTATCTCATAAAAATTACCAGTAGGTGAATATCCAAAGTCATTATGAACACCTACATTATCTCTGGTATTAATTACATTACCTTCTCTATCTTGTATCGTTCCAGGTATCACACTTTCAATTCCGGTATTAGGAAACCTTTCATCAGTCTTATCTTTATATAGATTATATTTTCTACGACGCATGAAGTCTGGACAGTTGCATTGATATCTAATTTCTGTAGTGAGAAATCTGTTTTGTGAAGCAAGAAATCCTCTAGGTGCAGGAACTACTGTCTTCGCTCTATTGTTAGCAAATTCAACTCCATAACTTTCTTCACGTTTAAATAGTATTTCATCAGTAGTCAGATCAACTCCAGTTACTGTATTGCCTACATAATTATTAAAATCAAATCCTTTAACTCTTCTAATTACTTTTGCATTTCCACTAGTTGTTGCACTTACGATTGAATCTGCTGTAAATTCTGTTGCACTAGTGACTATTACTTTATATAATCCAATCTTTGTATTGCCAGTTGATACTTGTAAGAACACCTGATTATCTGTGGATAATCCATGAGGAGCACTACAGGTCACGGTAACTGTATTACCTGATTGAGAATATGTACTATTAATTCCTGAGTCACGTTCTACTACACGATCAACAAGTCTTTCTCCTGTTAACAATGTCACTGGTGTTGGCATATTTCTGATTTTCACTCTCTGCTCTGTCCATCTAGTATCAGCAAAACCTTCTGCAGTATCAGAAAATTCTTGTCTAACACTCACAGTTCCAGCTGTTGTCACTGAGGCTGCACTTGTACATGTGAAAGTGTCATCAGTCACTGAAGTTATACTCAATGTCTCATCTACTGCAGTTCCAGATGTGTAATCAAGAAAAGCATTTTCTCCTACACGCAATCCATGATTGACTAATGTAACGGTAACAGTAGTCCCAGCTTTGTTATAAGTTCCTGCTTTTGCTGCAGTGACATATCTAACTGAATCAATAGGTAAACCAAGATCATAAAAGTTAAGACTATTAGCATCACGTATACCAACTGTATGCTCTCCTTCTTCATTACCAGCACTAGGGAAAGTAAATATTCTAACAGGCACGAAAAGACCTGGGAAGAATTGAAATGTGAAGAACATTCTAAAGTCTCCTCTGGTATTTCTTCCTGTAGCGGATGATCCTAAATATTGTTGAGTTATACAGTAAAGCTCATATCCACGTCTCCATCTTGACCATGTACTATCAAAATCATAAAATCTTACTTCACTATATAAATCTTGTTCACCTGGAGGAAAAAACTGATAAGGAGTATCAGCAAAATCATTCTGATCTCTTTTCTCTTTTTTTAATACAGCATCAGAAAAACCTTTAAAAGAATTATCAAAAGAAGTACCAAAACTAGATCTTCTTCTTGGCATTTATCTAAAACTTATAATTAAAACCTAATCTTGCACCATATTGTGTAGGTCTTCCGAAATCTTGCTGCCCATAAACAGTAGCACTCAATCCTTGATCTTTATTACCAAATGTTTTTTCAAAACCTACACCTGAAAGATCTGCACTTAGTCCTACTTGATTAAGTCTATTTACAAAATTCTCAGTTTTATCTATAACATTAGAATTTTTATTATCTTTTGTTTCATCATCACTTTCTTCTTCAGTAAATCTACGTTTTACAAAGTTTTTTGCAAAATCTTTGGCAGCATCTTTAGCACCTGACTGTTCTAGAAATTGGCCGAGAACCGGAACTGGATTATTAGATGAAGCTATTTCAGTATTCTTATTTTCCATTTTTAAGGTTCTCCTGGATAAGGATATTTAATACGAGGACCAAAATCACCTCTCTGCCAATTAGTGGCTAATTCATTTGCCATACACCAGCTCTTTTGCTTTGTTTCTTTTACCTTGTCACAAGGATCTTTATATGAAGCAGTAAGATCCTCATAACCAGATACAGGTTTCATTTAGTAGTAACCACCCTGAACATTAATATAGAATCCATTACTGAGAGATCCTATTCCACTTATACCTACATGTAATCCTGATCCACGAGGTAACATTAATCCTCTCATCTTAGGTGCGATTGTACTATTAGCACTAGAGAAATTAGTACCTGCATGAGGAACTGGTGAGTTTATAAGTGGAAGCACTAAATTTTCAGTCAAACTAAAACTTTGATCTTCTGGAATAGATAGAACATGAGCAGTGAATAAAGGTAAGAACTGTGTAGTTCCTGTTACTGTGCTTACATTCGTTAGATAGAAAACAAAATCAGTAGGTAAGTAAACACTTACATTTCCATTTGTAGTTCCAGAAACACTATGGTTGCCTTTAAATGTTGTGGCAGTAACTTCTGTAACTATTAAAACTTCATCTGTAGCAGCTCCAGATGTAATATTTAAATATACTTTGTCACCTACTTTTACATTATGATTAGCTAAAGTAACTGTTAGAGCGAAAGCAGTTCTTGCATATGTTGCAGCACTGGGAGTTACCGCATCGATAAAAACATTTACATCTTTTGTATATCTTATAAATATCTCATCTATATATGCACCACTGATCTGAGTATCTGTTAAAGATTGATCAACATCAAATACCTTAGTCACATTACCAATTGAAGTAGGTAATAGACTGGCAGAAAATAATTGTCCTGTCTGAGTTCTTACAAGAGTGCTGGTAGATGCTGGTCTATCCAGCATCATTGGTTGTTTATTTGTTGAGGTAGATGCCAATTTACTGTCCTTCTTTTAAGTTTATTTTAGCGTAACTATTTATCGTCTTTTTTCTTTTTAGCTTCTCTAGCTTTNTCTAAAGCTTCCATACGCTTCTCTTTGTCAGACATTTTTTCACCATCTTCTTTCTTCTTGTTCTTATTTTTAAAATACTCAAGAAGCTGAGGTGGCATCTTTTTTTCTTTAGCCATAATAATTAAGTAAGTGCTATCTAAGTTCTGTAGCAAACATGAGTCTGGTTCCNACTGCTACATCAGCTGGTCCAGGAAGTGCNTGTATNAATTCAGCACCCTCACGATTAAATCGATATCTAGCNTGNTCAGGATTACGATAATTAGGTACGTAAAGATGTTGAGCTAAACGATCCGTCTCATATAAGTATATACNAGTCCATGTTTTGAGAGTNTCNTTATAATCAGTNGTACTGATGGTTCTATCCACGTCACCAGCTATGTTTTCNCNTCTTCCNGCAGGTGTAATATCATTGTTTAAAATTCCTGTCATATCTGTTCTCTTCTCTGCTTCATCACATCTTCCAACCTGTTCAACTATTTTACTGAACCAGAAAGAATCTTGAATATTATCAAGAGCTTCTTCTAATCTAGCTAAGTCACCAGCTGGTATAGATGTTTGGTTATATCCTAAATGCCATTTACATTTTGATTTAGTAAATTCATCAAGTTGCATTATTCAACACGAATAAGATTATCTTTTATTAGTTCATCCCAGTCGATACGCTTAATAGCTTTAAGCTGATCTAACTTAATGAACTTTTCGCCTAACATGGAAGATTGTAAATCTTTTATCTCCCTAGCTGTCTTTAATCCTACACCAGGCAACGCATCAGCAAGTTGTCTAGCACTGGCAGTATTG
>FUFK010038223.1_pt1 | contig 17334 bp, 14 predicted proteins | sample 1021851 | NCBI WGS metagenome assembly FUFK01 (sample SAMEA51879418, study PRJEB19060) | metagenome | reverse complement strand
GTGCTTGTAGTACTAGAATAAGTCCTATATTCTGCTCTTTGCACTTGAACTACAGAGCCACTTGGCATAGCCACAGTTCCAGCCGTTGTCTTGCCCTGAATTGTATCGACTTTGAGTGTACTCATTGGGCTATCTCCATAACTGTTAAACTATAAGAAGCACTACTATGAACAAGATATACTGCTACAGCTTGAGTAGCATTTCTAAAATAAGGCTCAAACATAAGGGTATCTGTAGATGTTGCCGTATATGAACCTGAAAATGCTGTGGGCTGATATTGTAAACCATTGGAATAAACTAAATGATACTCACCAGCACCAGACATTGCTGATATTGATGCACTTCCCACTTTCATATACATTGCACCACGAAGTTGGTCACCTGAATTTGTATGAGACATAGGAGTGCTGAAATCTACAAGAATTAAACTATTAGAAAATTTTGGCGTAAGACTACATTGTATTCCAGATGCCACAAGAGATGTAGAAGCTGTGCTTATATGACCAGACAATGCTACATATGTTCTAGCAACTTGCACCACATGACCAGCTGGCATCTGCACAGTACCGCTTGCGGTCACTCCTTCGATTTTGTCTGCTTTTAATATACTTGCCATTATAAAGCCTCATCATGTTCTTTAATTTTTTGTGCTATCCAATCATCAGTAGGTTTTGCAGTTTCAGTATCTTCCCAAACAAGAACATCATTTACAAATCTATACTTTGCATTTGGATATTCTTTTTTAAGAATCATATCTGGTGATGCTTTCATATCATCTTTTGAAACTGGTTTTATTAAATCTTCCATTGAACCCATTATCCTATCCTCATAAAAATAATTTTATTACCACTGTTTCTAGTCCAATAATTACTGCTTGTTCCATATTCTATGACATACCATCTTATATAAATTGTAGATGATGAACTTAATGTAATTGGTGCAAAAGCACTATTAGAAGCATCGTTATAAGAATTTGATGCGTTCCCCCATTTAGGAACAACAGCATAGTGATTACCATACTGTTCACCTCCAGATGAACTTCCCAAATATAAAAAGGGAAAATAAATTCCAGTAGAATTAGAATTGCCATGATTTTCAAAGAAAGCGGCATTAAATCTAAGAAAGGGAAGCCATGTTCCAGCCGCTAATGTATGAGTAAAATCATAAGCTGTATTTACAGATTTGTTGGTACTATTACCAAAATCAAATGTTGATGTTTCTAAAATCTTTAACCCACCCACATTGAACTGTGTTCCTTGAACTGCACCAGTCGAAGTAATCGCACCACTTCCTAAAGTACCAGCTAGTGTTACGTTTCCGCTACTATCAATAGTCTGAGCAGTAGTATTATTTGTATGCGATATCGTTTCTACTTGTAGCTTGCTCATACNANCACCAATACCCCTGACACAGTTACTGTTGCAGTACTGCCAATCGTTATNGGACCAGCNACAACTGCATTATTCGTTGCGTCTATTGTNAATGAATTATTTATTGTGTTTTCTACTTGGCGAATAACTGGCTCATAGCTNGTGCCATCCGCTTGTTTTCCTATGCTATATTCTGACATTAGGTTATCTCCATTATTGACATAGTGACCGATACTTTGTCAGCAACTGAACAATCTATCTCTATTCCATCGCCAGTTTCTAAAACAACCTTACCACCAGCTAACATATTCTTGCTTTGCCCTACAGCAATAGGAACATCTTTGGCTAAAAATGTTGTCGTGTTGGTTGCTGTTCGACCACCACCAGATGTTGTTGATGTTAATTTTACTGATGCCGTTACTTGTGCAGTATGAACATTGGCTAGCATCAAACCAATAACTACAGTTGTTGTACTTCCAGGTGTAGTATACAAGTCCTCTGGCGTACCAGCAGATGCTGGCATGACATCGTGACTAACTACCTTAAATGTATTTGCCATATTATTTCTCCTTNATCCCAAAGCTATAGCCAATGCAACACTATTCGCTTCAGCAGTTGCTTCGGTAGTTGCACCAATATCACTTAATAATTCTGACGCACTTCTACCCTCGATAGAAGTACCACTTACTCTCAAGAAATCATCATCAGCTACACCAGATGTAAACGTAGCAACATTGCCATTTGATATTCCTGATGTTGGTATTTGAGAAGTAAGAGCTATTGTNCCAGTAGTTGCTGGCATTGTAAGAGTNATGTTACCACNAAANGCAGAGTGAGCTGGTGCTTGTAGTTGTGCGTAATGAGCATTAGAACTTTCGCAATANAATCTAATATANGANTGCGTACCACCATTCTTTAAATCTATAGCACCAGTTGATATATCTACATTACCATCTATTCTAACAACACCAGCACCATTTGGTGTTATAGCTATGTTTCTATCACTTGATGATACAATACTATGTGTAACTACATCTAAGTTACCACCTAGCTCTGGGGTACTATCTGACGATAAATTACCAAATGCACTTGCCGCTTCCCAGCCACCAGACTTATATACCTTCAACTGATTAGCTGTCGTATCAAATAACAAATCACCAACATCGAGGGAAGAGCTTGGTTCGGAGGATGCTACTCTATATCGAGCAGCAAAGTCATTTACACTCGAAAGATTCGTTGCAACAGAATTTACATTAGAAATATCAGTAGCCACAGTTGATATGTTTGATATAACACCTGATGCGTTGAGTGCCGCCATGTGACCTACAACAGTAGATGTTCCTAAGTTTGCCATTGCTGTTACATTTGCAGATGTTCCAAGAAACCCCATATCCTCTACAACAGCAGATGTACCAAGCAATGCCATATCAGCAACAACATCACTTGTTCCTAACAATGCCATAGCAGATATGTTGCTCGATGTAGCTAACAATCCCATATCTTCTATAACTGCTGACGTAGCAAGTAACCCCATGTCTTCTACCACAGCAGAAGTACCCAATAAATTAATAGATGTTGTTACATCAGCTAAACTTTGGACAGCAGTAATACTTGGTCCAGCTTCTGCTGCACCAGTAGTTGCATTAAATCCTAATACTGTACCTATTCTTGCTGCTTTGAGAGGTAGCTCCATAGATGCAGCAGCATCAGAATCTTGTAATCTTATTGAACGTGAAATTGTATCATCAACATCAGCATCTATTGCCACCAGTTTATCTAACTCTGTATTAAGAGAAGAAATGTTAAATGCACCAGAAACTGGAAAGTCTGTTGTTCTTTCAAGAGCTATATCTCTTGTTATCACTACAGTTGACCCACCACTTGCTCCTGTCACACTCATTGTGACTGTTCCTGTTGAACCATTGCCACCTGATACTGTGTAGTGAGTGGTGATTGTTTTTAGCGTATTGTCTACGAATACATTAAGGTCTGCTGCTGCAAAAAACTCAAAGTTTACTGTAAAAGAGGTCTGTGTTTGCCCTTGAGCAACTGAATACGACACTCTTGGTGTATTATCTGATACTGATATGGTCATAACGAAACTCTACTTTCTTTTTTAATTTTAGTCAAACTTCTCATCAAGCACATAAGCTATGTCTTTTACATGATTTTTAATATATGGCAGTCCAGCGAATGGAGCTAACTTAAGCATATCACCCATTCCTTTACCAAAATCACCAGCTATCATTTCATGTATGGCATGAACAACACTTAATGAATGACTTGGACCAGCTCCAAGAATACCTATCAATGCTTCATGTGGAGTATCTTTATATTTAGGACTAAGAAATCCACCAGTAATATTTACACCATTAACGGCTAAAATTGTATGTAGTGATTCATAAAATAAATCCATATATATTGCAGCAATACCGGAATACTCAATAGATTGTGCCATCTTATCTTGTATCTCCATATTGTCCCAAACATAGTCAGGCTTTCTCATGCTCAATGCCATGTAAGCTAATCCTATACCAATAATTGGTGCCATTACTCTACTCTTTACAGTTCCTTGAGCAATAGATGCAGTTACTTTATTAAGAGCAGCAAAAGAATATGAGAAGAATTGAAAAGGCAATCCAAGAATTGGAATATCAAATTTAACATAGCCTGGATAGTCTTTACTTTCTTTGAATAAACCACCTAATCCAGCTTTGTTTACAGTAGATGTACGCAAAAATACCAAGCCATCTACAATCTTTGGTTTATCTGCTGGAGTACCCATAAGAATAGTATTAAGAATACCGCTAGATAATGCAGATTTAAAATTATCAACTAATGCTTCATCGCCCCATTCATCAAAATCACCAAGAAATAAACCTTTGTCACCTTCTTGATGTTTAGTAATAATTCCTTTATCTACAAGCTCACCAATTTTATCAGCATCAGCTTTATTTATATTATATCTCAGTAAATATTTTTTATCAAAAGCAGTAGCTTCTCCTTTATGCCACCTATTTGCAGCAGATATAAAATGGTCAATACGCAAGATACCATCTAGTCTTTTCAAAGCAGTTGTAACTGGAGTCAAACCATTCATTATATAAAATACATTTTTTGTTTTATCTAAGAAATGGTCACCCATAGAGTTCATCTGCATTTCACTTACAAATCTATTATTTGAAGAACCAAGTGTAAGGTCTATGGCTTCGCCAGCTTTACCAATATTATCTATTGTTCTTCTTAGTTCTTTATTTGGTCCTAGCACTTGCAGCAATCCATAAAGAGTTCGACCAACTCCATGATTCATCATAATAGTTGCTGGTTCAGCCATTGTAGAATAAATAACACTACCAAGAAAATTAAGCTGCGCTCCACTTCTGACAACATTCACAACCTTTTTAGTAAATGTGTAAGGATTCTCATGCAATCTGCCAGTAACAACTCTGTCATACATAAAACGCACATTCATAAAATGTCTTTGTGCATCAGCAATAGTGTGTCCAGCTTCAATAGCAGAATCAAAAATATCATCTCGTATATTATTTATATCTTTAAATATTCCAAACTCTCGTTTGAACTCAACAAGACCAGCAGTTGACTGCACATATTTTTTATACACAGCAGTAGGATTTGTGTGAATAAAGTCTATTAGTTTACTATTTGGTATATCAAGAACTCTGCCTTTTAAATGCTTTGATACACCTACACCTACAAATATCTCATCTACCTTTGGTTCTTCTTCATGCAGTATTCTTCTTGTAGTCTGCTCTGCCAATGCTCTTGCATCAGCTTCACTCATGTTACCTTTTTTACCTTTGTTTTTATTGTTAAATCTATACTTTGTTTTCATTAACTCTGTGGTGAGAATATTGATGAACCTATCTTGGTTTTGTCTTATCTTTTGTGCATCAAAGTTTCTTGGGAAAAAGTTATCATCAAGATATTCTTTACCAAATGCTTTTGATTCTTCTAGTTCTTTGATTCGTGTAACCAGCTCATTGACTTCATCTTTCAAACCATTGATGCGTTCTTCATAATTAGCTATATATGACTTAAGTTGTGGTATACGTTCTTTATAATATTTTGGTATCTTATCTAAGAATGGTTCATAATTAGATATATACCCTTCATCTCGAGCCCTTTTTGCTGCTTTACTTTTGAAGTCAAAAATTTCGTAATCACCTTTTTTTATCTTTATATCTTTTGGACCAGTAATAACTACTTCATCCATTGCTTCACCTTTTGTCTCATATCGTTTTTGTAAAGCAGACTTCTTTATTTGAATTACATAAGAGTTCTCATCACCAATAGCTTGTCTATTATTTGTTTTAAGAATCTTATTTCTTACTGATGTATATTCTCTTGCTCCAGCAAAAGTTTCTGACATAGATAAACCAACTTGCTTATCACCAACTAAATCATCACCAGTTTGTTTTAGAGTGAGATTACCATTAGCATCTATGAAACTAGCAAGTGTTTTGTTTGCATCGCTTGGGTCATCAAGAACACTTTTTAAATTGAATCCATGATAAAGATATGGGTCTTCTTTTGTCCCTAACTTTGGATTTGAATAATGCTCGAGCTTCTTAAGTTCATTAACATACTTATCTCTTTTTGGTATTCTGTTTTCTAAATCTAATTTTTTATTTTCTAACAAACTCTTAAAAAAATCTGTACCACCTAGAAGTCCAACACCTTCTTTTTCAATACGTTCATCTTTAAACTTTTGTTTCATATAATCTATTGCTGCTTGCTCAAATTCAGTATCACCCTTTTCATTTTTCATATACTTCACAGCAACATCATGCATGAACTCTTGTTCACTCTTTACATACCCACCACCCATTCTACGAGTTGCACTTTGATATAGTTTTTGCCACTCAACTTGTTCCATAGAAAATAATCCAGTAGCCCTCAAATCACTCATACCAACACTTCTTAAATAGAAACTTCTCATAGTAAGAATAAAGTCATATATCTTACCATCATGTGTTTTTCTTCTTTGAAAAATACTGCTGCCTAACTTAAATCCTCTTTTGACCATCTCAAGACCAATGCCACTATCATGCCCTATCTTGAGCAATGCATACTTTGCTGTACCAGTAGCTGTCTTATCAAAGAGTAAAGATTTTATAGGAGTAGGAACAAACTTAAATAATGGACTATTTATATATGTGTTCCGGTCAAAGTCTAAAAGTTCACTCTGCTTATCAATTGCTCTACGTCTATTTCTAAGAGCAACATTATTATCTGCTTGTCTAGTTTGTATTTCTTCTATTCTATTTTCTGTAGCTTTTATAGAACCTTCAATTGTTTTTACTTCTTTATTATTCCTAGTAGCGATACTCAAATATTCACGCAATTGAATTTGATGTGCTTTGTTAGCAGCGTTGAATGGTTCATCTGTATTTGGACCAAAGAGGAGAGGTTGCTGTTGATTAGGGTCTGAGTATCCTTTGTCTTTAATAAACTGTTCAGTTTTCTTTACTTTCTTTTTTGCTGTTTCTAGCTTTTTACTTAATCGTGAAAGTGTTGTGTTAAGTTTTGGTAAAACATTTTCATATAATTTTTTGTTACCCATAATCTGGTCTTTGCTTGCAAGACCTTCAATCTCATCATTTTTATATATCTTGCCACCAATTTTTATTTCTGTAATTTTACCTTCTGCAAGCTTTCTTGAATCTTTAAATATTTTATTTCGCTGAACATTAGAATTTTCTTTTTGTCTTTGTGTGAGGTCATCAATCTCATCTTTTAGTCTAGCGGTAAAATCTTTTACAGTATCACCAGCATCCCTTGCCAATCTTTCCAAAGCAAACTTATTACCTCTCAGTAAATCTTTACGCATTCTTATACCAGCAGATAACTCTGATGCTTCTGCTAATACATCATCTACTTGTGCTTTGTTATAAGGTGCTAATACATCACCCAATGGTCTTGGTCCTGAGTTATCAACCTGTGCCTTTGCCATAGCATGAGTAGCAAAATCTACATCCTCATTATTTTTCTGAGCTGCTTTAATGAACTTGTCNCTTGTTTGTCTAACTTTTCTAGCTTGTAAAGTTCTTGGCATACCAATAAAACCACCAAGTATACCACCAAAAACACTTGCAGCAGCAACACTTGTTGCTACCTCTCCAGGCGTTGCTAATGGGTCAAATGGATATCTTGTTGCTTCTTGAGCAGCAACTATCACACCAGTACCAGCACCCACTCGAACTGCTGACCTTGCCATACCAACAGTTGGACCACCAAAAGGTAATGCTATAAAATTGATTGGGTCAAAGAATGCTGCACCTAAGTTTTGGAAGAATCCAGATAATCTAATTATCTCTCTACGTTTTATATTCTCATCAATAACTCTTTTCTTAAAATTAAAATGCTCTAAGTTTTTTGCATCTGCAAAGTAATCTGCATGCTCCTCATATCCAGCAATTAACTCTTGGTCGAATGGATTGAAATCTGGGTCAAATGGAACTGGTGGTGCATTCTTTATATCTTCCAAAACTTTGAATTGGTCAAAATCTTCTGGCTGTCCTAACATTGGTGGAACTGTACCAGCTAATCCAAATAGATATGCTGCTGGTCGAGCAATACCTTTTGTATCAAACTCAAGGTCTTCTTTAAATGCTTCTATTTGACTGTCGTAATTAAAACCAAGCTGTGCTTGTGTTGTTTCCCAAAATGTAGGTGATATATTCTGACTTGGTACAAACTCATTTGTTTCTGCTAATCCAGTAGGGAAGTATCCAATATCTAATAAAAAATTAGTCTTGACCATCTATACGTTGCTCATATTCTTTCATTTTTCTTTCTCTTTCTGCTCTGTGTTCTCTCATTAAATCTTCAAATATTTCATCAACAACACCATCTTGTACCAAAGCATTATTCAAGCTTCGAGCAGAAAACACAACAGGAGCTTCATCACCATTTTCATCTGTTGTATTTATTGGTATCAATCTAAAATTCTTTCTTAGAAATGCTTGATATATAACTTCTTCATTACTTGCAGTAGGATAAGCAACAAGTATTGCTCTACCACCATCTTCTGGTAAATCTTTTATAAGTTGCTGTGCAGATAAAGCTTGTTCTTTTGCTTTGCCAGCTCTGTATGCTTTTGCATAACCAGCACCAACAGCATCAACAGAATTATATCCCTCTGTAAACTGCTCATCTACTACAGTCTCAGGGTCAAACACTACATTATCAGGTAGTAAATCATTTATATATTGTATTGCTGCATAATACTTTTGTGGTGAGTTAAAGTATCTTTCTAATGCATAGCGTGTTTTTGTAAATTCTTTTGGACCATTATTTGTAAAATCTAATATATTACCTTTTGTTTCTATATATTCTTGTGCAACAAAATCTTCTAAGAAAGTTTTATATTCTTCGTAAAATGCATCTACTGTTAAATCACTGCCGCCTAACTTAAATCCTCTAAACATATAGTCGGTAAGCTCTTTTATCTCTTGTGGAATATTACCACCTTTGAATACATCAGTTGATGTAATTATTGCTTCTATCACAGCATCAGTATTTTTATATGTTCTATCTGTTGATTTCAATGCTGGTGGCATATATGCAACAAGACCTTTTCGTATTTCTTCAAAATCGTTATTTATATCTTCTCTGCTTTGTTGATTCATTCTTTGATATATTTCAACCAGAGGCGCACTTGTTGTTATTTCAACATCAACTGGATAAGGTGTTTCCATTCTATCTAAGTCAGCACTCACACTTCTTGTTGTTCTCGATGTGCCAGTAAGTTTAGATATCTGATGAACTGATAATAATTTATTTATTGTATCATTTACTTCTTTAAATTTATAATCACCACCTTCAAGCCTTGCTCCTCTATATCCAAAGAAACTTCCTTTGAATTTAGTGCCAGGAATATGACCATGTTGCATTCTTACTATATGTGTTATGAGAACACCAAGCTGTTCATTATTTAAACTTGATGCTTTGTTTAAGACTCTTATAAAAGATTGTGGCAAATAACCATCACCAATATGTTTGTACATGTGATGTGTTGGCTTTGCTCCTATCTCAAGTGATGATTTACTAAGAATATAATCTTCTAAGTTTTGTGCTTTTGATTTACTTGAGTCAGTTAAATCTGGCATCTCCCTTTCAAGAACATCATGTAACATATCATTAACTATATTTGATGTCTTTTCACTCGATGCTACATTCCTATCTCTTATTGCTGCTTCTAAATCCATTTGCTCTGCAATATCTTTATATGCATTTGCTTGAGCAGTTATCTCACTTTGCAAATTCTTAAGCATTGTAGATAATCGTGTATCTGCATTATCAATAAAATAATCAGGACTATCTAAAACCTTTCTTCTATAGTCAATTATATTTTGTGGAACACCTTCTTTGTTTTGTGGATTTTCAAAATATTTAACAATTGAATCTATTGTTTTACCTATCTTTGGATTTACTTTGTATTGATTGTTTTCAAATACGAGCAGTTTAACATTATCTTCTAAACTATCTCTTGCCATATTATATAAAACATTTTGAGCAGCATTTGTTATAGCAAGATTTAATTCATTTTCTATTGCTTCTGCATTTGTAAGTGTAACACGACTGCCCTTTTGCTCGACCTCAGAATTTATTCTATTCACTAATTCTTTTTTCTTTTCTACAAGAGCATCGATATCTGTTTGTGCTACTGTAGTATCTTTTGAGACTCTATCTATTTCAGTAATAAGATTACGTCTTTCAAGAAGTAATTTTCTACCAGCTTGTAATCTTTCTACTCTATTTTTTTCATCATCATCTTTTACTTCTGCATTGAGTAATAACAATTCATCTTGCTGGTCATTTCTTTGTTGTTGATGTATCTGCTCTAGCAACTTACCTTTCTGCTCAAAGCCAAGAAATGATTGGTCTTCTAAATCTATTTTTATTTCTTCAATACGCTTTTTGAGTTCAGGAGGAATACTGTCTTCAAAGTCAACACCATCATATGTAACCACTCTATCTAATGCATTACCACCTTGTGTGATATACTTAATAACAGCCTTTCGTTCTCTTGCACTCAAAGGCATTACTCTTATTTCTTCTATTAAATCTTGTGTAACCGCAACCTTAAGTTTTGCTTTGTATGTTTCTCTTACAGTTTCTGCATCAATAATATTTGGTCCAGCTTCTTTTGCTATATTAACTATTTCTTCTAATGTTTTTCTATAGCTTTCCACACTTGTATCTGATGCGTTGTTAAATTTATCAAACGCTATTGTTATCTTACTTTTAGCTAATTGTTTTTCTGCATTTTTTGTTTTAGACGTTCCAGTTGCAGACTTAGAAAGAATAGAACTTTTTGCTGTTGCTAATTGTTTTGAAAACTTCTCAACAAAACCTACTTCATAATAATCTGTATTATCTCTAACTGTTTTTGCAGCTTCAAATAAATCTTCATTATTTTTTAAAACAGTATCTGCAAATCCAGTAGATAAATAAACTTGCAAAGCTGGTACTTCTTCTGCACTTAGCTCTTTATCAAACAAAGATTTTATACTTTGCTTCATACCAACAGCTTCCATTGTTCTTCTTATTTTCTCTGCATAATTTTTACTTCTTGCTTCAATTGAAGTATCTTCATGCAACTCAGCACTTTTTAGTATTGCATCACCAGTATTCAAAGTAGCTGCAATTAAATCTGCATTTCCAGTTTCCAATGCTTTGTCCATATTATAAATGTACTCAGCAACATCTTCATTTATCATTGTTTCATTTCTTGCTTGTTGACTCTTTACTTTTATAAGAGTCAAGTCAGCAACATGCTCACGAACTATCTCTTTACCAGCATCAGAAATAATATTCTTAAATTCATCAGGACTATTATCTACTATCTTGTCCACATAGTCAGACATAGCATTATTAAATGCTTGGTCACCACCATTTACTGTATCGTATTTTGCTCGTAGTTCTTTACTGCGTAACTTGATATCATTCTCAACACTTTTCATAAAACGTTTTTCAGCTAACGCTTCATAGGCTTCTTGTCCTATAGAACCCATACTTTTAAATTCTTCTGTTGAGTATGCTTTAAAGTTTCCATCAGCACCAAGTGTAGTAAACTGCTCTATAGGTGCTGACCTTGCTCTTTCTTCACCAGTCTTTTTTGCGTCTGCTGCTAGTTCATCAAATACAATTTTGTTTAATGAGTTAATACTCTGTGCTGTGCTTACAAAGGATTGCTCCACAGCATTAGACCTCTGAATTAATCCAATTGGTTGATTTCTAAATGTTATTGTTTGTTTTTTTAGTTTAACCATTACACACTTGTCTTATTTAGGTTGTAGAAAGATTGAATGCCTTGCGATACTGCTCGAAGATAATAAGCTCTTTGTTTTGCTCTACCTTCTATTCTAAATTGTTCAGCTTGTCTTCTCGACTTATCATCTGTGAATAATGCCTGTCTATCCATTCTTGTAATATCTTTACCAACAGTCTCTTCTTGTTTTCTTCTAAAGGCTTTCAAACTCCTATCAGTACCTTTATCTCTACCAAGTCCACCAAATAATTGAGCATTATTTATTGCTCTATCAGTTAGAAAATTATCTATTCTGTCATTATGCATTTGTGCAAACTTAATTGCATTTCTTTCTCTATCTTGTTCTGCTTCTCTTGCTTTCGATTCTGCTTGCTGTCTTGCTGCATCTCCAGCTGCAACTGTTGACGCGACAGACATAACAGAACCAACAGCTCCTAATATTTGCAAAAATTGAATCATTAGAATGCTATCTCCGCTACTATCGAATTAATTTGTAATGCCAATGGTGCATTCTGTGTTATAGTTACTTGTGGGTCTGTTCCAAACCCTAACAATCTAAACTCTTTTTTACCAGTAACTGCATTTCTTGGCTGGCTCATATCGTCAGTTACCTGACGTATAATTAAATTAGTATTATTTACAGTAACGGAAAGAGTATTGTTCAAATCAAGAACTACTCTTTGTACTGTTCGAGGTTGTCCAGTCAAAGGTCCATCTGCAACTTGTGCATCTATTGGATTTGTTTTAAGAGTAACATCAAACTTCAGACCTATTTCTGCTGAAGATATAGAAGAGTCTACTGACGATACGTCCACGTTACCACCAGACACAGTAAAACTCCCAAGATAAAAAGTACCATTGACCACATCAACCACAGCTCCGTTTGCGAAATCGGAACTAACGCTGAAGACCCCATTAGTACCAGAATAAGTTTTAGCCAAATCAGTATTAAAAGTATTGCTAAACTCACAAAGAAAATATTTGTTAGTGCCGTCACCTTTATCGAATTTAACAACTGCATAAACATGGGTATCAATCACACAGCATGAATGGAAACTACCTTGAGATGTAAATTGTGTCCAGCCAGCTCTTTGCTCCACTCTATTAGAATTAAACACAGCAAGAGTACCATCAGCATCAACGATAAACAAATAATTTTCTGCTCTGCCAATAGCACCTGATAGCATGCTCATCTGTATTGGTGTGTTAATCAAATGGCTAGATAATGTAGAGATAGGTTGACCAGTATAACCTTTCACAGCATCAGCAAAGATAAACTCTCGTACCATTGCACCAGACGAATCTACAAATACTGTTGCTCCATCATATATGTAAGGTCGAAGAAAAGAAGAACCAAAAGAAGTCTGTCTTTCTATTGATGCATTTGTTGGTGTTGTAACTTGTCCTTGTAGTGCTGGTACAATGAACTCATCTGTTGATGTAAATACATGAAGGTCTTTATTTGATATAATGTGTCGTATTGTATTCACTTCTCCAATGCTTGTTGTAATATCAATAGCATCATCATCTTCTGCATCACCTACATCAAAGTTAAAATATGTTGCAGTCTTACTTGCCCATAATCCATCAGGCTGTCCAATAGTACCACCATACCATAATCTATTTTGATGAAAGGCTACTGCGGATGGAAATCCTCGAAGTGCAGAATAAGATTGTTCAGCCCACTCTGTTACTGGTGCATGGGTTTCTAATGTTGGTGTTCCACCACCAGCAGTTGCTGATGTTGCATTTGCTCCAGCAGTAAATGTAAATGTATTATCATCTATAACTTCTGNNACTGTNCTTGCTCCATTNANATNTGACCTTGCAATNCCACCAACAGCAGAAGCATCAGCAATTGTAAATGCATCACTTGCAGATANNCCATGATTCAANAAGAGTAACNCTNACAGTTCCAACACCTTCATTAGTTCTNAATGAATCTACTTTTAATCTTCTTTTNAGNTTACCAAATATTGTACCAGTTGCTTGCGTTGCTGATTGCACAGAAGTAATCTGAAACTCTGCATCATTATATCTAAAATTAATTCCTATATGTTTTGAATCAGGATAATTACCACCAGACTGTGAACCAGTTGTATCCCAATACGCTGCACTTGTAGTGAAGGTAACACCACTACCACTTGTTGCACTTGGGTCAAGTGTCATGCCTGGAGTTTGAAAACTAAAGTATGGTTGATGTACTATTGTGTTTGCTGAGTTCTGGTCAAAGGTATATGTCTCTACTTGAAAAGAAGTCAGACCAGTTCGTACAAGTTTTCTTACCATAAATGTTTGATGAGCAATAAACATTGTATCACCAGACTGTGCATAAGTTATTTCATGTATATTGTCATGTGTTAATGGTAAAGCTGCACTACTTGTATCNTGTGTAACTGTAGCTGCAAGAGTTACATTAAAAGATGTATCAACTCTAAATACTCTTATCTTTAGATTCTCAAGAGAAATAATATATCGTTCATCATCAGAAAATATAAATGGAACGATTCTATGTTGCTGTGTTTTTGAAGTGTCTACAGTAGTATCAAACTCATAAATATTACTTAGACCAGACCTTTTGATTACACCACCCTCTGCTCTTATAAAAAAGTTTTCTACTTTTTGTGCTGAGTTGGAATATACTTTTGAGTCTGTTCTTGAAATTAGAGAAGGACTTATTTCACCAAACTGAAAGTTTGATAAAGGTACTCTCAACTTTCTCATGGTTATCTCCTATTCTGAACAAACCTTCCAGTAATTAGTTTCCTTGTTGTCTGTTGCTGTGAGTCTACACTTCTTGCTTTTAACATAGCCCTATCAGCAAGTGTAGCCATTGTTTGTGTAAGAGAACCATCTCTTGCTATTGATGTTGCAAATATCTGAGCCAAGCTATAGGAAACTGCCATAATAAAATAACTTGGGAAAAATTGTTCTTCTTGTCTAAAAGTATAATCTGCAACTACTGTATCTGTTGTTGTAGTATCTGCATATATCATATCCCCATATATCTGATACTCTATAGGATTATCATTTACTGTAACTGCATGAATAATGAGAGTATCATTTGGTTGTTGATATGCTAAATCAAATCGTGCTGTTGGTGCATCTGTTAATCTATTTAATGTCTGTTGATTAGTTGCAAATCTCCATCGAGCATTTGTCAAAGATGTTTGCACTACATCTTCATAAACATTTGCTGCTACTCTTGCTTCTGTTGTGCCATCATCAAAAGATGTAATAGGTTCTGCTCCAATAAAGATTAAACCTCTATTGCAAATGTCGATTGCTGTATCTGATTTGGTACTGACTACTGCCATATTAGAGTAGGGGGATTTCTCCCCCTATCCTTAGTCTGAATCTGTTACTGTTATTGCAGTACCATCAGCGATGTCTACTACAGTTCCAGTATTAGATAAAACAACTGATATGCCCAAAGTTGGAGCATCGTTATCATATACGAAAACAACATCTCCAACGTTCATCATGCCAGCTGCGTCATTAAAATAACCAGAAGCACGAACTGCACTAAGAGCATCAGTGGAGGTATAAAACCAAAGATTGTGACCACCGCCACCACCCATTCTGGTTAATCCACTTGCTGAATAAGCCATAATGAATCCTCCTATTAATTATTATCTAAGACTTCATAGATACCATTGTCATCAATAACAACAGCACCCATTGACATCATAGATGTTGCAAGATGAGATGCTTTTTCAGGGATATAATTTATCTCTGTAGAAACATCAGAGTTAACGCCTAATCCTACAGCAGTAGTATGATAAGCCATGTTCTTACCAGCAGTAATTGCAGAGGTAGAGAATATGTTGAAGCCTAAAAACTGCTTCATTGTCATACCACCAGCAAATGGTAGATTCTGCTCACCAACAAAGTCAGATGATGCAAACTCATTAATTAAGAATAAGTCTGCAAATCCCTTTGGGTGCATAGCAANATANCGNCCACCATCTTCNGGAATGTTTGCAGAACCAAAAGTTTCAAACAATGATAGTAGGTCTGCTTTTTCAACAGCACTACTTGTATCATGTATCTGAGTTGAGTTAGCTCCAGCATCCATTGCTGTATAGAGAAGTTCGTCAGTTTTTCGACCAAGAGCAGCCGCAGCACTTTGTGCTACTGCTTGTCTTTCATCGATGTTAGTTTTAAGTTCATCTAGTTTGTCGATATATTCGGCAGCATAGAAATCTTCCATTGTTGCTTCTACAGTTGTATGCACAAGCTCCATTGGTGTCACCATACCATTTCTCGATTTAGTAGATGCAGTACCAGTTCCAATCTTTTGAAAACGAACTACGTTTCCAGCTACATTGCCAACAGTACGCACAGTATTCCTTAGTTTAGAACCCATACGCTGATATGCCATGTGCACTTCAGCTTCAAATTGAGTTATAAAAGCATTAGTAATTGAAGTTGCCATTATATACTCCTATTCAAAGGTTGTTTGTTTAGTTTATTGCTTCACTTATCTCTTTGATTAATTCGTGTTATCCATAGTCGACATAGGCACAAATACCCACAAAAGAGGGCTTAAAAAAATATATTTCAGAAAAAATGATTTATTTCAACGCACATTATGTATGTGTTGCTCTAATTCTTTCAATATCTTGGGGTTGTCTTTAAAAACACCCATTAATCCGTTAGTAATATTGTTTACTACTACTTCTTCTTTATTCTCATTATCTAATGGTTGTCCTAATTGTGTTAATGATGTGTAATATACTATTGCATGAAGAATCTCATGCAACAAAGTACAAGCATGATCTACTTTAGATAAATCTTCTTGTATGGAAATACAGTTTTTTCTATGATCAAACTCTCCAAAAGCGTCAGATGGTTTAGCAAATGACGCTTTCTCGTAAATTATTTCTATATTTTGATACCCTACTTTAACTTTAGAGCTTCGCTGGAGCTGTGCCATACTTTTGTTCATAAAGTTTTGTCACTCTAGATATATATGCATTATCTCGTCTTGTATCATCCCAATAACGAGGATCACGCATCATAGCTCGTAAATCATCTTCACTTGCATCAACATCTATTTTAGTATCTTCTTTAGGCATTGGAGCATCTTTTGTTAATGACATAATTTCTTCTAATACTTTTACATTATTTGCACTTGTTGCAATATTTGCAACAGATTCATATGCACTAGAAGATAAATTTTTCTTTGCCCATAAATCAACAGCTTCTATTCTTTCTTTTGCATTATCACCTAATTCTTGCATTTGTGCTTCTTGACTAGGAATACTACTAACTGCATTATCTACAAATGCTTTTACACCATTATTAAATTCATCTTGTGATAAACCTTTTTCACGGGCAAAGTCTCCCCACCATTTTACCAAAGGTAAATCAGGTTCTAAATTAACTTCTACTCCTTCTGGTATATCAGGAGCTACTAATTCATAATCTCCTTCAGGAACATTAGCTTTTTGTTCTTTAGATATATCTTCTCTAATTGATTTAGTTAAATCTTCTGTTCTTTGTCCTAATTTAGATTCTAATGATTTATAACTTGAACCTAATGCTTCAACATTAACTTCGTTTCTTTCGCTATCCCAAAATTTTTCAGGGATATAATCTGGTCTTTCGACAGTTTCATTGTGTGGTTGCCCAGTTTCTTCATTCATTTATCTTCCTTTCCTT
>FUFK010052897.1_pt1 | contig 17339 bp, 17 predicted proteins | sample 1021851 | NCBI WGS metagenome assembly FUFK01 (sample SAMEA51879418, study PRJEB19060) | metagenome | reverse complement strand
AAAACTTTTTTACAAATTTAATATTAGTTTGATTTAAACCAATCAAATCATCAGTTACTAGGACTTGACCATCACAATAAACAGATGACCCAATTCCAATAGTTGGAATTTTTAAACTTTTAGTTATTTGTTTAGCTATTGGTGTTTTAATACACTCTAGCACAATTGCAAAAACCCCATTTTTCTGGAGTAACAAAGCATCATTAATTAATTGATTAATTTCTTTAGTGGTTTTTCCTTTAGATTTAAATTTTCCTTTTGCAGATTGAGGTAATAATCCAAGATGACCCATAACGGGAATATTATTTTTTGTTAGAGCCCTAATTTGTTTTATAATTTTTTTTCCCCCTTCTAATTTTACAGCATCACATTTTGTCTCTTTCATTATTTTTTTAGAATTTTTCAAAGCTGAGACACTTGTATCGTAAGTTTTGTATGGCATATCTACAACCATTAAACTTTTTTGAACACCGAGCCTTACACTTTTTGAGTGATTTATCATTTCAGTTAAACTGACACTTCTTGTAGTTTTGTAATTGTACAAAACTGAACCAAGTGAATCTCCTACTAAAACAATATCAACGTACTTATCAATTTCTTCTGCTACATTTTTTGAATAAGCAGTAAGACAAACTATTTTTGCTCTGTTTTTTTTATTTAAAATTTTTTTTATTTTTTTTATCATTCTAGTTCAATTGTGCTTGGTGGCTTAGAAGTTACGTCATAAACTACTCTATTAATACCCCTAATGCTATTAACGATTTTATTTGAAATTTCTTGGATAAATGTTTTTTTAAATTGAAAAAAATCAGCTGTCATACCATCTTCGGAAGTTATAGCCCTGAGCAAACACAGATATTCATATGTTCTATTATCTCCCATTACACCGACTGTTTTTACTGGAAGTAATGCCGCATAAGCTTGCCAAATTTTGTCATATAATTTTTGATCTTTTAAACCCTTAATGAAATAATAATCTGCCTCTTTCAAAATTTTTATTTTTTCTCTAGTTATCATTCCTGGCATTCTTATAGCTAAACCAGGGCCTGGAAAAGGATGCCTAGATATTATTTCTTTACTTAAGTTAAGCTCTAATCCTAATTTTCTTACCTCATCTTTAAATAAAAACTTTAATGGCTCAACAAGACTAAGTTTCATTTTTTTTGGTAATCCTCCTACATTATGATGCGATTTAATTTTAGAGGTTTTACTACCAGTAACAGATTTACTCTCAATTAAGTCAGGGTAAAGGGTCCCTTGTGCTAAATATTTTACTCTTTTAATTTTTTTTGCATAACGTTCAAAAATTTTAATAAATAAATTACCTATAATTTTTCTTTTTTTTTCTGGGTCTGTAATATTCTTTAATTTTCTAATAAATTCATTCTCAGCATTGACATAAATTAAATTAATTCTTAACTTTTTTTTGAATGTTTCTACAACTTGTTTTTCCTCATTTTTTCTAAGAAGACCTGTATTAACAAATATACAATAGAGATTTTTTCCAATTGCTTTATTCAGTAATTGAGCAACAACGCTGCTATCTACCCCGCCTGATAAAGCACAAATCACTCTACTTTTGCCTACTTGTTTTCTAATATCTCTTATCAATTTTTTCTTTTGATCCCTAGAGGACCAATTTCTTTTAATTTTACATATTAAAAAGATGAAATTACTTAAAAGTTTTTTACCATTTTCAGTATGTGTAACTTCAGGATGAAATTGAACTCCATAGAAATTCTTTGATTGATTTTCTACCATGGCAAATTTTGAATTTTGACTTGAGGCAATGACTCTGAAATTTTTAGGTAGTTTTGAGACTTGATCAGCATGGCTCATCCATACTTTTATTGTTTTATTTTTCCTAAAAAAATTTTTAGTGAGAGGGCTGTTTTTTTTCATGTAAATATTTGCTAACCCAAATTCCCTATGTTTTGATTGTTTTACACGGCCTCCATTTAATTTTGATAAAATTTGATGCCCAAAACAAATTCCAAGAACTGGTATATTGTTTTCAATAATATTTTTATCAAAGGAATATCTTTTAATGTCATAAACGTTTAGTGGGCCACCAGATAAAATTATGCCCTTGATAGAATCATCAATATTTTTGTTTCTTATTTTTTTATGACTTACAATTTCAGAAAAAACTCCAAGCTCTCTTATTCTTCTTGCTATTAATTGGGTAAATTGTGAACCAAAATCTATAATTAAAATCTTTTTAAGACTTTGATCAGGACTCATTATTTTTTGGCTCAATATTAGACAGAGTTTCTAAAATATTTTTATTTTCATCACAAAGTTTTTTACAAACTTTACTAAATGTATCAGATAAATCTTTAACTTCAGAATAATTTGATTGTTTTAAGGCTATTTTCATAGACATTAAAATCGCTTCTTCATTATTGGGTTCTATTAAAAGTGTTGCCTCTAAATTTTTTTTTTCGTTTTCTTGATCTTCCTCTAAATTATAAATTTTTGCTAAATATAGATACGCATTAGAGTCTTTTGGATTAAAAACAATAGTTCTCTCAAACATAAATCTTGCATCTTCATATTTTTTTGCATTATAGAAATCTAAACCTTCCTTAAAAAATTTTTCATTTCCCAAACTGAAGTTTAGAAAATTTATAATAATGAAAAATACGAGGGTATAATTAGATAATCTGATCATTAATATTTATTGTCGTTTTTAACTACATCAACGTTATGAACCATACTTTCATAAAATCCTGCTTTTGTTATTTTTACAAATTGCGGTTTAGATCTTAAGTTTTTAATTTGTTTGGATCCAAGATACCCCATTGAGGATCTTAATCCACCAACTAATTTAAAAATTACTTTATCTACATTGCCTTTATATTTCGCCAAACCTTCAACACCTTCAGGTACATATTTAGACAAATCTTTTTGTTTAGATTGAAAGTATCTATCAGCTGATCCTTTGTTCATAGCTCCTACAGAACCCATGCCTCTAAAACTTTTAAAAAATTTTCCATTTCTCTTTATCAATTTCCCAGGTGTTTCATCAGTGCCAGCAAATAGAGAACCAATCATTACTGCATCTGCTCCAGCTGCAAAAGCTTTAGCGAGATCCCCTGAGTATTTTATACCTCCATCAGAAATTATTTTAATATTTTTATTTTTAACTCCTTTTCTCACATTTAATATTGCACTTAATTGAGGTACCCCAATACCAGCAACTAATCTCGTCGTACAAATTGAGCCAGGTCCTATCCCAACTTTTATGATATCTACACCTAATTTTATAAGAAATTTTGCTGCATCTGTTGTTGCAATATTACCAGCACATAACGCAGTTTTTTTATTTTTTATCTTTTTAATTAATTTGATAATTTCAGAAACTTTTTTGGTATGACCATGAGCTGTATCAACAACAACCATATCCAAATTTTCTTTGAGAATTGCTTTGGCTCTTTTAAATTCATCTGGACCAGCTCCAACAGCAGCGCCAACAAGTAAGTTGTGTTTTTTTACTTTTTTAATTTCTTTAATTTGATTCTTTATGTCTAAATTTCTATGAATAATCCCAATTCCACCAGCTTTTGCCATTGCGATGGCCATTTTACTTTCCGTTACAGTATCCATCGCTGATGATAGAAGCGGTATCTTAAGTTTTAAATTTGGTGTTAATTTAATACTTGTGTCAACTTCTGCTGGCAGTATTTCAGAATACTTCGGAACAAGGGTAACATCATCAAAGGTGAGTGCTTCTTTTATAGGATCCATAATGATTTATATATGATTCCTATAAAATTAAAAGAGACTATCTAATTTTTTTACAAATAATAAAACTTTCTTTGGAATCTTTGCGACTTGATTGAGGTTTAAAAACCCTAACTTCTCTAAAAAGTTTTTTCCCTAGTGCGACAATTTCATTAAATGATGATCCCATAAATATTTTAGAAACAAATGAACCATTTTTATTAATAATTTCTTTAGAAAAAATCATAGCCTCCTTACATAATTCACCTGTTTGAATAGAGTCTATATTTTTTATTCCTGTGGTATTTATAGCCATATCTGACATTACAAGATCTGCTTCTTTAACTAAATTAGTTTTTATAATTTCTTGAATATCTGGTTCAGTAAAATCTCCACTTATCTGCGTCGTATTCTTAATCTCATCCATTTTTTTTAAATCTATTGAAATTACATGACCGCTATTTTTAACAATCCTTGAGGCATATTGTGACCAACTACCTGGTGCAGCACCAATATCAACAACTATCATTCCTCCTTTTAAAATTTTAAATTTTTCATTTATTTCAATTAATTTGTAAGCAGATCTTGCTCGAAATCCCTCAATTTTAGATTTACGAACAAAAATATCTCTTTTTTGTCTATTTACCCAGTTTTTTGAAATTTTATTTTTTTTCAATCAATTATTAAATCTAAGTTTTTTATCTATTACTTCGCCATCCAAAGTTTCAATTTTAGAGATAAAATTTTTATCTTTTCTTATTTGATCATTATTTTTTCCAGCAAAATGCACTATTCCTATTTCATGATTTGGTAAGTAAGGTTCAACTAAAGTATTTTTTTTAGTATCAAACTTTAAAGCCTCAATTAAAGTCCAATTACAATAAGCGGGCAATATTTCTACATTCAAACCATCATAATAAATAGTTATGTTCATTGCTATTTGTTCAGAGCCCCAAATTTTTCCACCAGATAATGCCTTTTTAAGATTTTTTTGCCATACTTCCCAATGTGGAGCATTAGCCTCGAGGGCAAAGACACCAATATTTAAATGAGGTTTTAAGGCAACTTGTCTTGCAATTTTTTCTGAAAAACCAGAGGATTTAGCGTGTTTGTAATTTTGTGATTTTATTCTGGCTAAACTTCCTAAAAACCACTCTGCTCTCAAAACTCTTCCGTAAGCACGATCTGCTGAGGAAGCAATTGAAAGTTTACCATTTTCACATCCTTTTAAGAATAATTCAATTGGATACCAAGAATTTACCCATGCATCTGCATCTATCCAAAGATATTTTTCATAACCTGGAAAGTATCTAGGTAAGAAAGCCCTTGAAACTTGACTTTTAAGCCATTCTTTTCCTTTAACTTTAGAGTCTGGAACTTCTATATCCCAATCAGCACTTTTGATTGAGTCAACTTTATTTGATAAATCTTTCTTTTGTTCTTCTGTTAGACCTGCATCAAGAATACAAATCGCAATCTGTTCACTTTCCTTGAATCTTTTTATTGAGTCTATTAATTCATTTAAAAGTAAAAAATAATTTGCATCAGCTAAAGAGATAATGACATTTTTCTTCATTACAATACATCTTCAAGATCATCTTCATCGTCTTGATTTTTTTCATTTTCCAGTCGTTTTTTTATTCTAGAGTAATGTAAAAAACTAATTGGTATTAAAAGCAAATATACGATTGCACTTATTGCTATTACATTAAAAGTATAAACAAGTAAAAGACCAAAAAATAAAACAATACCAAAAAGTAAAAATATTGTTGTTTTTCTTGGTATCACTATTTTTTTAAATGAATATGTTGGAAATTTACTTATCAATAAAATAGAGGTTGCTATAAAAAAAGCTGGGACAACTATCTCATAATTCAAATTTATAAAATCAAATCCACTTAGACTTATGATTAAAGGCGTTAAAACTAAAATACCACCTGCTGGTGAGGGCACACCCTCAAAAAAATTATCTCTCCAAGAAGGCTCTTGATTTGAATTTATATTAAACCTAGCCAATCTTAATGCTACACAAACCACAAATATTAAACAGAGTAACCAGCCAAATTTTCCAAGAGTATTTAATTTCCAAAAATACATTATAAACGCTGGTGCTACTCCAAAACTTATCATGTCTGTTAATGAGTCTAGTTCTTTTCCTACTTTAGAGGTTCCTTTTATTAATCTTGCAATTCTTCCATCAAGACCATCGATCAGTGCAGCAAATAAAATTGCAATTATTGCAATTTCATATTTTTCATCTAAAGCAAATCTTATAGAGGTTAAACCAATACAAACTCCAATTAAAGTGAGCATATTCGGCAATATCATCCTAGCACTCTTCTTATCAGGTACTATTTTTAAATTACTTTTTCTTTGTTCCATTTTATTTTTTGGCTAGTAATGTCTCACCAGAAATAGCTCTTTGTCCAACTTTAACCAATGGCTCATAATTTTCATAATAAACATCAGCTCTACTTCCGAACCTAATCATTCCAATTTTTTCACCCTGTTTTAACTCTTGATCTTTGTTTGTTTCACAAACGATTCTTCGTGCAACCAAACCTGCTATTTGGACGATAATTATATCGTTGTTATGATTATCCTTTATTTTAAAATAATTTCTTTCATTGTCCTCACTCGCCTTATCAAGAGAGGCATTAACAAATTTACCAGGTTTATATAAGATTTCCTCTACCTTTCCAGCACATGGGGTTCTGTTTACATGGCAGTCAAAAACATTCATGAAGATACTTATTTTTTTAAATTTTTTACTTTCTAGTCCTAATTCTTTTGGACCATCAACCTCTTCAACTTTAATTACCTCTCCATCAGCAGGACTTACTAGGTAATCATCATTCTCAATTATTACTCTCTCAGGGTCTCTAAAAAAATAATAAACCCAAATCGTTAGTAACAAACCAATAAGACCTAGGAAATCACTAAAAACATAAAATACTATTGTGATTATTCCAGCTATAACTAAAAATTTATAGCCCTCAGCGTGAATTTTTGGAAATATTTTACTAAACATATTCTTCTATTTGATAATTTTTCATTAATATGTATATAAAAACGCGAAATTCAATTAATAAGATTAAAAATTTAAGTGAGCAAAATTAGCGTTAAAAACCCTATAGTCGAGTTAGATGGTGATGAAATGACCAGAATTATCTGGGATTTTATTAAAAAAAAATTGATACTTCCTTATCTTGATCTCGGCATTGAGTATTATGATTTAGGAATGAAAAGCAGAGATGACTCTGATGATCAAATCACTATTGACTCAGCAAATGCAATAAAAAAATTTGGTGTAGGTATTAAATGTGCAACAATTACCCCTGATGAAGCTCGGGTAGAAGAATTTAAATTAAAAAAAATGTGGAGATCTCCGAACGGAACTATAAGAAACATTATTGGTGGTACGGTATTTAGGGAACCAATAATTTGTTCAAATATTCCTAAACTAGTTCCATCATGGTCTGATCCAGTGGTGATTGGAAGACATGCTTTTGGAGATCAATATAGAGCTACCGATTTTAAAGTACCAGGTAAGGGTAAAATGGAAGTCAAATGGACCTCAGAAGATGGAAAAGATGAAATCAAATATGAAGTGTTCAATTTTACGGGTCCAGGAGTTGCGCTATCCATGTATAATTTAGACAAATCAATTGAAGATTTTGCAAGATCTTGTTTCAGCTATGGGCTAATAAAGAATTGGCCTGTTTATTTATCTACAAAAAATACAATTCTTAAAAAATATGATGGAAGGTTTAAAGATATATTTGAGGAAATTTATAACAAAGAATTTAAAGATAAATTTGAAAAAATAAATATTACATATGAACATAGATTAATTGACGACATGGTTGCTTGTGCGATGAAATGGAGTGGAAAATATATCTGGGCATGTAAAAATTATGATGGTGATGTTCAATCTGATACTATGGCTCAGGGATATGGTTCATTAGGTTTGATGACTAGTACATTGCTTACACCTGATGGAAAAATAATGGAAGCAGAAGCTGCACATGGAACGGTAACCAGACACTACAGAATGCATCAACAAGGAAAAGAAACATCTACTAATCCAATTGCATCAATTTTTGCCTGGACGAGGGGATTGGCACACAGAGGTAAACTCGATGCTAATAATGAGCTTATCAAATTCGCCAATACTATAGAAAAAGTTTGTATTGAAAGCGTTGAAAATGGGTCAATGACAAAAGATCTTGCGATATTGGTTGGACCCTCAAGCAAATATCTGACAACTAATCAGTTTTTAGATGTGATTGATAACAATCTAAAAAAGAAACTAAATTAAAGACTTAATTTTTTCAAAAGCTTCGTCAATTTTATTGGTATCTTGTCCCCCTGCTTGAGCAAAATCTTTTCTACCTCCGCCTCCTTTACCACCAATAATTTCAGAACCTAATTTTGCAAATTTTACAGCATCATATTTTTCAATCAGATTATCTGTAATACCAACTGCCAACCCTACTTTGTCATCCTTGTTAGCAAATACGATTACAATACCTTCTGCTAATTCTTTTTTTCCATTATCCACCAATTTTCTCAAATCTTTTGGTGGCAATCCATCAACCTTTTGTAATCTTATTTTTATTCCATTTATAGTCTCATCATTAATTACATTTTTGTTTTTGTCTTCCAAAATTGATTTAACACTTAATTGTTCAAGTTGTTTGGAAAGATCTTTTATTAAACCTTTTTGATCTTTATTACTTAAATCTGGTTTTCCTCCTGCTTTAATGATTTTTTCTGAAATTTCTTTTATAGTTTGTTCATCCTTTTGAGCTGATAAATCAGATAATTTTTCTTTATTTTTTAAATAATCATCTAGTTGTTTATCTCTTAAAGCCTCAACTCTTCTTACACCTGCTGCAATTGAAGATTGACTTACAATTTTAAATTTTCCTATATCCCCAGTATTTCTTACATGAGTTCCACCACATAGTTCTGTTGAAAAATATTTATCCTTTTCACTCCCCATTGATAAAACTCTCACTTCATCTCCATATTTTTCACCAAACAAAGCTAATGCTCCATTATTTACAGCCTCTTTGGGTGTCATTATCCTTGTTTTAACCTCAGATTTATTACTAACCATTGAATTTACATATGTTTCTATCTTCTCTATTTCATCGCTGGAAATTGGTTTCATATGGCTAAAATCAAACCTCAATCTATCAGGCTCAACTAATGAGCCTTTTTGAGTAACATGTGTACCTAAAACTCTTCTTAAAGACTCGTGTAATAAATGTGTTGCTGAATGATACGCTCTTACATTATCTCGCCTTTCAATATCTATTTTCATCTCCACATTTTCATTATTTTTAATTGATCCTTTTTTAACTTTTCCATAGTGAACAAATAAATCTCCAAGTTTTTTTTGTACATCTTCAACTTCAAAAATAAATTCACCTGAAATAATTTCTCCTTTGTCACCAACTTGTCCACCCGACTCTCCATAAAAAGGAGTTTGATTGATAATAATCATTGCCTCATCACCAGAGTTAATCTGATCTACTTCTTTGTTATCCTTTAATAAAGAAAGCACTACTCCTTCAGCTTGATTTGTTTCATAACCTAAAAATTCTGTTGCGCCTAACTTTTCTCTTATTCCAAACCAAATATCATCAACAGCACTATCTCCAGAACCTTTCCAATTTTTTTTAGCAAGCTCTCTACTTTCTTGCATTAAAGTATTAAATTTATCGTTATCAATTGTTAAAGATTTACTTTTTAAAATATCTTGAGTTAAATCTAATGGGAAACCATAAGTGTCATATAATTTAAAAGCAATTTCACCAGGTAAAACTTTGTCAATTTTTGAAATTTCCTCATTTAAAATTTTTATTCCCCTATCAAGAAGTACTAAAAATTTTTCTTCCTCCATCTTTAATGTTTCACGAATTAAAGATTCTGCTCTTTCAATTTCAGGATAATTTCCTTTCATCTCATCCATCAAAGTTTTAAAAATATTGTAAAAAATTGGTTCTTTTGATCCGAGTAAATGAGAATGTCTCATACCTCTTCTCATAATTCTTCTTAGGACATATCCTCTTCCTTCGTTTGATGGTAGAACACCTTCTGCAATTAAAAAAGAACTTGCTCTTAGGTGATCTGCAATAACTCTAAAGCTTGATAAATTATTTTCGTTTGGCTTTACTTTTACAGCCTCTGAAGTTGAATTTATTAATTTTTTAAAATGATCTGTTTCATAATTATCATGTGTGCCTTGAAGTAAAGCTGCTATCCTCTCTAATCCCATTCCTGTATCAACAGATGGTTTTGGTAAATTAATTCGTTTATCTTTTGAAACTTGTTCAAACTGCATAAAGACTAAGTTCCAAATTTCAATAAATCTATCCCCATCCTCTTCTTTAGTTCCGGGAAGGCCACCATATAAATGATCCCCATGATCATAAAAAATTTCAGAGCAAGGGCCGCATGGGCCAGTTTCTCCCATCGACCAAAAGTTATCTGATGTTGCAATCCTTATTATTTTATCGTCGCTAAAACCCGCGATTTTCTTCCAAAAATTAAAGGCCTCATCATCCTCATGAAATACAGTTACATAAAGTCTATCTTTATCTAATCCAAAATCTTTGGTGATTAAGTTCCATGCAAGTTCAATTGCTCTTTCTTTAAAATAGTCTCCAAAAGAAAAATTACCAAGCATTTCGAAAAATGTGTGGTGTCTTGGTGTGTAACCAACATTTTCTAAATCATTATGTTTACCTCCTGCTCTCACACATTTCTGAGAGGTAGTTGCCCTTTGATAATCTCTTTTTTCTAAACCTGTGAAAACATTTTTAAACTGAACCATTCCTGAGTTTGCAAACATCAAAGTAGGATCATTGTTTGGTACTAAGTTTGAAGACTCAACTATCCTGTGATCATTTTTCTCAAAATAATCTAAGAATGTAGTTCTGATCTCGTTTAAGGTTTTTGCCATATTTTTTTAAAATACAGCATTTTTGAATGTTGTCTACACCTTGGAAGGGAAAAAAGGCGCTCTTTCAAGCGCCTTTTTAATAACTAAAAGTTATTCTGCTAATTTTTTTTAGTAGGAACTTCTTCTTTTGTTTCAGCCTCTACTTTATCGTCGTTCAAAGGATTACCTTCGATTTTCTTTGAAATAACACCAGCTTTTTCTCTAATTGCCATTTCAATTTCAGCAGCAGCTGTTGGATTTTGTTCAAGATAAACTTTAGCGTTTTCTCTACCCTGGCCAATCTTCTCACCTTTGTAAGCGTACCAGGCGCCAGACTTCTCAACGATATCTGCCTTGGCACCTAGATCGATTAATTCCCCTACTTTACTAATTCCTTTTCCATACATCAAATCAAACTCAACAACTTTAAAAGGCGGTGCAACTTTATTCTTAACCACTTTAACTCTTGTTGTATTTCCAATGATATTATCTTTATCTTTGATAGCTCCAATTCTTCTAATATCCATTCTAACTGATGAATAGAATTTTAAAGAATTACCACCTGATGTAGTTTCTGGACTTCCAAACATAACACCGATTTTCATTCTAATTTGGTTAATAAATATAACCATTGTGTTAGTTCTAGAAATTGAACCAGTTAATTTTCTCAATGCTTGAGACATTAATCTTGCTTGAAGACCAACATGAGTATCACCCATATCTCCTTCTATTTCTGCTCTTGGAGTTAATGCTGCAACAGAGTCGACAACAAGAACTGACATTGAGCCAGATTTAATTAATGTGTCAGTAATTTCTAAAGCTTGTTCGCCAGTATCAGGTTGAGAAATTAATAATTCCTCTGTGTTTACACCTAGTTTCTTTGCATAAACTGGGTCTAGTGCATGCTCTGCATCTACAAATCCACAAATACCACCAGCTTTTTGTGCTTCAGCAACAACTTGTAATGCTAATGTTGTTTTTCCAGAAGACTCTGGNCCATAAATTTCAATAATTCTTCCTTTTGGAAGTCCNCCAATTCCAAGCGCAAGATCTAANCTTAAAGATCCTGTTGAAATAGACTCAACATCCATAGCTTTTTGTTCGCCAAGTCTCATTACAGAGCCTTTTCCGAAGTTATCTGTAATTTGGCTAATTGCTGCGTCTAGTGCTTTATTTTTTTCTTTATTTTCCAATTCTTTATCTTTCGTGGATTTCACCACTTTTAGGTTATTTTTCGTCATTTTTTGCCTCTTTTTTTNCGTTTTTTAACAGTCGAATCATNAAATAAATGTACACATTTTGTTCTCATTGGCAATATATAAATTATATTTCTTTAAAAATAGTGATTATTTAAGGTTTAGATACTCTTTNTTTAAAAGCCCTGCAGCTTTAAGAAGGCTATATTGAGATAGAAGATAATTTCTCTCTGAATTAGCTAANGATATTTGNGCAGATAGAAGTAGNGAATTNGANTGGATTACATCTAATGTNGTTCTAGAGCCTCTNTCATATTCAGCAGATATTCCCTCAAATGCTATATTAGCTGCTCTTACTTGTGCTCGAACAGAATTTAAAAATCCTTTAGAGGCCTCTAGACTTGACCATGCACTTGCAACATTCGTTTCATTAGTTTTAATTGTGTCTTCTAGTAATAATCTTTTTCTATAATTTAAATTTGAGTCTTTTTTAACTTTAGAACGTTTTTTTCCACCTGAATAAAACGGCCAATTAACAGTTGCTTTTAAAACGTCCTTTTCTCTTTCGTCATAAGTAGTGCTAAGATCATAATTATAAGATCTCTCTAAAGATAAACTTGCTGTTGGACTTAAATCTGATTTTGAAATTTCTATATCTTTTTCTGATTGAATTAATTCTANCTCTGCAATTTTTATATCTGGNTTATTTTCTTTNGAAAGTGAAACTGCTTTTGATAAATTTTCAGGAATTTTAACAATTGAATTTGAAGATTTTTTTAATTTACTTGGGTCATCAATATTTCCAATAATATTTTCATAGTTTAGTTTGCTGATTAAAAGATCACTTTTTGATTGTGTGAACTGTGCTTGAGCTCCTGCTAATGAAGATTCTGATTGTGATAAATCTGTGATTGTAATTTGTCCTCTATCCAGTCTTACTTTGTCAGTTTCTACTTGTCTTATAAGTAAATTTAAGTTTCTTCTATTAATATTAAGTTTTTCCCTTGCAAGAATTAATCCAGTAAATGCATCTATAGCACTATATAAAATATCTTGTTCTTTCTTAACTAACCTTGCTTTTGCAAGTTCTAGTCCAACAATATTTTTCTGATGAGTAAAATCTCTTCCTTGATCGAACAATTTTTGTTCCAATTTAATTGAAGAACTTAGTGGGTTTACGTCATCAATACTTGNATCTGTCCCACTTTGAGTTGTTAACTCATTTGTGTTTTCAAAACTTTTTGATCCGCTTAAAGAAAGTGAAGGCATATAATCTGCCTTAGATATATTAATATCTTCTTCTGCAGCATTTATATTTTCTCTTTCGGCATTTAGTTGCGTATTATTTTTATAAGTATCATTTAACGCTTGATATAAACTTACAGCATTTCCATTATTAAAGAAAAAAGTAGATATTAGAAAAGAGAGAATAATTTTTTTCATTTATTTTTTGTATATTGCAGATTTNATTTGATGATCACTATTTAAATTAAAAATGATTGATGCATANTTTGGAGCAAATTTAAACATATTTTGGGTTACTCTTTGATAAGTTTGCATAAAACTTAGTACATCCTCTTTTGTCATAATTTTATTTTTAGTTTTCTTGTTCTTATTCTTTAACCATAATTTTTTTTCTTGGATCAGTCTCCATTTTTGAAGCAAGGAAAAACTTTGAGCTTTTAAATATATTAAACAATCCAATTGGTCATATAATTTTTTATATTTTGATTTCAATTCATTATTTACATATTTTCTCCATATCAACTTGGTATCTTTTGATTTTTCCATAGAATTTATACTTTTTTTTAAGGTACTATTTTTCTCTGCTTTTGCACCAACGCACCAACCCTCAAATATAATTACATCTGGTCTTTTTTTTAAAGTGTACCATTGATTTTTTTTACATCTGTCATCAATGGCTTTNTTNAATTTTGGTAACTTAAAAGGCTTAAAATTTCTACTTTTTGATCTTTTAAAAAAATCTAACATAATATTTATATCATGGGTGCCTGGTACACCTCTTGTCATCAATAAAGGATGAATTTTTTTTGAAAGGTTTAATCTTTCTTTTCTTGTTTTATAAAAATCATCGATTGAGATCTTAAAGACATTCAATTTAAAGTATTTTTTTAATATTATTTCTAATATCGAACTAGTTGTTGTTTTGCCAGTTCCTTGTCCACCTACTAGCCCTAAAATAAAAGGATGTTTGCTTTTAGCTTTAGATGATATCCAAAAACAAGCGGGAATTAAAAAAGATTTTAACATCTTTTCTTTTCCTTTAAATTTTTCTTTAGACGTTTCTTGAGATTTTATAAATTTAAAACAATCAGTTTTTACCTTATCAAAACATTCACTTTCAGTGTTCATTGAATTTATTTTTTTTGGTCCATTGGATGGTTTTGACCATCATTTAAACCAACGTTTTCTAATTTAAACTGATCAATATCATCAATACATCCAACATTTAATCCAAATGTATCAGGTCTACTTCTCATTTTATGATGTGTATAAATTCCACAGTCTGAGCAAAAATAATGTTCTGCTACTTTAGTGTGATATTGATAAAGTTTAAGTTTATCTTCACCCTTCGTAATTTTTACATCTGTAATAGGAGCAAAGGTCATTATGTAACCCTTCTTTTTACAAAGTGTACAATTGCATCTTAAAAATTTATTGAGTGCTCNTTCAGACTCTTTAATTTCAAGTTCAACTTCACCACAATGGCATATTAATTTTTTCATTTTATTTCCTATCCTTTATATGATTTTGACCGTCATTAATAAATGTTTTAAATTTAAATAATTCATTCACCTCTATATCGTCTATACAACCCATATTTATACCATAAGTATTAGGATCACTTCTTCTTTGATTATGTGTTTGAATTCCACATTCTGAGCAAAAATGGTGCTTAGCAACTTTAGTATTGAATTGATAAACTTTAATTTTATTTTCTCCTTTAATAACTTTTAAATCTTTTTTTTCAATTGTTGCGACCATAGTTCCTTTTCTTTTACACATTGAACAATTGCATCTTTTAAGTTTATCAATATTATCATTAAGATTGACCTGTATTTCTACTGCTCCACAATGACATGTTAATTTTTTTAAAGACAACATTTTTATTAATTCATTTTTTCTTTTAATCTTTTTAAACTTTCCTCAGACCAAGTTTTATCCCTGTCATACATTNCATCATNACAAATATTTTTATTAACTATATCAATCCAAGGGTCTTTGTCCTTAACAAAAATGTGTGCATCAGGAGTAATGGGATTTTCTAAAGTAGCTGTTCTAACAGCAATCCTTCCACCCTTACCTGATGAAATATTGTATTGACAGTACACGTAAACACCACAAATTACACAAAAGTAAGCTCTCATTCCTTTACCACTTCCTGTAGATAGTTCCGTAGATGAAACATTGCCATCAACATTAAAGTCATCCTCGAATACCATTGTGTGAATTACAAATGATGATCCTGTTGATTTTTTGCAATCTTTACAGTGACAGGCTTGCGTTATAAGAGGTTTGTCTTTGATTTGATATGTTACTTTCCCACAACCACAACTGCCTTTTAATGTTTTAAAACTTTCCATTTTGTTTTTAATAAACTACTTGTTGTTAAAGTTTTCCACAACCATACAAAATCTAGTTTGAATGTTCTCGTTTTGATTCACTTTTGATTCACTTACAGACTCAAAATACAACCTATTTGACACTATTCTGAAACTTATGTATTAATTAGAACAAAATAAGAACATTTATGAAGCTAACTGTACCCTACTATTTACATAAGGCTGGCGCGGGTTTTCCATCGCCTGCAACAGACTATATCGAGGAAGATATCGATTTAAATGTGCATTTGATCAAAAATGTTCCAGCAACTTTCATCATTAGAGTTCAGGGAAAATCTATGGTGGACGTTGGGATAAACGATGGAGATTTATTAGTTGTTGATAAAAGCTTAACACCAAAAAACTTTTCAACTGTTATTGCAAATGTTCATGACGAACTTGTTGTTAAAACTTTAGTTCAAGAGAGAGATAAAAAATTTCTAACATCTGGATCTAAAGAATTTACAGACAGAATTTTAATTAATGAAGAACAAGATGTTTTTATATGGGGAGTAGTAACTTATGTCATCCACTCAGTATTCTAAAAAAATAGCATTAGTTGATTGTAATTCTTTCTATGTATCTTGTGAAAGATTATTTAATCCAAGAATTAGAAAAAAACCTGTTGTTGTTTTATCTAACAATGATGGTTGTATTATTTCAAGATCTAACGAAGCAAAAGCTTTAGGGATTAAAATGGGTGAACCTTATTTTAAAGCAAGAGATATTATTTTGAAAAATAAAGTAGAAGTGTTCTCATCAAATTATTCGTTATACGGAGATTTATCTAGAAGGGTAATGAGAACCCTTAAAAGATTTAATTCTGATATTGAGGTTTATTCAATTGATGAGGCATTCATGGATTTATCAAATTATACAGATACAGAGGTTGAAAGTGTAGGAAGAGAAATAAGGCAAACAGTTTTAAAATGGACTGGTATTCCAACTAGTATTGGAATTGCTAAAACCAAAACGTTAAGTAAAGTTGCAAATCACATTGCAAAGAAAAAACAGTCAGGTGTTACAAGCTTGATAGGTATTGAAAATCTAGATCCAATCTTAGAGAAAGTTGAAATTAATGATGTTTGGGGTGTTGGTAGACAACTTACAAAATTTTATCAAAAAAATGGAATTTACAATGCAAAACAACTCAAAAATAAATCAAATACATGGATAAAAAAAAGCTCAAATGTTTTAAGCTCAAGAACTGCAATGGAGCTTAGAGGAGTTCCCTGTATTGATATTGAGACTACTCAAACTAAAAGAAAAAGTTGTGTTGTATCAAGATCCTTTGGAAAGAGAATTGAGACTTTTCAAGAATTAAAAGAAGCTGTCGCAAATTATTGTCTAAATGCTTCTGAAAAAATTAGATCAGAGTCTTTAGTTGCAAAAGCAATTACAGTATTTGTTAGAACTAGTCCTTTNCAAAGAAANTNTGGNTATTATTCAAATGCAAAAACAATCGACTTTCCAATTGCAACAAACAATAGTATTGAAACAGTTAAAACTGCAATTTTGATTTTAGAGGGTATTTTCAAAAATGGTTATCGTTATCAAAAAGCAGGAGTTATGCTTACAGGATTGTGTAACGATGACGGAAGAAAAAATCTATTTTCATCTGAAAAAGATGAAAAGATAAAAAATTTAATGCGATCGATTGATAATACTAACTATAGATATGGACGATCTACTTTAAGCCTCGCAAGTGCTGGTGTTCATAAAAAGTGGAACATGAGAAGACAATACTCTTCTAAAATAGATACTGCTGACTTTTATTGCCTACCAACAATAAGAGCTATCTAGTAAAATGACAATTAGGCTCAACTACGGTCCAAGAAG
>FUFK010069378.1_pt1 | contig 17341 bp, 13 predicted proteins | sample 1021851 | NCBI WGS metagenome assembly FUFK01 (sample SAMEA51879418, study PRJEB19060) | metagenome | reverse complement strand
TATATATGTAAGCCCTTCTCAATTTAAAAAATTTTCATTAAGAACTGGCGACACCCTTGAGGGAGCAATCTGCGCGCCAAAAGATAATGAAAGATATTTTGGTTTAATTACTGTGAAAGCAATAAATTTTGCTGAACCTGAAAAAGCAAAACATAAAATTCACTTTGACAATTTAACACCCCTATATCCAGATGAAAGATTTAAATTGGAAATAGAAGACCCTACAATTAAAGATCAATCTGCTAGGGTTATTGATTTAATTGCTCCTATTGGAAAAGGTCAGAGATCCTTGATAGTGGCTCCTCCTCGAACAGGAAAAACTGTTATACTTCAAAACATTGCGCATGCTATTGAGAAAAACCAACCAGATAGTTATTTAATAGTTCTCTTAGTTGATGAAAGACCAGAAGAAGTGACAGATATGCAAAGATCTGTTAAGGGAGAGGTAATATCTTCAACTTTTGATGAACCAGCTACAAGACATGTTGCTGTAGCAGAAATGGTTATAGAAAAAGCAAAAAGATTAGTAGAACACAAAAGAGATGTAGTNATATTATTAGATTCNATAACTAGATTGGGTAGAGCNTATAATACTGTAGTACCCTCTTCTGGAAAAGTCCTTACTGGTGGTGTCGATGCAAATGCTCTTCAAAGACCAAAAAGGTTTTTTGGAGCAGCCAGAAATATTGAAGAAGGTGGTTCACTTACAATTATTGCAACAGCTCTCATTGATACTGGTAGNAGAATGGATGAGGTTATTTTTGAAGAATTTAAAGGAACAGGTAACTCTGAATTAGTATTAGATAGAAAAGTTGCTGATAAAAGAGTTTTTCCTGCCATTGATTTGTTAAAATCAGGGACAAGAAAAGAAGAATTATTAGTAGAAAAAACAGAACTAACAAAAGTTTTCGTTCTAAGAAGAATATTAAACCCTATGGGAACAACTGACGCAATAGAATTTCTTTTAAGTAAACTGAAGCAGACCAAAACAAATTCAGAGTTTTTTGATTCTATGAACAATTGATAGAAATGAAAAAAACAATTTTTGCTCTTTCTACNCCTGAAAGTGTNTCAGCAATAGCTATNATTAGAATATCTGGACCTGATACCCTTAATGCTCTANGTNTGTTATGTCGTTGTAATGTAANAAGTTTTAAAAAAAAAAGAACCTTAANCTTAAAAAAAATATATTCATCNGANAANNCCTTATTGGATGAGGCTTTAGTGGTATCTTTTGANGAAAATAAAAGTTTTACTAATGAACAAATGGCAGAANTGCATATTCATGGTAGCATAATAGTAATTAANACNGTNATGGAAACACTTAGTAAANTGNCTTTTTTAAGACAAGCATTTCCTGGGGAGTTTACTCAAAGAGCTCTTGAAAACAATAAACTTAACTTGACACAAGTAGAGGGTTTGTCAGACCTTTTGCAAGCAGAAACTGAGTATCAACAGAAGCAAGCGTTAGATACCTATACCGGAAAAACAAATAAAAAAATAATTAAATGGAAAAACAAAGTTTTAAAAATTTTATCTTTAATAGAAGCAAATATAGATTTCTATGAAGATGTAGATGATACTGACATTATAAAAAAAGTTACTGAATCAATATTTTGTTTGGAAAAAGATCTTATAAAAGAAAAAAAAGGCTTTAAATTTTCTGAATCTCTGAGGTCTGGATTTATCGTATCAATTGTTGGTAAACCTAATTCAGGTAAATCTACTTTAATAAATAAGTTAGCAAAGAGGAATGTGGCTATTACTTCTAGAATATCTGGAACTACTAGAGACATTATAGAACTTAGGTATAACTTAGATGGAATCCCTATTGTTTTTTTAGACACTGCTGGAATTAGAAAATCAAAAAATAAAATAGAAAAGATTGGTATCTCTAAATCCTTAAAAAAAGCAAACAAGTCTCATTTAAGGGTTATACTTTCTGAGAATATAGAAGAAGTTCTTTCTTTAGGGCTTAAAAAATCTTCTTTAGATATAGTTTTAAGACCTAAGGGAGATTTGAAAGGGTCAGAACCCAGTATATCGGGAAAAACTGGCAAAGGTATCGAAAATTTGTTACAACAAATAAAAGAAAAACTTTATTCAAAAAAAATAACTTCAACNGTGATAAANAGAACCAGACATTTAGAGAGAGTTAATGTTTGTATTAATAATATTAACAATATAAAAGAGCTGGTNTCCAGAGATATAATTGAATTGGAATTGCTCGCAAATGAATTGCGGGGTATAATCCTTAATATTGATGGTTTGTTGGGTTTGATAGATACNGAAAGCATGCTTGGAGAAATATTTTCAAATTTTTGTATTGGNAAGTAAAATTAGAATTTGAGGTTTCACGTGAAACAAAGTTATGAGATTATAGTCATAGGTGGGGGGCACGCAGGAACAGAAGCTTCNCACATAAGTGCAGTTCTTGGTGCCGATACACTTTTGATCACTAATGATNNNAAAAANATAGGAGAAATGTCTTGCAACCCTGCAATTGGTGGGCTCGGTAAAGGACATCTTGTAAGAGAGATNGATGCNATAGGCGGAATTATGTCTTTAGCTGCTGATTTNGCAGGTATACAGTTTAGGCTCTTAAACAGAAGNAAGGGGCCTGCTGTGCAAGGNCCNAGATCTCAAATAGATAGAGAANATTACAAAAATTTTGTCTATAATAAGCTTACAAAACTAAAAAATCTTAATATTTTATCTGAAGAAGTTTCAGGNCTTATTATAGATGCTAAAAAAATAAAAGGGGTAGTACTCTCTAACAATAAAAGACTGTATGCCAANTCAGTTATTTTAACTACTGGNACTTTCTTAAATGGTATCATTCATATTGGCAATAAATCTTTTTCTGGGGGAAGAAAGGGTGATAATGCATCTATAAGTTTAGCCAAAAGTTTATATGATTTAAATTTAACTATGGGAAGGTTGAAAACAGGAACTCCCCCAAGACTTGATGCTAAAACAATTAACTGGGATATACTTGAAAAACAGAAGGCTGACAGTGAACCAGTGTTTTTTTCTTTTTTGACAAGGAAAACTAACTTAAGACAAATAGATTGTCATATAACATATACAAATCAAAAAACTCATGAAATTATAAATGAAAATCTGCAAAAATCAGCAATTTTCAATGGCAATATTTCATCAAAAGGACCTAGGTATTGNCCATCNATAGAGGATAAGGTTCATCGTTTTTCTGATAAAGATAGGCATCAAATTTTTNTAGAGCCNGAGGGTTTAANTTCAAATATAATTTACCCAAACGGNATNTCTACATCTTTACCTGAAAGAACACAATTGGAGTTGTTAACGACAATTAAAGGTTTAGAAAATGTCAGGATTGTGCAACCCGGATACGCTATTGAGTATGATTATATAGACCCAAGGTGCCTTAAACAATCTTTAGAATTAAAAAAAATTCATAATTTTTTCCTTGCTGGACAAATAAATGGAACAACTGGATATGAAGAAGCGGCTGCACAAGGTTTGATTGCAGGAATAAATGCTTATCGTTCTTTGAAAAATCAAGAACCTTTTATTGTGGGAAGAGATCAAGGTTATATAGGTGTTTTAATAGATGATCTNACAACAAAAGGAGTGNTAGANCCATATAGAATGTTTACTTCAAGAGCTGAATATAGGNTNTCTTTAAGNGCAGATAACGCAGATGCNAGATTAACAAAATTAGGCTTAGAATTAGGAACAATTGATAATANTAGGAAAAAAAACTTNCNAAGAAAAATGNANGAGATCGANANCGCGTCTACACTTCTAAAGTCTTTTAAAATATCACCAAATCAAGCAGAAAAAGTTGGTATTAAGGTAAAAAAGGATGGCCAAAAGAGGACNGCTTTTGATNTNTTGGGTCAATCACATGANAACATAAATAAATTAATAAATCTTTTTCCTGAAATAAAGCGTATTAAGTTAAAAACCTTACTTCAGTTATCTAATATCGCAAAATATGAAGTCTACATTAGTAGGCAAANTGTAGAGATAGAAGAATTTAAGAAATATGAATCCATAAAAATACCCAAAGATATTAATTATAAGAAGATCAAAGGNCTATCCAATGAAGCTCTTTCAAAGCTTGAATTAGTAAGGCCTCTTAACTTATTACACGCTTCTAGGATAGAAGGAATTACTCCAGCATCTATGACACTAATCAATCTTTACCTTAAAAGAAACCGGTTAGTGATAAAAGAGAGAAATGCAAAAAAAACAGCTTAATTATGATGTTCTTTTAAATAAAATCGGTGTTTCACGTGGAACATGTGATTTATTGTGTGTTTATTTTGATATGCTTAAATTTTGGAACAAAAAAATCAATCTAGTTTCAAGAAAATCTATAGAAACATCTTGGGAAAGACATTTTCTAGATAGTGCTCAACTTTGGTTGCATTTGCCTTATAAAGCAAGAAAATGGTTGGATTTTGGTTCAGGAGCGGGTTTTCCAGCTCTTGTTTTAGCTGTTATTTCAAGAGAACTTNAGCCAGAGTTAAAATTTATATTNGTAGAAAAAAACAAAAAAAAAGCAGNCTTTTTATTAGAAATTGTAAAAAAAATTGGCNTAAATGTTGATATNTTTCCAAAAAATGTTGAATTAATTAAACCNCAGAAAGCNGACGTCATATCTTCTAGAGCATTTGGTAAATTAGATCACCTTCTTAAAATAGCTTACATACATCAAAATAAATGTACAATATCACTATTTCCAAAGGGAGTTAGTTTTTATGAAGAATTAAAATTATCCAAAAAAAATTGGGATTATGAATTGGAAAAAATTATAAACATTATAGATCAAAATTCATTTATCCTGAAAATAAGGAACATTGCTTGTGCAAAGAAAAGATTTGAAAAAAAATAAAGTCCCTACCTTTATCTCTGTTGTAAATCAAAAAGGTGGTGTTGGTAAAACAACTACTGTTTTAAACCTTGCTACTACTGTTGCTGCTTCTGGAAAAAAAGTCTTAATTTTAGATTTAGACGCTCAAGGGAATGCATCAACTGGTCTAGGTATTCTTTCAGATGAACGAAAATTAAGTACTTATGACTTTCTTATGTCAAATGAAAATATCAACAATATAATTAAAAATACAAGCATAGAAAACCTGTATATTATTCCTGCTAGTCAAGATCTTTCTTCTATAGACATGGATTTAGCAGAAATGGAAAAAAGGGCGACAAGATTAAAAAATATATTTAAAAAAAATAATATAACTGAAATCAACTTTGACTATATATTTATGGATTGTCCTCCCGCATTAAATATGCTCACTGTAAATTCTTTGGCATTAGCAAATTTTATTATAATTCCCTTACAAACTGAATTTTTCGCGCTGGAGGGACTTTCACAATTGATGATAACAATAAAACAAATTAGAAAAACGCTTAATCAAGAACTAAAAATATTAGGCATATTATTAACTATGTATGATAGAAGAAATAACCTTTCTTTACAAATAGAAGAAGATGTTAGGTCTACATTAAATGATTTAGTTTTTAACACAGTTATTCCTAGGAATATAAAATTGAGTGAGGCACCATCTTTTTCTATGCCAGGTGTTATTTATGATCAAAGATGCCTAGGATCAATTGCATATCAAAAACTTACTGCTGAATTTTTTATAAGAGAGAAAAAATATTTTCTGAAAGGAGAGATCTAAGTTGAAAAAAAAGAAAGCATTAGGAAGAGGTTTATCATCTTTTATTTCAGAAGATGAGTTTATAAATAGTGGTGAGAATAATATAAAAACTGATCAACTATATTTACCAATTGAATATATAAAACCTAATCCTGATCAACCAAGAAAAATTTTTGATACTGATGAATTAAAGGAGTTAGCGAGCACCATCAATCAAAAAGGAATATTACAACCACTTATAGTCACTCAAAAAAGTAATAAATACTATGAAATTGTTGCAGGTGAAAGGAGGTGGCGTGCAGCACAATTAGCACAGATTCATGAAATACCTGTGANTATAAANTCCCTTAGCGATAAGGAAANAATCGAAATAGCAATTATAGAAAATGTACAAAGGTCAGAATTAAAGCCCCTAGAAGAGGCGGAGGGGTATTTAAAATTAGTTAATGATTATAGCTATAGCCATGAAAGAGTTTCAAAATTAGTAGGNAAATCAAGACCTTATGTNTCAAANTCAATTAGAATACTTTCTCTACCAATAGAAGTAAAGAAACTTATAAAGACAGGCTTTCTTACTTCNGGGCATGCAAGGGCATTATTAAATTGTAATGATGCAGTTTCCCTTTCTAATCTTATTGTTAAAAAAGGCTTATCTGTAAGACAAACTGAGCTTTTAGCAAAACGTGATAAAATTGAAATTGCAAATAAGAAAGCCGTACCAATAAAAAAAGACCTTGATACCAAGCTTTTGGAAGATGAGTTAACAGCACATTTAAAATTTAAGGTAAATATTCATGCTGATAAGAAGAAAAATAAAGGTAAAATTAATATTCAATATAATGATAATGAGGAATTGCAAACAATATGCGAAATCTTAAAAAAACAGTTTTAGGTTAAAAGTTCGTTTACTATTTTATTTAAAACTAACTTTCCTTTTGTTAATAAATGTAAATTTTTGTTTTTTAAACTTATGAATTTAGACTTTTTTAAATAGTCTATTTTATCCATATTTAAACTTATGTCAGTTTTTTTTTCAATATTATTTAAGTTGATTCCTTCACTTGTCCTCAATCCCATCATTATTAATTCTTCAAATTGTTCTAATCTTGAAATTTCTTTTAATTTCTGAATAGGGTTTTTACTCGTTAGTGATTTTTCCAACCAATTTTCAGGATTCATTATATTTTTATAAGAGAATCTAGACCTTTTATATTCAAAACGTCCATGGGCTCCAGGACCAATACCTATAAAATTACCACATCTCCAATAATTTAAATTATGGACACATTCAAATTTATTTTTTGCAAAATTTGATATTTCATAAGAATTAAAATTCTTTTTTTTACACAATTTATTAGTTGTAATAAAAAATCTTCTTGATAATTCTTGACTGGGTAACCCTTTAAGTTTACCTGCAATATAAAGATTTTTAAAGGCAGTACCNTTTTCAATAGTAAGTTGATATAGGGATAAGTGTTGACTTTCTAATGATAATGCAAATTCGAGTTCTTTTTCCCATTCACTTAAGTTTTGAAATTGCCTACCATAAATTAAATCAAAATTTACGTTATAAAATGAACTTTTAGCTATATCAATTGCCTTTATTGCGTCATTCGCACTATGTTTTCTTCCTAACCGTTTAAGATCATTATCATTAAAAGATTGNACTCCTATNGATATTCTATTTACGCCTATTGAAGAAAAATCTTTAAATTTTCTTTTTTCTACTGTACTAGGGTTTGCTTCTAAAGATATCTCTATATCATCAGATAGCAGAAAATTTTTATAAAGTTTTTCTAAAATTATTGAAATGGATTTTGGATCCATTAAACTTGGTGTACCACCTCCAAAATAAACTGATTGAATTTTTGAATGAGGTAATTTTTTTTTCCAGTTTTCAATATTTTTTAAATATCCTAGTAACCACTGTCTATGATTAATTTCTTTTCTAACATGACTGTTGAAGTCACAATAAGGACATTTTGATTCACAAAATGGCCAATGAAAATATATGGATATATTCTTGAATTCCATTAATTATTATAATCGTTGTAAAATGAAATAAATTTTTTTAGAGCTTTATTTCTATGACTAATTTTATTTTTTTCCAAATCAGACATTTCTCCAAAAGTTTTATTATATCCGTCAGGAATAAAAATTGGATCATATCCATGGCCACCGATTCCTCTCATTGGCCAAGTAATTTTTCCTGAAGCCCTTCCTTCAAAAATTTTTTCGTTTCCATTAGGAAAAGTGAGAACAAGTGTACAAACAAAATTAGCAGTAAAGGGCTCTTTTTGTTTTGATTTTAAAAGTTCATTCCAGACTCTATTCATAGCTTGATTAAAATCTCTACCATTCTTGGTGTATGCCCAGTCAGCAGTATAAACACCTGGTTGGTTTCCAAGAGCATGAACTTCTAAGCCACTATCATCTCCTAAACATGGAAGTTTACTTTTATTACATGAGATTCTTGATTTTAACCGTGCATTTCCAATGAAAGTATCCTCTGTTTCCTTTGGTTCATCAAGATTTAGATCTTTAGATGATAAAATTAATAGATCTAAATCCTTTAAAATTTGTTTAAACTCTTCTAACTTGCCATTATTGTGAGTAGCAATGAGAATTTTATTATCAGGAAAATTANTCACTTTTTATTGCCTTACTTTGAAAATCTATAAGTTTCTCAATACCACCTTTTGAAAGTTCAAATAATTTTTCAAAATCTTTATAAGAAAAGGGATCTTTTTCTGCTGAAACTTGTATTTCAATAATCTCATTTTTTTGATTTAAAACAAAGTTTGCATCTGTTTTTACATTTGAATCTTCTTCATAATCTAAATCTAAAATAGGTTCATCATTATAAATCCCACAAGATATTGCAGCTACTTGATTTATTATAGGGTTTTCATCAATTATTTGGTTCTTAACTAAATGGTCAGAAGCTAATTTAAGCGCTATCCAACCTCCAGTTATAGCTGCACACCTAGTTCCTCCATCAGCTTGTATAACATCACAATCAATTATTATTTGCCTTTCTCCTAATAATAAACGATCAACACAGGTTCTTAGTGATCTTCCAATAAGCCTTTGTATTTCTAAGGTTCTCCCACCTTGTTTTCCTCTAGATGATTCTCTTTTCATTCGGCTGTTAGTTGACCTTGGTAACATACCATATTCAGCAGTCACCCAGCCAAGACCTGTTTTTCTAATAAAATGTGGTACATTTTCATCTATAGTTGCTGTACAGATTATTTCAGTATTACCACATTTAATATTACAAGATCCTTCAGCATTTTTAATTATATCTGTTTTTATTGATACAGGCCTTATTTGATTGATATTTCTGTTTGATGGTCGCATAATTTAAATACTCTTAAATATTTTAATTTAAAATATATTAGTTCATAGATATAATAAGTTTGATAAATTTAAAATGAAAAAAAAAACACAAATAGAAAAACTTACTGATAGAAGTAGGGAAATCTTCAGATGTTTAGTTGAAACCTATTTAAGTACTGGAGAGCCTGTTGGTTCTAGGACACTAGCTAAAAATTTAAAAAATAATCTTTCTCCTTCAACTATAAGAAACATTATGCAAGACCTTGAGGAGTCGGGTTTGCTAGGTAGCATACATATATCATCTGGAAGAATACCAACGCATTCTGGATTAAGACTTTTTGTTGACGGATTATTAGAAGTTTCTGATATGACAAAAGAGACAAGAGAAGAGTTAGAAGGATCTATAAAAGGGGGGGATAATGAAATTCATCCTATATTAGACAGAGTTGGGTCTATTCTATCAGGATTAACATCTGGAGCTAGTTTGGTATTAGCTCCTAAAATTGACACTTCTATTAAACATATTGAATTTGTTTCTTTATCCCCCAAAAGAGCTTTAGTTGTTTTGGTGACTACAGATGGTCAGGTGGAAAATCGTTTTTTTACACCCCCTATTGGTTTAAATTCCTCTATCATGCAAGAGGCTGGTAATTTTTTAAACTCTATATTATCAGGGAATACTATTTCGGAGATTAGAAAAATAATNACAGAAGAAATAGAAAAAAATCAAAGTCATTTGGACAAAATTACACATAAACTTATAGATTCTGGAATAGCATCTTGGGCACCAGATGTTATTAATGGAAGAGATAGATTAATAATCAGAGGAAGATCAAATTTAATAGGTGATTTAGAAAATCAAGAGGAAATTGAGAAAATTAGAATTCTTTTTGATGATCTTGAAAAAAAGAAAGATTTAGAACAGTTATTAGATTTAACAGAAGAAGGTGACGGAGTAAGAGTTTTTATTGGGTCTGAGAATAAATTATTTTCATTATCAGAATCATCACTAGTCTTCTCCCCATACATGAATGATAAAAGCAAGATAATTGGCGCTGTTGGTGTTATTGGTCCAACAAGACTTAACTATGGACGGATAGTTCCAATTGTTGATTATACGGCTCAACTTATTGGTAAAATGATTTCGGACAGAAAAGCTTAATTTTAATAAATTTTAAATTTTTATTTTACAATCACAACATTAATTTTATTTTTAAAACCTAATTTTTTAAAAAAATTAATAAAAAAATATTAAAGAAATATAAGATGAATACTCAAAAAAACATTACTCCTCTTATGGAACAATATCTGAAGATAAAAAAAAATCATTCAGATTCGTTACTTTTTTTTAGAATGGGGGATTTTTATGAACTATTTTTTGAAGATGCTTATCTCGCTAGTGATATTTTAAATATTACTCTTACCAAAAGAGGTAAGNTAGATGGAAAAGATATACCAATGTGTGGTGTTCCCCACCATTCTTCTGAAAAGTATATGGAGTTACTTATAAAAAAGGGCATTAATATTGCGATTTGTGAACAAACCGAAACACCAGATCAAGCAAAAAAAAGAGGTTATAAAGCAATTGTAAATCGTGAAGTAGTTAGAATAATTACTCCAGGTACAATTTTAGAAGATAATTTAATTGGAGTGAAAACAAACAATTTTCTTTTGTCTGTTAATGATGTGAGAGGTGATANATCAATTAGTTGGGTTGATATTTCAACTGGCAAAGTATCAACATTATCCACAACAATAGAGAAAGTTNCCTCTNTAATAGCTAGAATAAATCCNAGTGAAGTAATAGTTTCTAATTCATACNTTGAAAAAACAAAAATAAATCTTNANAAAAATGATTTTAAATTGAGTATTTTATCNGATNNAAGTTTTAATTCTATAAATTCCAAACAAAAACTTCTTCGTCATTATGGTATAAAAAGTTTAAAAAGTTTTGGAGATTTTACGCATTCAATGATTGGTTCGCTTGGAGCTATTTTAGATTATGTTGAAATCACTAAAATAGGAAGCAATCTCCGCTTAAAGCGACCTTTTGTAGAGAAAAAAAGGTCCATATTAGAAATTGATGAAAACACTAGGAGGAATTTAGAAATTAATAATTCTTTAACTGGTGATAAGAAAAGTTCATTATTAAGTATATTAAATAAAACGTGTACTAATTTTGGATATAGGTTGTTAGAACATCGTTTGAATGCCCCACTTACAGATTTCAAACTTATAAATAGAAGATTATTAATAACAAAGTTTTTTTATGAAAACCCCACTTTATCTATTCAACTCAAAGAAATCTTAAAATTGTGTCCCGACTTTGAAAGAGCTTTATCCAGACTTGCTTTTTATAAAAATAGTTTCCAGGATCTTATTACACTTAAGGAAGGTATAAAAACGTCATTAAGAATAAAAAAATTTTTTAATGAAAANAGTATAAATTTAACTTATCCCATTAAATTAATTGAGATCCTTAATTCATTTAGTGATTTTAAAAAAATTGATAATATATTGGATAATGCGCTTTCTGAGAAAAGCTATCAAATTGGTGATCAATTAAGTCAAATTAATTATGGTTATAGTGCAGAATTAGATCAATTAAGAGATATTTTATTAAAAAGTGAGAAATACATATCTGATCTTGAAAGTAGTTTAATTAAAGAAACAAAAATTTCGAGTTTAAAAATAAAAAAAAATAATGTTCTTGGATATTTTATTGAAGTGACTTCAAGAAATGCAGATAACATTTTAAAAGACAAGAATAGCCATTTATTTTATCATAGACAAACTACTGCAAATACTTATCGATTTACAAATAATGAATTGATTTCAATTGAAAACAAAATAAATACAGCAAGTATTAAAATAAGTGAATTAGAATATAAAATTTATGATGATTTAAAAAAACTCTTCTTAGATTTTGAATATGAAATTAGACTGTCAGCAGACTCAATCGGTGAATTAGATTTTTATTTAAGTCTAGGATTTGTTTCAAGAGAAGAAAATTGGGTAAAACCAATAATAACAAAAAGTAATGAGTTGTTTATTGTACAAGGTAGACATCCAATTGTTGAAAAAAATGTTAATCAAAATTCTGAATTTTCTTTTATACCCAATGATTGTAATTTAGATGACAAAAAAAATATAATTAATTTAATTACTGGTCCAAACATGGCTGGTAAATCAACCTTTTTAAGACAAAACGCATTAATTATAATTCTTGGTCAAATGGGATGTTATGTTCCNGCAAATGAAGCAAAAATAGGAATTGTTGATAGAGTTTTCTCTAGGATAGGAGCCTCTGATGATTTATCACAAGGTCATTCTACATTTATGATAGAAATGTTAGAAACTGCAACAATTCTAAATCAGGCAACAGAAAAATCCTTTGTAATTTTGGATGAAATTGGTAGAGGTACTTCGACATCAGATGGTTTGTCGATTGCTTGGTCAACACTTGAATATTTACATGAAAAAAACAAATGCAGAACTCTTTTTGCTACCCATTTTCATGAGCTTACAGTTTTAGATCAGTCATTACCAAAATTATCAAATTTAACAGTTAAAATTAAAGAATTAGAAAAAAAGATAATTTTTTTACACAAAATAATTGAAGGAAAATCCAATCACTCTTTTGGTATTGAAGTTGCTAAACTTGCTGGCATACCTATGGCTGTTGTTAATAGATCAAAGTTGATATTAGAAAGTTTACATAAAAATTCAAAAAATAAAAATTTTAAGTTCAAAGAAAAATTATCTGAAAAAATAGAAANTTCTGAAAAGCGAAACAAAACTTCAAAAGCAGAAAACCTTATAAAATCTTTAAATATTGATGAAATAACNCCTAAAGAAGCANTACACATTCTTTACAAATTAAAATCAAGTATTTCTGAAAATTAATCTAAATTTGGGGTAACTTTTTCTTCAATATTTTCTGTTGGCCCTGAAGAGACAGTAACATTTGAAGCTCTGAGAAGTCTGTCACCTATTGAAAAGCCAATTGTCAAAACTTGGATTACACAACCTTTCTCTATTTCGTTAGAAGGCGCCTCCATCATTGCTTGGTGCAATTGAGGATCAAATTTATCTCCAGAAAGTGGTTCAATTTTTTCAATTTTATTTCTTTTGAAAACTTCAAGTAGATCTTTTTTTGTAAGTTCTAAACCCTCAATCATCGGTAAAGATTTTTCATCTAGTATATCATCAGCAAGATCCAAAGCTCTTTGTAGATTATCAAATACACTTAGTATATCTCTAGACATTTTAGAAACAGCGTATATTTCTGCATCCTGCCTATCTTTAAAAGATCTTTTTCTGATGTTTTCACTTTCTGCAAGTGCTCTCATCAATTTATCTTTAAGCTCATCTCTCTCTTTNATTAAGTCTTCAAGCTGTGAATCATTTTCCTCAACAATATCCTTGTCAATATTTTTTATATTTGAATCATCTTTATTATTGCTCTCTACTTCAGAAGTATCTTCTTTTTCATTTATTGTTTCNTCAACTGTTTCATCAAAATTGTTTAAATTTTCTTCAGTATTTGACATTATTTTCTCATTTAATTTGTGTTCCAAAAATTTTTGACTTTACTAAAAAAATCTTTATTTGCAGGATTGTTATCCCTACATGAATTTTCAAATTGTTTTAGTAATTGAATTTGTTCAGCATTTAAATTTACAGGAGTTTCAACTAGAATTTCTATATAAAGATCTCCNTTTGAACTACCTCTAATTGAAGGCATTCCTTTCCCCTTTAGTCTAAGCTGTTTATTNTTTTGTGACCCCTGTGGAATTTTGACNCTTGTCTTACCACCATCNAGTGTAGGTGCTTCCAAATCNCCACCTAAAGCAGCTGTTGTCATTGTNATTGGTATTCTACAAAAAAGGTCATTACCTTCTCTCTCAAAAATAGAATGTTTTTCAACCTCAATGAAAATATACAAATCTCCAGGTTGTCCCCCTCTAATTCCAGCTTCTCCTTCCCCAGCAAGTCTTATTCTGGTTCCAGTTTCAACACCAGGCGGTATGTTGACACTTAGCTTTTTTGATTTATCAACTCTTCCTTGCCCACTACACAAGCGGCACGGATTTTTTATTATCTGTCCTTTACCAGCACATGTGGGGCAGGTTCTTTCAACTGTAAAGAAACCCTGCTGAGCTCTAACTTTTCCAATTCCGGAACAAGTTGGACATGAGGTGGGAGCTGCGCCAGATTGAGCTCCTGTTCCTTTGCATGTATCACATGAAACAGACGTTGGTACATCTATATTAGTTTTTTTACCAGAAAACGCATGTTTTAAAGAAATCTGCATATTGTATCGTAAATCAGCGCCTCTATTTGCTCTTTGTGAACTGTTNGATCTAGAGTTACCACCTCCCATAAAGTCACCAAAAAGGTCTTCAAAAACGTCTGAAAAAGCTGACGCAAAATCACCATTTGACGAGCCACCACTACTAAATCCACCTCCCATACTACCATCAAAGGCAGCATGACCATATCTGTCATAAGCAGCTCTTTTTTCAGGATCTTTTAAAATATCATAAGCTTCGTTAACCTTTTTAAATTTTTCGGTAGCAGCTGAATTACCTGAATTTCTGTCAGGATGGAGTTCTTTTGCTTTAGATCTAAAAGCTTTCTTAAGTTCAGACTCAGAAGCTGTTTTTGAACATCCTAGTATCTCATAATAGTCGCTTTTAGACATAAAGGAACCTATTTATCAGAGTTATTACAAACTAATAATTNTCTATCACAGAATTACTTATCAGTCTTGTTTAAATCCTCAAAGTCAGCATCGACAACATCATCTTTATTATTTTCATTAGTTGTTTCACTATTTACATCATCATCATTTGACTGATTTGCCTCTGCTTCAGCCTTATAAATAGCTTCACCTAATTTCATAGCAGCGTCAGTAACATCTTGCGCTCTAGCTCTAATTTTGTCTGCTGAAGGATCTTCACTTTCTAATGTCTCTTTCAGCGCCTTAATAGATAGTTCTATTGCTTCAACAGTGGAAGGGTCAATTTTATCAGAGTGTTCTTCGAGTGATTTCTCAGTACTATGTATCAGACTCTCTGCTTGATTTTTAGCTTCTATAAGATCCTTTTTCTCTTTATCAGCCTCTGCATTTTCTTCTGCATCCCTAACCATTTTTTCTATATCTTCATCAGATAAACCACCTGATGCTTGTATTGTAATTTTCTGTTCTTTTCCGGTACCTTTATCTTTTGCAGAAACAGAAACTATTCCATTAGCATCAATATCAAATGTAACTTCAATTTGAGGTACACCTCTAGGTGCAGGTGGTATATTTTCTAAGTTAAATTGACCAAGTACTTTGTTGTCATTAGCAATTTCTCTTTCACCTTGAAATACGCGAATGGTTACAGCACTTTGATTGTCTTCTGCAGTAGAGAAAACCTGACTTTTTTTTGTAGGAATTGTAGTATTACGATCAATAAGACGAGTGAAAACACCGCCAAGAGTTTCTATACCTAAGGATAACGGAGTAACATCTAACAGAACAACATCTTTTACATCACCCTGTAAAACACCTGCTTGTATCGCTGCACCCATTGCTACAACCTCGTCAGGATTAACTCCTTTGTGTGGCTCTTTACCAAAAAATTTAGAAACTTCCTCTATTACTTTGGGCATTCTTGTCATGCCGCCAACTAGAACTACTTCATCAATCTCATTTTTTGCAAGGCCTGCATCTTTCAATGCGGCTTGGCAAGGCTTAAGAGACCTTGCTATAAGATCTGAAACTAAACTTTCTAACTTTGCCCTAGTTAGTTTGATNACCAAATGCAAAGGTTGACTTGTTTTAGGGTCCATAGATATGAATGGTTGATTTATTTCAGTTTGGGATTGAGAAGAAAGTTCAATTTTTGCTTTTTCCGCTGATTCTTTTAAACGTTGTAGCGCCATTTTATCAGATTTTAAATCAACACCACTTTCTTTTTTAAATTCACTAGCTAAGTAATCAACAATTCGNATATCAAAGTCTTCACCGCCTAAAAACGTATCTCCATTTGTTGATTTTACCTCAAACAAACCGTCATCTATTTCTAAAATAGATATATCAAAAGTTCCGCCTCCTAAGTCAAATACGGCTATTGTTTTNCCACCTTCCTTATCAAGTCCATAAGCTAANGCAGCAGCNGTTGGTTCATTTATAATTCTTAANACTTCAAGGCCTGCAATTTTACCTGCATCTTTTGTAGCTTGTCTTTGTGCATCATTGAAATATGCTGGAACAGTGATTACGGCCTGCGACACATCTTGTCCTAAATAACTTTCGGCTGTTTCCTTCATTTTTTGAAGTATGAAAGCTGAAATTTGGCTAGGAGAATATTTTTGTTTATCAACTTCCACCCAAGCATCACCATTACCTTCATCTACTATAGAATAGGGAACCATGTCCTTGTCTTTTTCAACCATAGGGTCATCAATTCTTCTACCTATTAATCTTTTAACAGCAAATAATGTTTTTTCAGGNTTTGTTACAGCTTGTCTTTTTGCAGGCTGTCCTACNAACTTCTCATCGTCTGTAAAACCTACAATAGATGGGGTTGTTCTAGCACCTTCTGAGTTTTCAATAACTTTAGCATCTTTACCATCCATTAATGCTACGCATGAATTTGTAGTTCCTAAATCAATACCAATAACTTTGGACATTATAATTTCTCCCACTGTAATTTATCTGACCTCTATTGACTGAGGTTTACAGATATATGGGATTTCATTTTCACACTACAAGGATNAATCTATNAATTATTTATTATTTTTAGTACTATACTAAAACTATAATTTGAATAATTNNNTNTCATAATTTATATAATTTGATTAATTCTCTCAATAATCTAAATAATTTTTAAAATGAGCAATTTATTAGTAATCCCCGCAAGATATGAGTCCTCTCGATTTCCTGGAAAACCATTAGCGTATTTTGAAGATTACAATGGTAAAAAAATTAGTTTAATTGAGAAAACTTGGAAATTAGCACAAAATCTAGACTTTTTTGAAAAGAAAATAATAGCAACTGATGATATAAGAATAAAAGAATTCTGTGAAAAGTTTGGAGCAGAAGTTTGTATGACATCGACTGATTTAAAAAATGGATCAGAAAGAGTAGCAGAGGCCCAAAAATTACTTAAAAAAAACTATGAAATAATAGTTAATTTGCAGGGAGATGCACCTTTGACTCCCATATGGGTAATAAGAGAATTAGTAAATGAACTTAAAAATAACAATTATGATGTGGCAACTCCTGTTTTAAAATGTGATTTAGAATCATTAAGAAAATTAATAATTGATAAAAAAGCTGGAAG
>FUFK010055311.1_pt1 | contig 17342 bp, 30 predicted proteins | sample 1021851 | NCBI WGS metagenome assembly FUFK01 (sample SAMEA51879418, study PRJEB19060) | metagenome | reverse complement strand
CAAGTCAAACTACAAACAGCGTTTGGTATCAATCAATGTGTGTTGTTACCAATGTTGCTGTTAATGTACCTGCAAGTGGGTTAGTAGAAGCACGAATAGAGTTTATAACTAATGGTGAAATTAGATTACATAATGGAGTTCCACCATCATTCTTGTTATTAGAAAGTAGTGATAAGATATTGCAAGAGGATGGAGAAGGTATTTTACTTGAAGATCCTTAAATTTAGATTTATGATGTACTTAAAAGCGACTTGACATGGCTGATCTACAGATTACACAATTACCAGAATTAGGTTCAGCCCAACTGCAAGCAACAGATCCAATTGCGGTTGCTGATGTTAGTGCAACAGAAACAAAGAAAATAACTGCAAAAAACTTAGTGCAAGGTGCTTTTGGATTAGTAGATAATGCGTCAATACCAGCTACAGCACTTAGTTATCCTTTATCTGTAGGACAAATTGTTACTGCAACTTTAGCTGATAATGCTGTTACTAATGCAAAAATTACAGATGCAACTATAACTGGTGCAAAATTAGCAAATGATACGATTACAGCTACACAGATAGCAACAAATGCTATTACTTCAAGTGAGCTTGCAGATAATGCTGTAGATACAGCAGCAATAACAAATTTAAACGTAACAACAGATAAATTAGCAGCAACATCTGTTACTACTGCAAAGATAGCTGATAGTGCTGTTACTTTTGCAAAAACTAATTTTAGTGATGGTGATATCCCTGGAGCAAAATTAATTTCTGCTTCTGTTACATCTACTCAACTTGCTAATAATTCAGTCACGGCAAATGAATTAGCAGATAATGCAGTAGATACTGCTGCTATTGCCAATACTGCTGTTACTGGAGCAAAGATTGCTTCCGATACTATCACTGCTGGTAATATCGCTGCTAATGCTATTGGATCGTCTGAACTTGCTGATAACGCAGTGGATACCGCAGCTTTAATATCTAATGCAGTAACAACTGCAAAGGTTACAGATTTAAATATAACTACTGATAAATTAGCTAATAATGCTGTCACTGCTGCCAAAATTGCTGATGATACTATAACTGCTACACAAATCGCTGCAAATGCTGTTGGTTCTAGTGAGTTAGCTGATAATGCGGTTGATACGGCTGCTATAGCTAACTCTGCTGTCACTGACGGTAAAATCTCAGGTGTCTCAGGTACAAAAATAACAGATGCGACAATTACAGCAGCTAAGTTAAACACAGCAAATATTGATAGATCATTAAATGTAGCATCAGGTAATTTAGGGATTAATAATGCAGTAACAGGTGGAGCATCCGCAAGAAATGGTATTACTTACAATGGACAAGGACTTATAACGTCTACAGCAGCATTAGTTGCAAGTGATATACCAGAAGCTACAGCATCCGCAGTTGGTGGTGTAAGCGTTCCAGCAGCAGGTGGTTTAGCTGTTACAGCAGCAGGTGCATTATCAATAAATAATACTGTTACTGGTGCAACTAGATCAGGAATTACTTTTAACGATCAAGGATTAATTACAGCCACTGCTGCTTTAATAGCATCTGATTTACCAGCAGCTACAGCTTCAACTATTGGAGGTCTATCAGTACCAACATCTTCTGCTCCTTTAACAGTTTCAGGTACAGGTGTTTTAGCAATAGCAGATAGTGGTGTAACAGCAGGTACATATCCAAAAGTAACAGTATCTGCAAAAGGCTTTGTTACTGCTGGAGCAACTCTTGCTGCTAGTGATATTCCCGATTTAGCAACTACAAAAATTACTACAGGTACTTTTGGTACAAACTTCTTAGCTAATGACTCTATCACAATGGATAAATTAGCAAACTTATCTACTGGATTTATACAAGAAGCATCACCTGATATATCTGATCTGCCAACAGGTGTTTTTTGGTTACAAGAATCTACAGGACAGTTAAGAATATTTAACGGAAACAGTTTCTTTTCTGTTGGTTTTGGAAGATTATCAGAGGAAAACCTTAGATTTTGCGGAACATTTAACGCAACAAATGGTTTGATAGTAACACTTACAACCTTTGGAGTTTCAGCAGGTTTCAGTGTAGGTAATGCAATACCAGCAGGTACAGCAGCATTAACTGGTGCTTATTTTGTTTGTGTAACACCTGGAAACGGAACAGCAGTTGTACCAGCAACAAGTTTTGACGCAGGGGATTGGTGTTTATGTATGGGATTAAACGATTGGGATAGAATCGACACTTTATCTGGACCTGGTAGTGTGTCCAGTTTAAATGATTTATCTGATGTGACGATTAGTAGTCCTACAACAGGTCAGATATTAGTACTACAATCTGGTGGTTCTTTTCAAAATGTTTCTGCATTAAGTGGAGGAACTTACTAAATTCATGTATCCTTTAGTTAAGTCAAGGTAAACTATGTCGATTCAAATTAAATTAAAGAATAGTGTTGTACAGGATAGTACTCCTAGTNCATCTGATTTNCCTGNNGTNGGTGANNTAGCNNTNAATGNAAATATAAATAGCATTGGTGGCTTNATGCGNGCCAGTGATAATANTATNGTAAAAATATTTGGTCCAGGANNTGTTATCNACACCTACNGCTACGACTACAGTTTCGGGTATATCTGAATTAGCAACTAANAGTGAGACTACAACTGGAACAGCTACAAATAGAGTTGTAACCCCTGCTGGCTTAAATGCGGTAACNGTTGCAGAACGNACCACATCAAATACTAACTATGTAGCAAAAGCTGGTAGTACATTAACAGGTGTATTGACCATGCCAAATGGTTCTAATTCAGCACCTGCTATAAACTTTGGAGATAGCGATAGCGGAATATTTGGTGGAACGAATACTGTTAGCTTGGCTGCTGGAGGAACAACAAGATTAACTGCTGATACTGGAGTAAGTGTTGTTGGTACGTTAGCTGTTAATGGAGCTATTACATCTACAAGTGATTTAACTATTGCAGATAAAATAATACATTCTGGTGATACAAATACTGCTATTAGATTCCCTTCTGCGGATACTGTTTCTGTTGAAACTGGTGGTAGTGAAGCAGTTAGAGTTGATAGTTCACAGCGTTTACTCGTTGGAACGTCTAGTGCAAGAGCTATTGCTGGAAGTGGTCTTAGATTATTAGAAATTGAAGGAACAGATGGAGCTAGTGGAATCTCACTTACTAGAAATTCAGCCGATAATGCTCAACCCAAATTATCTTTTGGTAAAACTAGAAGTGCATCAAATGGTGGGGTTATTGTTGTTCAAGATAATGACAAGTTAGGAGAGATAAATTTTGCTGGTGCAGATGGCACTGATGTAATTAGTCAAGCTGCGAGTATAACAGCAGAAGTAGATGGCACACCTGGAGCTAATGATATGCCAGGTCGTTTGGTATTCAGTACAACGGCTGATGGTGCTGCTTCTCCCACTGACAAGATTAAGAATAGACAGTGCAGGTACATCTACATTTACTGGAAACATTGCAACAACTGGTGATATCACATTAACGAATACGCAACCTAAAATTGTTTTTAATGATAGTAATAATAATCCTGATTATCAAATTGAAAATGTACAAGGTGTTTTTAAGATAAGAGATAATACAAACTCCGCAGATAGATTAGTTGTAAATACAGATGGTCATATTGATATTCCTGGCAACCTAGATGTTGGTGCTGGTCTTGACGTAACAGGAGCTATCACTGGAACTGGTGATATGACCATTGATACCAATACTTTACACGTTGACTCTTCTAACAATCGGGTTGGTATAGGTACAGCAAGTCCAGTAAAGTCTTTTCATAATGCTCTTGATACTACTTTAATAACAGGAACAGCACCTCAAATTCGTTTAAATGGTAATGCTAATGATGGAAGTGATAATGACAGAGCAATTTTTGGTTTAGCCACTTCAAACAGTCATTTCTTCAGTTCTTCTTCTGCTGGAGATGCAATATTAAGAACCACAGCAACAGGTAAACTTCTATTTGGTACAGGTACAGCAGAGCACATGCGTCTTGACTCTGCGGGAAGGTTGCTTATAGGAACTACTACTGCTGGTCATGCCGATCTTGATGATTTAACGATAGCTACTTCGGGTAATACTGGTATAACAATTAGATCAGGCACTTCAAGTAATGGCATTTTAGGATTTGCAGATGGCACTTCTGGAAATGCTCAATATATGGGCTTTATCCAATATGCTCACTCTAACAATGCAATGTCATTCAATACGAATGATGCAGAACGGATGCGTATAGATTCNNNTGGAANNGTAGGTATAGGTACATCAAGTCCTGATTTTCCTTTAGAAACAGTATTTACAAATAACAATAGTAGTAGCTTTAGCACATCATTAGCTATGGGTTCTGGAGCTAATGCTGACCTTTATGCTTTGCATTTACAGAATTTAGGTACAGGAAATTGTGAAAGCGGTTTATTATTTTCGGCTGGAAATACGCAATTTGGGCAATGGTCAGTTAATTGTTTAAAAACTGGTGCTTTTGTTGGTGATCTTGCATTTAGAACTAGAACTGGTTCAGCTACATCAGCAGAACGTATGCGTATAGATTCTTCTGGAAGATTGCTTTTAGGAACTACTACTGAAGGTACTGCTACTGCTGATGACTTAACGATTGCAACTACTGGAAATACTGGAATTACTATTCGTTCTGGAACTTCTAGTAATGGTAATATATTCTTTTCAGACGCAACAAGTGGTACTGGCGAAACAGCGGGATATATACAGTACGATCATAGTAGTGATTATATGCGTTTTGGTACAGGAACGAATGAGAGGGTTCGTATAAATTCATCTGGTCAAGTAGGTATTAGTACAACAAGTCCTCAAGCTAAATTAAATATAGTAGATACTGCAAATGATGGTGCTATATCACAATTACTAAAACTTGGTAATAATTCATCCGGTGCTGGAACTGGTGCTGGGCTTCAATTAGGTGCTGGTTTAGGTAATGCAGGTAATTCAGTTCTTCTTTCAGGATTTTATGATGGAACTGGTACTTCGTTTACGATTCAGACTTGTAATACTTTTAATGGTGCTCAATCAGAAAAATTCCGTATAACAAACGATGGTAAAGTTGGAATTAATATTGCTGGTTCTGATAATACAACACCAGTTCGTAATTTAGACATTGCTGATAGTTCTGGAGCGATACTACGTTTAATAAGTACAGATGATAGTTTAAGTGCAGGTGACAGGGTTGGAGCAATCGAATTTTTTACAGATGATGATGACGCTGCTCACGTTAGTTCTTTTATATCAGCAGTAGCTGACCCATCAGATGCTTTTGGTCGTAGAGGGGCATTGAGATTCGGAACAAGAGCAGATTCGGGTAATGGTACTGAAAAAATGAGAATCACCTCTAGTGGTAGTGTTGGTATCGGAACAACATCTCCATCTGCAAAACTTAGTGTGGTTGGTGATTCTGGAATAACTATTGAAGCGACTACTAACGCTACACCTGGAAAACTTACAATCATTGGAAAAAATAATAGTGGTCAAGTTTCTGCTATTACTCGTATTGAATCAGAACCAGAAAGTTCAAGTAATGCAGCAACAACAACAACATTTAATAACAGAGATTCCTCTAATAATGTTAATGAGCATATGAGAATAACTTCTGCTGGTCATATTCGGGCTGGAGTAACAAGTGCAATTCAATCAGAAAAATATAGTTGGTTTAGGCAAGAATCAGACGGAAATACTTTAGCTTATTTTCATCAAGCAGCTTCCGCTAATGTCTCAGGCATAATAATGCGTCATGGTAGAGGACTATCTGGCTTTGCGGGTAAAATGATTTCTTTTTGCAGAAATGATGGAACTGAAGTAGGTAGTGTTACTGTTGGAGTTAGTTCAACAGCTTTTAACACAAGCTCTGATTACAGATTAAAAGAAAATGTAACACCAATATCTGACGGAATTACAAGATTAAAAACACTAAAACCTTATAGATTTAATTTCAAAGATGATACAACAAAACCTGTTGTAGATGGATTTTTTGCACACGAAGTTACAGCAGTTCCAGAAGCAGTGACAGGAACTAAAGATGAAGTTGACGCTGATAACAATCCTGTTTATCAATCAATAGATCAAAGTAAATTAGTTCCTTTACTTGTAGCTGCTGTACAAGAATTAATTGGTCGTGTAGAAAAATTAGAAACAGCGTAAGCCGTATTGCCGTTATACGTTCCAACAGCTACACTTTAAAATAATTACAAAAATTTTATGTCAAAACTATCTGACAGATGTGAAGAGCGTAAAAATGAAGCACAGGCTCTCGCTGATAAATTTAATGCTTTAAACGATCAAAGTAAAAAATTAGAAGCAGAAAAAACACAAGTTTTAGAACAGTTCAACATTAAAAACTCTCAGTATGCAGAATTAGTTGCATTAGTACAAGAAGAAGAGGGTGTTGAAACTCCAAGCAAAGTCGTAGAATAAGGTTAAACTATTAGTAAAAGTAATTTTTTATCATGGCTGCAACTACTACTTGGGCATTAGCTAATGTTGATTATGAAGTGAGCGATGGCTTTTGTCATACAGCACACTGGACAGTAAATAGAATTGATGGAGATTATTCTGCTTCATCTTATGGTTCTTGTAGCTTAACAAGACCAGAATCTTTAACAAGTAGAACAGATTTAAAAACAGCAGATATAATTGCTGATGTAAAAGCAGTTCTTGGAACAGATCAAGTTACAGTTATTGAAAATGGCCTTGTTCTTAATATAAGCGAGCAGAAAACACCTACGCAGGGAAGTTTCGTACCAGCTAGTTAGTTTTTACAGGAATATTTCTATCAATAATTCCGTACATGACATAAAGTGGTGCTAATCCTATAATCAGGAAAAGTACCATAAATGTTATTGGTACGCTTGCTTTAATTAGTGCTTCTCTTATCATGTGGCAAAAACTCTCAACTATTTTAAGTTTGATTTCTATTATTATGGTAGCTTCTATGAGTGGTGGAGCGTACTTTGGTTACAAGTATGTAACTTCAGAACAGTTCAAAGCAAAGGTAATGAACGAAATATTAGGTAATGTACAAGGTATGATGCCTAAGTTATTAGATAATGGTTTACCTAAAATGACAGGTCCATCAATGCCTATAATAAAATGAACTGTTATTGGTGCAATACAGAGTTAATTATAGGTGGAGATATTGATATTGAAGAAGATATGAATGGTTATCCTGAGTTTTCAGTAATGACTAACTTATCTTGTCCTAAATGCTTTTCAGAGGTAGAAGTATTAAAGAAAAGAGATGCCTTCGATTGATATACCTGATATAAATATTCGTGAGATATACATTCCAGACGTACCAGAAATATATACTCCTCATTATTTAAGTATTACAAAGCCACCAGAAATAGATGTTCCTGGTTGTACCTATCAACATCGTGATATAAAAAATACTGGTAATCGTAATTTATTATTGGAAGATCCAAATGGTGTATTTACAACGTGTGATTTTCCGTTTCCTAGNTTTATTCCTCTTGACTATACACCTGAGAATATGGTCATTACAGAAGAACCGCTTGTCGATAATGAANCACCGCCCTTCCCAGAAACAGAGCAGCCAAAAATTCCTGATTTACCTNAACCACCCCCACCAGATTTTCCTCCCTGCCCTGGACCTAAAGATCAAAAAATAGGCCAATATGCTTCAGAACTTAAACTGGAACGTGTTATCGGACATAGAAGAAGCGAAGATAAGACTGAATGTGTAACTTTGTATGAAGACGTTAAATTCATCGAAAGATATATACCAAATCCTCCACAGCTTATTAGCACTGCTGCTATTGCTACTGTTGCTGCCACTACTCCACTACTGCTTAATATTGTCAAACCCTTAGTAAAAAATATTATTAAAAAGCTTACAAAGAAGAAAAATGATGTAAAATGATATTAGGCAAAAGCTTCTGTGAGATTTTCTTTTGCTTATAAATTAGTAGGTAGACTAGTTGGAAGGGGTCTATCTACTTTTTTATTTTTAAGGTAGAATGTTTATCCGTAGATGAGTTTAATACCCGTGACTTGTCTACTGGGCTATTTCGTGAGTATGTGGGATAACTTGATTTGGGGGAATGTTCACATTAATATTTTGGCAAGTAGCTGCTTCTGGTGTTCCAGGTTTATATGTAGCTCCCAATTTTGCTTGTTTTGCACACATCTCCAAACGGTATAAACTAATTTCCATTTTAGTTTTCTTTATCAATAATCTTTGAGCTTCTATATTTACTGCTGTTGCTTCATGGCAAAGTGCTGGTGACTTTCCCAATGGTATGTTCAGTTGAGCCGAAACTCCATAATTTAAGTTAAATGTATCCTTTTCAAACCTAGGTATTTCAGAATAATATATAACCTCTCCTGTTTCTTCATCGTATATTGGTGTCCTAGTAACACTTTCTCTAGGTAGTGCAAACGACCAGCTATCTGTTACATAGGGTGTAATTGTAAGGCTAGGGGAAGCACAAACTATGCCCTGACTCATTCTAAAACTTGGCATGCTAGAAGGAGTTATCATTGTGGCATTATTATTAACGACACCTTGTGCATTGGAACTGGGACTGGCCACGGTAGTCGAGGCTATGACTGACTTTACAGGGATTACCAATAAGGCTACTGCCCAAAGGTAGTTGTAGTTTCTGTGGTTGTGCTTGTATTTATTTGACGAGTTATGGTGGTTACTGTATCTAAACCTGGAGTTATTAGTGTTTCTTGAAGAGAGAAAGCTGCTCCATTGTTTACGATTCCCCAACGAGGTATAGCTTCTAAGTTTGGTGAAGTCCAACTAAACTTTACTCCCCCTGCTGTTTGTTCATCCGTAGTCGTAGGAGTAGGGTTGATATATCCCGTTTCAGATTTGATATTATGTCCTGATGCTGAGTAGCTATAACCTGACCTGTATTGATGACTTGTGATTGTTTCATTTATTATTTGTTCTGATTTGCTAGATGTCGTAGAACTCCCTGTTCTGAATTGAGGAACTACGGGCACGGCTTCTGCGAAGTCTATCCATATAAGTATTACCCCTATCAANGAAAACNTTATATAACGCAAAAGAACAAGTGCCATAAATNAAAATTGCNAGTAGNGCAGATACTATGGGAAGAATCATNNANTCTATNGTNATAGTAACTTTNGTAGANCCAATACAGCTAGTACCACTGCCTCCAGCCGTGCAGGTATGAATCCCCGAACTCAATGACGTTANNGCAAGNNNTCCAGCAGTACCGCCTGATCCGATAGTAGTCTGTCCACCTAATACTGGTAAAGCTGCTATACCGCTAGAAGGTGTAACCGTAGATGGTGTAGCGTCACCCATAGTCACGGATTCAGTTTTTGAGAACGCTGAACCAGCAGTTGTAATCGAAGTATCTGTCTGAATCATTGCTGGCACTCCGTCAGATAAACTGCCAACATTTATTCCACCAATCTTTCCTGATGTGGTTGTATCTCCTACAGTCACAGATGGTGTAATGTTGTTTCCGCTAAGACTATATGTAGTTCCTACCTTGTTGGTTACTACATAAGGCATATCTACAGTAATTTGTGCAGAGGTCACAAATTCCTGTTTTATGTCGGCAAAGGCAGCCGTTGGTACAAATATAAGTAAAGTAAACAGTTTTTTCATTTGATACCTACTTTGTTTTTACTATTATCTACTATTTTAGGACCATTGTTGTTACTTATGCCACTTTTCTTCTGTCCTACACTAATTCCATAAGATCCTAAGACACCCGAAACCAATCCTGCCGTGAACGCTCCATCAATTCTTACCTTGCCCATGTACCCCAAAGTCATCATTGATAAACTCCAAGTCAAAATCATAAATCGGATAGTGTGACCAAAGATTTCACCCCATTCGATGCCTTCCTTTTCTTCTTTCTCTTCAGCCATAAAAGTAAAGATTCTTGTCCAATACTAGCATTTTAGCTATGTTTGGGAAGTAACACACATTTATCTTATGTATAAGATTCTTAAACCAATCTTACTTACGTTCTTAACTACAACTGCTGTTAAGAGATTAATAGTAGATTTATTAAAAACAATAGCTAAACAAACTACAAATACTTTGGATGATAGAGCTGTTGATTTATTAGAAAAACAGCTTTTTCCAATGAAATGAAAATTACTAAATTCCTCAACATTGATATAGAACCAGCACCTCCAGAAATGGAATTGCAAATTGAAATGCAATGTAGAGAAATTATGCAAAGTAATGATTTAGATAATATAAAAAGATATTGCACTCATCTTGTTAGAAAGAAATTTGACCAAGATATATTCATGGCTTCATTATTGAACAGACTTATAGAACTAGAAGCTAATCGTGTTGTAGTTGAGATGAGAAAACAAAAACGAAGAAATCCTATTGCAAAGTTTTTTCGTATTCGTTAATTTCTAAATTAGTAAAATCTTTTACTTGTAATTTTTCAATTTTATCAATCTCGTAGTTAAATTTGAGTATGGCAGTTCGGATATGTTCTGTTATCCAACCACCTTGTTTTGAAACAACTTGAGCTTTGTTTCTTTCATTAATAAAGATGTAATGGTCATAACCTTTAAGTTCTATATCTAAAAGATTTTTTTCAAGATTTTTACGTCTTATCTCTTTTAATTTTTTTAATTTTTTTGAGTCGCTCATTTTTCGTATGTGGTAGGAGGAGGTGTAATCCAATGACGTTTGCCATTAATAATTTTAAAATGTATTTTTAGTAAAGGATCATTTACTAAGTATTGTTTAGGTTTTTTTCTCATGTGTAAATCCTCTGTAATTCTCTGCTGAGTTTCCTAGCATAGTAGTTTCTATGTATCCAATCAATTTTATAACCAACATTGAAATGAGCTTTTCTACAAACATCAATAAGATTATCCATTAAACGTCTATCAAACTTAAAACCTCTCATTCTTTTTCTTACTTTCTCTCCTTGTTTAAAGTTTATAGAGTTTGTAGACATCCAACCTGTTTTATCAGCAGTTTCATAAGTTTCTAGTCCATTATCTGTCAATATGATGCAAGTGTATCCTGCATGAGTTTTATCTCCTTTCTTACGCAATCTTCGTAAATACAAATTCATTATGTCTCCTGTTTCTTTGTTTCTTATGTGTATATAAGGTTGAGTTCTTTTTCCTAAGAATATAATTTTGTCAAAATGTTCATTTTCTCTTATATCTTGTAACTCACCTAATTCTTTACCTTTTTGTATGTAATCAGGGAAAAGATATTCTTGAGTATCTTCATTGATTGATGGAACAGTATATGGATGCATATAAGTATCTTCTGTTCCTTTATCAATAAATCCAACAACTATGCCATATTTTTGTTGATTAGCACCTACATAATAAATAATATTATCACCTACTTTTACTTGTTTATCTTGATTGTGATTTAGATAGAAACTAGTATTCCAATTAGTCTTAGTTTCAAAAACTACTTTTTTATTTTTAGTTAAAAATTCAAAATCTAATAAATTAGAATTATTGTATTTTGATTTTGCATAAATTGATGTTTTATATTTTTCTTTTATAGTATCTGGTTTTCTATCATGATTTCTTTTAAGTTCTTCTAACTGACCTTCAATCTCAAGTAACTCTTCTTTTGTAAGTTCGTGACCACAATTAGGGCAAACCTTTTGTGGTTTGAAAACATAATTGCATTGTTTACAAGTTTTAAATATAGGTTTAGCTTTGTTTTTTACTTTTTCTTCATCAAAATCTAATTCCCATATCCGTTCAACGTCAACAAAGTCATGCCTGTAAGTATTGCCAACATGATCTAATACTATTGCTGTTTTGCCTTCTTCTGGTCTTAATATTCTTCCTACTTGTTGAACATATAAAGCAAGAGAATTTGTTGGACGAAGGAGGATAGCTCCTGTCACGCAAGGTAAATCAGTTCCTTCGCTAATGATGTCAATAGAAACAACAACACTTATCTCATGGTTTCTTAGCTTATCAAGGACTTTATCTCTTTCAGGTAGTTTCATCTCACCTGTTAATAGTTCTGCTTTAACACCTTCTTTTATAAACTTTTCATGTACTTTTTTGGCATGAGCAATATCAACACAAAAAGCAATTGCTGGTTTATCTAACAAATGTTTTTTATATTGTTCAACGGCATCACCAATAATCATTGGTTGATCCATTACTTTTTTTAAATCTTTCTTTTGAAACTCTCCTCTTTTTAATCTGCAACCAGTTAAGTCAGGTTGTTTAGCTCCTGCAAATACTTTGTGATTACATAAGTAACCTTTTGAAACTAAGTCATTAGTCTGTACATCAGATATAAGTACGTTAAAAAACTTACCTAAAGGTTTGTTATCTAAACGTATGGGAGTCGCTGTCACTCCTACCTTTATGGCATCTTTGTATCTTTTTACAATTTTCAACCATGTAGATGCAGCAATGTGATGTGCTTCATCAAAGATGATTATGTCAGGAACAAACTTTTCTCTTTCGATGTTTCTGTAGAGAGTATAAACAGAAGCAACTTGTAAAGGTTGAGTATTATCCCTGGGAAAACCAGAGGCGATGATTCCGTATTTAGAATCAATCAAATCAAGCTTTTGACAAGATTGTTTGATCAATTCTCTTTTATGAACAAGAATCATTACTTTCTTGCCTTTACTTACAAAATCTTTTGCTAGTTCTGAAAAGATAACTGTTTTACCAGCACCTGTAGGCAAGACAAGTAAAGGAGATTTATTCTGATTTTGGAGTTGAAGATTTAACTGCTCAAGAGCAGTGGTTTGGTATTCTCTTAATTGCATTGGAAGGTAGTTAGAGTTTTAAAAAGGCAGTTCTTCGTTTACAGATTCGATCTTCTGTGGATTAATGTTGCCAAATATTCCGTATGGTCCATCCATCGCTTTAGAGTAGATTTGTACACACTTAGTTTTAACTTTCTCTTTTTTGTTGAAATCGTAGACTTCTCCATCTTTAGCTTTTGAATTTACTAGGTTCTGTAAATGATCTATTAAATGAGTAACAGAGTCAACAGGAATTGTGAGACTCAAGACTTGTTTTTCAGGATCAAATCTATCGTCACTAATGTTCCATTTAATTGGTAATGGAAGTGCTGGATTGAAATCAGGCATGATTAAAAAATTCTTTTAATAAGTTGTTTAAAAATTGGTTTGTAGAGAGATTGCTCGACTTGCAATGCTCTCTAACACGAGCAGCTAATTCATCAGAAGTACGCACCCCTAAAACATTTCGATTAAGGTTTTTTTTCTGGGCTGCCCTTCTCTCTTCAAGTTGTTTCATAATTGCTTGTCCAGAGAAGTCTGCTTCTTCTGTAGTCATAGTGTGTCATCTATTTTTGATATAGCATGACTTAAAAACTCACCATGTAAAGCAGTTGTAATATGTCTGGTAATCTTAGTATCTTTGATTCCAAACTTATTTCTAAATGATTCAACAAGTTCTTTCATCTTATCAGGATTTGATTCGTGAAGACTTTGAAGTTGTTCAAGAATTAATGCTTTAGCTTCCTTAGATATTGGATCAGGAAGTTTCTCTAAAACTGATGTAGGTTTTAAAGGTTGATTAGGTTTAGTTGGAGTTTCTGCTACACCTTTCTTTGGTGCTGGTGCTTTAGTTAATGAGTTACCATCATCATCATCTCCAGCCAAACCATAAACAGCAAGAAGACTATATCTTCGAGCATAAGTTTGTGCTGAACCAGCTTCTTGATGTGCATTCTTGACATTGTCAGGGATCTTAGGAACTGGATACTTACTAATTAAAGGTTCATCACCAGATGTATGCATTAATTTAGTAACAACAATTGTAATTATTTCTCCTTCTGGAGTAATTACAAAGTCATTCATTTGCGTATGACATAACCCAAATTCTGTAGCTGGTTGAACAGCTAACAAAGCTTGAGCTAATGTGGTGTATTTGCTTTTAAAGAAAGGGTTAGTACCATCTCTACCAGCAGCATGATGCTTTTTTTGAAAAGCATTTAAAGCTTCAACTAAAGTGGAAGGTTGTTTAGTGGTCATCAGTAATTGTTTACTTAAGATTAATATTATAACAATATTATGTTTACTGCAAGGCTGATTGTAATAAAGTATTGAATTGTTCTGGTGTTAACACAACTCGCCATTCACCACCACGAAACCTAACCATGCTGGCAACGAAGTCTACACCTGCATTTTTTCTTTGTGTTTCTACCTCCCTGGGTTTTACTAAACAGGCTCTACTCTTATCCTTGTAATCACAAACCTGTACTACACAATTTGGTATGCCATATATATCGCCAACATCATCAGGTATTCCTGCTGCAAGATTTCGTTTGCATTGAAAACCAGTAACTTCTGTTAAAAGTTCTGCTGCTTCTCTCTCTGCTTTATCTCCTTTTCTTTTATTTGGATTGGTCATCCTTGAAGTTCCCTTATTCGCCTTTGAATATCATCAAATGCCACAACATACTCTTTGTCATTTATTTCGTTTTGAAACCATTGCCATTCAAGTGTGGCAATTTCATTGTTTAGTTTTGTGATCAAATATTTTTTTCTTCGATCAAGTTCTCGATAGAAACATTTCATCTCATTACTTTCCATTTTCTTCTTAGTTTTGCATTTAGTTGTTTTGTTTTTTGTCTTTTAAGACTTAGATAAGTGTCATTAAGTTCATCAATTAAGTGAGTAAAATCTCCTTGAGATGACATTTCTAATGACCTTTCAAAGTTAACAATAGATGCTTTAATTAGCTCTAAGTCTCTACCTGAGACATCAAGTATATATCTCATTTTTTATCCCCCTAATCTTTTGATAGCTTCATGATATTCCTGATCAAGAATTGCACTAACTTCTTTATAAAGATTTTTATTTTTTTTAAACTTCATTGCTTCTTTTCCTAGCTCTGGTAATAGATGATAAACATACGAATGATGTGGTCCTGGATATGCTATTTCTTGATGTGCCATATATTGCCAAGCAGAAATTTTGCTTGGAAATCTTCGCTTATCATAATTATGACGATCTACTATTTTTTGTATAAATTTTGCTTGCTCTTCACAATTTTTTTTCACTATAGTTGGTAACTCTTCTGTTGGTATTTTCATTAATTTCCATAAATTTGTAAATAATTCATCATAACCAACCCCTTTATATTTTCCAAAACTACTTTCATACCATTTACAAGGTTCAAAATTATAATCTTCGACTATATATTTTATTTTTTTGTATTTTGATGTTATTGATTTATATATTTTTTCATAGTTTTCTTCATCATCTATAAAGAAATATTTTCTATTAAAAAAAGTTACTCGATGTTCTTCTCCATTTGGTGTATAAAATTCAAATTCTATTCTTGGAGGTTCTGGAGGTCTTTTGAAATCAGGGTATTCACGAAAATTATCTTGTGAAATAAAGGGATTGTAACCTTGTTCATGGAAAAACCATTCTTCAAATTCATCTCTAAAACAATCATTCCATTCAGTTTCATACTTTTTTTTATTCATCAGAACAACTCCTGTTTCGCTTCAAACTTTGTCCATGCTTCCTGCCAAGCAGTTTGACATCTCTCAACAGGTTGACTATGACCAAGAATTGAGAATCCTGGATATGCCCATAATGTATTACATACATCTGGAACTATTCCATAGTTTAGTTTCAACATTTCTAGGTAACAACCAAGTTGTTTATCAGTTGAATAAGGTTCCTGCCAATATTTATCTATCTCCTTGACCCATATTCTACCTGCCTTATCATTCTCTCTTTTATAAAATCCACTTCTAGTATTGCCTTTAGTTTTTAAATCAATCAGTCTTAGTGTTTTCTTTGATGTAATAGGACATATGTCATAACCAAGAAGATCAAGCTGACCACCAACTGATTTATCAGGTATTGACATCATATGTTCGATAGCTAGTGGTTCAAAGTTTGCAAATAACCAATGATTTAAAAGAGGAGCGACAATTTCTTCATAGTCACCCATATCAATGTTGGTATTGCCTAGCATACTTTCTGCTAGACATTCATGTACTTTTTCTCCTCTGGGCTGCCAGACATATCTATATTTTTCGATATTTTCTTTAGCTTCTTCTGTTAGTTCGTTACAAACTTCTGTAGTTGAATAAGCAAGCCATTCATTGGTTTCTTTGTTGAGATATTTATGTGTCTCTTCATCTCTACAGATTGGAAGTGGTTTTAAAAGTTGGAAGGTTTTCATTGTTAAAAGTCGTAAGTTGGAAGGTCTTTAGGATCAATAATTTCTATTGTCTCCTGTTTTGGTTTAGGTGCTTTTACCCTAGCAAGGTTTTGATATTCGACACCTTGATAACCATTTGGAAAGGCTTTATTGCCTTTGGTGTTGTTAATACATTCAATCCATCCTGGAGGTGGTGTATCTAAATCTTTTAGTGTCCACCAACCTTTATTTATGCCATCTTTGAGTGTATTAATAACAGATACATCAAATAGTTTTTCCATTAGTAGTGATCCTCTAAAAATTTTTTGAATTGTATTTCGGTCATATTATCGAAGTTAATTTTTGGATAATCTTCCATAACTTGTTCTGGATCTATTCCATTGTGTTCTACGCATATGTCCAACATTGCATAGTAATATAATTTTTCATTCAATAATTCCATTAGTTAAGTCCTCCTTATAAATTCTTGACTTAATACTTGCCAAATATCTTCATTACCCTCAATGAGATTTGTTTTTATAAAACCTTTTTTAACAGAAGTATCTCTCATGAGGCAAAGAAGTCTACCTATTTGTTCAGTAGTAAAATCCATTATTGAAACCCTCCTTTTGCTGTAAATACTCTTGATGCTGGATGATTATTTTTTGGTTCTTCTACAAACTTAGACTTCTTAATAGGAAATAAATCCTTCCAGCCACCTGTTATAGCGTTTTCAAGAGCTTGTTTTCTGTCCTGTATATGAAATGATCTTAACTTATCAAAGATGCGGTTAGCAACGCTCTGAGTACAAGATCCACCTTTTTGCTTTCTTATAGGCCACCATTCCATTAAAAGATCAGAATAATTTTTTAAATCATCAGGTATTAAATCAGCAGTAATGTAAGAACCACTAAAAGGATCAACCTTAACTTCTGTAGAAGTATTGGGTTTCTTCCTGGATTTTGCTTTCATTGCCTTTCTGATTAAGATCCTGACCAAAGCAGATCTAGAAGTTTCTTCATCTCGATTCATATCTAACCATTTGATCAGATCAGAATCTAAAAACATAGTAATTTTAGTTTTTGCCATTCATTGAGATTAACTATTTCCATTATTATAGCCATACAATGTATGTGTCAAGAGGTTGTTACGGATGCTAAATAGGAAAAATCAGAAAAATTCCTTTCATTAT